>ENA-OQED01000025-OQED01000025.1-human-gut-metagenome-genome-assembly--contig:-NODE-25-length-54852-cov-1.418986_pt1 | contig 54852 bp, 69 predicted proteins | sample MGYA00242790_ERZ504625 | MGnify/ENA primary metagenome ERZ504625 (study PRJEB26092, sample SAMD00036345) | human gut metagenome | host: Homo sapiens | study: EMG produced TPA metagenomics assembly of...
TTGGACGAGTTGGCGGAAAATATCCGGATAATGGATCAGGAGGATGGCGCATTGCTGAAATACCTCTCTGTCCTTGAGGTGGAACAGCCGGCAACGCTCCAGGAGGCTTTGAGGTTTTCCATCGAACTGGATGACTACGAGCGTGTACCGGACGATCCGGAGGAATATGGCAAGCAGGTGTTGGAGCGGATCGGGGCGGACGAGGAGCTGATCTCTACCCTCGATGGCTTTACGGATTTCGAAGCAATGGGCAACTTTTATATGCGGGAGGATGGTGTGAGAAGGACCGAATTTGGCCTGCTCCGAAAGCTCAGTGATCCGTTCCCTGAAGTACAAGATGGGTTGCAGATGCATTAATCCCTGTACGCAGATACAAGATACGCTGTGGAACCAGCACGAGTGGGAAAACACTGTGAATATGGGAGGGATTAAATGAGCATTAACATCTGGACAGACTCCATGCAACACGCAGCGTTGCTTGGAAAACCTGTGCTGTTCACCAACTGGCTGATTCAGCGGGATATCATTCCTGATGGGTGGTACTGCTATGACCTGCGGGGGACACATAAATCTCCCAGCACCCGAACCACTCTGGTGGATCATGCCGCTGACTATCATGCAGGAACCGTACTTTCTCCAATCCCTTTAAAGCATGAAGGTACTGCTTCGCGCCGGGTCAACGGCACATTTTATCTGCTGGGAGAAGAAATGACGCTGGAGCAGTTTTGCGAGGAGCATGATCTGGCCTACCCCCAGGATAATCGTGAGTTTGTACTGCGCCCCGCCTCCCTGGATGAGGTGGGGCTGTTCTATTCCGAAGAAAAGCTGGACGAGGCACTGGGTACTGTAGGCCACCTCCGCATGGATTTCGGCCATGGTGAGAAGGAGTTCTGGCACACCTGGTGGCCCCATAACGAGGATAGGTTCAACACCCCGGAGTTCAAAGAGGTGCTGTAGCGATTTGTGGACGACCTGCGTCAGACTGGACTCCTGAAGAATCTGGGGGCCATGGACGCCTACTGCTGGCAGCATGGCGGCTCCATCACAGAGGACCGCAGGAGTTATGGCTATATTGCGGAAACAGAAAATTACCGTTTCTGTCTACGCTGTACTCCCTTTCCCGGCGAGTATCAGGGGTACCTCTATTGCTATGATCTTTGCCAGCAGGAGATGTACCGACAGGAACACCCTGTGGTAGGTCGGGTAACCTTCGCCAGCGGCGAACAGCAGGAGTTCACGGATTCCAAGGCGTTGCTCCAGGCCATCCGGGAGGAACTGCCCTTCCGCAGCACAACCGGCTTCCGCTTTGAAACGCTGACAGACGATCCGGAGGTCAAAAAAGCGGTAGACGATATCCTGTTGGATTTTGCCGGTGAGGACAATTCACGCCGTACCTGCAACTATGGACTGACTGAAACTGGGAAGCAGGCTCTTAGGAAAGCCGCAGATCCCAGCATTCCCCACACCTATGCCTGGTTTGTCATGGCGGACACCAATACCCCGCAGGAGATAATCAGGCAAGATCTGACTCTGGAGGAAGCAATCCAAATCTACCAGGACAGCAATACCAGTGAGAAACGGCTGGGCGTTATTAAGGACGGTATCGCCACAGTGGACTTTGTTCATTTCCAGAGCGGTGAACAGCAATTCTTTACGGATCACGAAAAACTGGAAAGCTTCCGGTCGGACCTCGTGGTGGCGGAGGCGATGGAACGGCTCTATCAACAATTAAATCAGCCGGATATTGGGATTAGAATGGGAGAGATGTAAATGCAAAGCGTACCGAGAGAGTGGCTGGACTTCTTGCGGCAGCAGTTCCCCAAGGATTCCCGCATCCAACTCACAGAGATAGGCGGTAATCCCCGGCCCATTTCCCCCGGCAGTACCGGGAAACTGGATTATATCGACGATGCCGGGCAATTCCATGTAAAGTGGGACAATGGATGTACCTTGGCTCTGGTGCTGGGGAGAAGACCGATTCTCGGTCTATCTGCCAGAGCCTCAGACATTCAAATTGTATATGCCGCTCACAGCGGACTTCTATGGACGGGACGAGTGGGGGGATATGTCAGAGGACGGTGAGGAGTGGGATGGCCACACCCTCATGGATTATGAGGGACAAATTCTGTCCGCTCTGGTAAAAAACCGGGTACCAGAGGAAAACGAGAGCGGCCTCATGCGCTGGTACGGTGAGGACGACAGTGTAGATCACAAGGTCCGCTCGGCGGTGTTTACTGTTGAGGTCAGGAATCGCCAGCTCTGGGGCGTAGCGGAGTGCCGGGTGGCCGGAGAGCTGACTCCGGAAGAGCTTACCATCTTAAAAGAGTACCTGGGTGGACAAGCCTCTGACGGATGGGGCGAAGGCTTCGAGCAGCGCCCCATCGAGGTGGACGGCGGCGAGCTGTATGTCCATCTGTGGCAGCCTGATGATTGGAGCATCCAAACCGAACAGGAACGGTTTGCCCCCAAGGTGGCCGAGGGGTTGCCGGAACTGTGCTTCTCCACCCTGCGGACCACCGGACAGCTTATCTGCATCAAACGGGGTGAAACTGGCTACTACCCCTCCGACTGGGATACCGGCGACAAGGAAGGGAATGTGGAACTGGCGGATGAGTTGAACGAAGACCTGGGCGTCACCCCCATCCAGCGGCAAGCTATGGAGATAGGAAGCATGGCTGGGTGGGATGTGCCTGGTGCTGACCCCAAACACTATGAAGAGTCATACTCGGGACAGACAAGTTGTGCAAACTTTGAGCAGAAACAGTAAAATGGGAGGATTTTGTAATGTCGCAGCAAAAGCAGGCCCCACTTCCCCGGCAGGAGTTTCAAGAGTGGCTGGAAAATGCCGCTGTGCCAGTTTTAGTTCTGCAAAAGGGCAAGCATTTGGGCTCAGTAGTGAAAGTTCCCGCAACGCCAGAGATTGATTACCTCTTTGGATGCGAAACATTTTATGGAGAGAGGATCAGCTGGAGCGACCGTTTGGAGTTCTGCGGCCTGTACGACCGGCAACACCAGGCGCTCCATCTTCTGGATGACCCCCTTCCCAACTTTGTCTCCGGACTGACGGAAGAAGAATGCCAGGATTCTACGGCGTTTGGGAAGCGCATCGCTCAGGAGGTCGACCGCTATGTTGAGGCGGCCATTTCCAATGAGCGAAGTCGCCTCTCTGTCAGGGAACTCACCAGTGAGAGGAACATCAATTCATACCGGTATTACAAGGGAACCGAGGCAGGGCGGGAGGCAGCTTCCCTCGTTTTTTCTGGGGAGAAACCCGATGTACAGTTTCACAGTGAGTATTATACATCCTTGACAGAAGACACCCTGCTCTCCTACCTCAAATCCCCGGAGGATTATATAAAAACAACTGCGGAACAGTACATGCGGGACAACCAGGAGGAATTTCTGGCGCAGTTTCTAAAGAAGGATGCGTTGCTGGCAGAGTATCAGATGCTCAGCCAGGACAGCGATGCACCGGTCTATCGGATGCGGGCGATTACAGATGCCCTCCAAAAAAGTGGCGCAAAGACGGTCAATGTCACGGTACAGAAGGACGGAGTGGAACTGACCTTCAAAACATCGGCTGAATCCCTGAAAGGGCTGAAGTCTCAGTATTCCACATGGTACATTGCTCCGTCAGACCGCCTGCAGTTCAGGCATCTTTTTGGCGCTGGCTCCGACTACTCCGCAGAGGATATCATCCGCATCGCTTATGGCCGAAGCACACTCTATGAGGCCCCTTCCGCTCCTGCAGAAGATATTGAGATGCAGGGAATGAGTTTATAGAAAGAGGCGTATAAAATGGATCTTGATGGGAGAACGCGGCAGTTTTTTTCGGTATTGTCGGAGCGGTTAAAGGAAAAGGCTTCTCCTCACGAATTGCCGATGACGGATGCCTGGCAGTGAAATCGAAAAAGATGCGAGGCAAAGAGCAGACACAGTGCTCTGTGGGAAAGGATGGCGAAGTATACTGCCGCTCCGTGGATTTTGCGAATATTTCTCGGAAAAGAGACTTGGAATCCATATTGGAAACCGTAAACGAAGTTCACTCAGACATGGAACCGCCCGAGGCTCCTGAGCAAGAGTCTACACAGGGAGGGATTACTCTTAGATAAGACAATTTTCGAGGTGGAGATCAGCAACAGTGGACCTAAATCTTATGAGACGGCCACGGTAATGAAAATGCCAGCATCCTTTGCGGAGTTCAGCGACGCACTCCAAAAGGCGAGAATCAAAGACGGTAGCTTCTGCAAAAATGAGCTAACCTGCATCCATTACAATGGCCTCACGCATGCCATGATTGGGTGGAATGCTAATCTATACGACCTAAACCTGTTTGCCCAGCGATTGGCCTCACTGACAGAGGAGCAGAAAAAAGGGATGGATGCTCTTTTGAAAATCAAGCAGAATCACCGCGTCGCTCCCATTCCGCTGAACCAATTGATTAACCTGACCTACAATACCGATATCTGCTGTTTTGCGCCCCGAGTTTCCAATCATGAAGAACTGGGGGCGTTTTTATACGCAAATGAAATGCTCTCAAATGAGGCTATGGCTCTGCTTGACACCACAGAGGAGGGCAGCGGCTTTCAAGAAAGACTGCTGGAACTGTTGGGAGAACAGCATCAGGAGGATCATGGCGGCGTGTTCACCGACTTCGGCTATGCGGAACTGGGTGGAGAAATCAAGGACATCTATGTGTGCCAGTCCAATGAAACGGCTTGCTTCCATCGCTCCGATGCTCCGGTGATGCTGGAGGTGCGTAAGGGATTTTTCAATGACCCAAGCTATGATAACGACAAAACCGCAGTGCTGAATCTTCCCGCAGCGGATGCCGGTATATGGAGAGCGGTGGAAAAAGTAGATGCCGCCTCAGTGGATGAATGTGCATTCCGCTGTGTGGATTGCCTGATCCCCTTCCTGCGAGATGCTATCAACAACGCTATCGACGATGAGGATGGCATTGAACAGGCCGACGAATTTGCCAAGCGGTTGGCTCAAATAGAACGGGAGTGGCCCGAATCGGATATGGTCAAGTATAAGGCGCTTTTATCCGTGGTTGACCACCCCAGTCTGCAGGACGCCACACGGTTGATGGGCGAGATTGACCAGTACGAACTCCGTCCCGAGGTAGCGCAGACCTGGGGCTATGCGGAGATGATGTTCCGTGAGAAGTATTCTGCTTTACCAGAGGAGCTGTTCCAGACCCCGCAGGCGGCCCAGATCGGCCAGAAGATGCTGGATGACCGGCTGGGGGTTATCACAGAGTATGGTCTGATCCGCAGAAAGGACGGCCAGCCTCTCCCGGTATTTCAGCCGGAACAGGAAATAGGACAAGGACTGGAGATGATGTGAGCGATGTCAGATCAAAACGCCGCCCTCTTTGACAAGCTGGACGGCTTCTATGTTACAAAATCGGAGCATGACTGGCTGGAGCGGCGCTTTTCCAATATGACAGAGAAAGAAAAGATCCTGTTCCAAGGGGCGATGGAGTTGGAGAAGCCCCAAGAGATCGGCCATGTGATGCGGATTGCGTCCCAACTGGACTGTTACGACCTCTTCTATGGCGCGGGAGACGAGGCCGCGCTTGGAAAATTTGTCATGGAGAGCATAGAGTGTTCCTCGGATGCCGCCCGTCCATTCCTGAATGCGGAGCATTTGGGGGCCGCCTACCACCAGTCGCAGAATGGAGCCTTTTGTAACGGTCACTATGTGCGGAACATCAAACTGGCAGATCCCTTCGTAGAGGAAGATCCCACCCTCCAGCCGGTCGCCGGTGACTATGCCATACGAGTTAAACTGGCCAGCCGGAGCAATATGGAGGGGATTTGGGTTGGCTTCCCGGATTCCGGCGAGTATATCGACTCAAACCATCCGGACGAACTCCTGCTGGGGCTGGACTCGCTACAGGCAGAGAGCCTCAGCGAGTGCATCGCGCTGGAGGTGGACTGCTGCCTGCCCCAGCTGACGGGTATTCTCGACCAGTACGACTCAGCCAGCGAACTGGTTCGCCATGCCATTGACTTCGGTTATGTTTGGGCGGAACAGGGTCAGGGGGCACCCCACTGGTTGGACAAATGGCAGGCGGTGCTGGAGCTGGAGGACTGCCACCGGCTGGATTTGGCTCTGGATCTCGCCCAGAATCTCCAGCACTATGAGTTCTTCCCCCCGCGGCATGGACTTGGCCGCATACGGGCGGGAACTTGCGGTCCGAAACGGCGTGATCCCGCCCAGCAGACTGATAACAGACGCCTTTGACGGGGCTGCCTACGCAGAGGCCAATATGGGTCAATATGGCCTCTCGACCACCGACCACGGCTATGTAGCCTGGAACGGTGGAGAGCGCCGGTATGAGTATAGCCAGCCTGAGCACCACAGTCCCGCTCTGTCAATATAGCCGATCTATTGCCAAGTCACAAAAACCGCATCTGTCCGCTGCGGGAGCTGGGGGTGATTCGATGAAGTAAAAACAGGATATAGAAATATGACACAGGGGCGTTTTCCGAAAGGGGAAAACGGCCCCTTCTTTTTATGCCCTTTTTCGGAAAACAGGCCCGGAAAGGAGGCATTCATGGAGAAAGAACGGCTGGCGGAATATCTGGAGCAGTACCACATGGGAGCTCTCAACGCCGCCACCAGCCGGGAGTTGGAACTGACCTTCGGCATCAAAGGGATTCAGGTTCGACACATGGTCAATGCCCTGCGGCGGGATGGCGTCCCCATCGCCAGCAACGGGAGTGGATACTTCTATGCCGCCACGGACCAGGAGGTGCGGGCCACCATCGCCCATCTGACCAGGCGGATCAGCGGAATCGCGGCCGCCATCCGGGGACTGGATCGGACTCTGGAGCGAGAGGATACCGCACAGACCCGCCTGCCGCTGGATGGGGGTGATACGCCCTGAACAGTTTCATGTCCTGGATTGGAGGCAAGAAGGCCCTGCGGGAGTTGATCGTCCGGCTGTTCCCCCTCTACTATGAGCGGTACATTGAGGTGTTCGGCGGCGGGGGCTGGGTACTGTTCCACAAGCCTCCCGGCAACGACTTTGAGGTCTACAATGACTTCAACGGCCTGTTGGTCAACCTGTACCGCTGTGTGCGGGACAAACCGGAGGAACTGATGGAGGCTCTGCGGTATGTACTCAACGCACGGGAGGACTTTGACCGCATCCGCTCCGCCTTGGCGCGGGACAGCCCCGCCAGCGATGTCCAACGGGCGGCATGGTTCTATCAGCTCATCCGCTACAGCTACGCCTCCGGGCTGACCAGTTTTGGCAGCCAGCCCCACGATATGCGTAGCAACTTTTCGCTCATCGAGCAGGCCCACCGGAGGCTTGCCAAGGTGGTTATTGAGAACAAGGACTTTGAAAAACTGCTCCATCAATATGACCGGCCAGTGAGCTTTTTCTATCTCGACCCGCCCTACCATGCCACCGAGGGGTATTACCAGAACATTGGTGAAGACGGTTTCACCGAAGCCGACCACATCCGCCTGCGGGACGCCCTGATGCGGATCGAGGGCAAATTCCTGCTCTCCTACAACGACGACGCCTTTGTCCGCGGGCTGTACGACAGGCCAGGCATCTACCTCATGGAAACCACCCGTATCAACAACATCAAGCAGAGGTACGACAATGGGGCTCAGTTCCCGGAACTGCTTATCGCCAACTATGACCTGCGGGAGCGGAGCCGGGCGGTTCCCTCTCAAATGACGCTGTTTGACTGGAACGGGGGTGAGGCAATTGGATGAACAGCTCTCTGAACTGGAAAAGCTCCAGCAGGCGGCTCAGCTGATTGAGGAAATGAGTCAGGGCCGCCTTCAGGTCTGCCCCAGCGTAGTGGGTCAGGTCTATATCCGCCCGCAACACGATTCCAACTTGGGAATGGATATGCGGATCGACAGCATCCCCGGCCAGCCGCATTACCGAATCACCTTTACCGTGCAGCTCCGCCGGATGGGGACGGATATGGTTGCGGACGATCTTCGGGCACTGCTGTCCGAGGTTGGCCAGACCTATGCGCTGATGGCCGCCCTTGAAGCAAGACGCTATACGCCGACAGGAGAAGATCTGACAGCCTTCCGGGACGGGCTGGCTGCCCAACAAGGACAGGAATGGCCGGGAGCATCCAATCCAGCCCGTTCTACAATTTCAATGTAATAAGGAGAAGAAGATGAAATTCAACAAACAGATAAACAATGGTACTCTTTTGATTCCCGGCGGAGCGTTCAAGATCAGTGGCTTTGAGGGCGGAGAAAAGGTCGAGATCCACACGCTGGACAGCGCGGTGGTCGTTCTGAAAAAGCAAATGACCACCATGGAACTGATCCAGGCGATGGATGCCCTGCACCGGCTGGCCACGGAGCTCACCGTCCATCTGGCCAGAGTCTGTGGCACCTGTGATGACTGCGAGGATGGCTGCCCATTCGATGATCTGGAGGACGGCATGCTGGAACTGCCAGACTACCTGCGGGAAGAAGCCGGCATCCCTGCCGGGGCCAAGCTCTGTGTCTATGTGGATGACGAAGAAAAGACCGTCACCATTGCCGAGGCCGGATATGACCATGACCTGCGGGATGTGCCTCCCTACCTGCTGGAGATGCTGGGTGAAGCCGGAATCTGCCTGGGCGAGCTGGAGGAACAGCTGATGGTGGGGAATCTCATCTACGGAGAACGCACCGCATGCAATGGGCAGGAGGAACACGGCGATGAGTAAGATCCATACAACGGTTCGGGTCGGTGTAGACGGGTCTCTGACCCTGCCTGCATTTTTCATGCGCGGAATGGGCTATGAGCCGGGGGAAGAAGTTCCCATCACCACCCCAGCGAACCAGTACATCTGCGACTGTGACGCAAACAGACTCCTGGTGACCAGAACCTGTGACGACGCTGAGTGTACCGGATACACCAGCAGCGGTATGGAACTCAATCTGCCCGCCGCACTGTTATCCGAGGCATCTATCCCCGTGGGAGAAGAAGTCGCGGTTCTGGCCGCGGATGGAGCGCTCATCATCGTCCCCTCAACGGAGGAACTGCGGGAGCTTTCGGTGGAGCTTTGCTGCCTGCTCAATGAGCTGGGCATCAGCCCGCTGACGATCCCCCCAGCGGGCAAATGGCGCCTGCCGTAAAGGAGGCAAGATGGAACAGGATATCTACCTCTATCCCGGCTCACAGTCAGAGGCCCACAGACTTGGGGAAGCTGCGCTCTGGGATGCAAGTTTCCACGCCAATGTATCCTGTGCGCGGGACATCGAAGCCGTCATCCGCGTCTATGGCGACGGCCGCAGCGCATTAAAGCCGGAAGCATCCCAAATGGTGCTGAAACGGTGGGGCTTCAAGCGGACCAATTTCGTCCTGGCCAACACGATAGAAAGGCTGGGGCCTTACAAGGAGCAGCTCAGCGCGGAAAACCAAGAATGGCAAAAGAAAGCCTATGTCCCACCCGATGATGCCCATAACCGTTATTTTGAAGTGGACACCGCCCTGGCGTATCTGGACGCATTTATCAGTCAAGTGAGGGAGGCATACGGCAAGCTGGAACTATTTGGGCCGGAGCACTGCGAACCCAACTCCTATGAATCTCTGGACTATGAGGGCCGGGTGTTGGTGCTCAGTCCAGACACCCTCAAGGAGTCCTGCTGGACGCCCCAGAACCAGCTCTGGCTGGCCCATGACGGCTTTGGATGCAGCCCCCACGCTGTCGGTCGGTCTATCCGCTGTACCTGCCTGGGCGATGGAGAGCAGACAGATGGAACCGCACAGACTTCACCGGCGTTCTGAAAGAGGAATTCCTCCCCGGCTGGGCCAGAGAAAAGCTGGAGGAGTTTCAAGGGCAGAACGCAGGCATGGGAGGGATGGAAATGACTTAACCGCAGAAAGGAGATATGCCGCCATGCGAAGTGTGGAAATGAAAAATCGATGTCTGCTCTACTATGGGAATCCAGTGGGCTACAGGACAGAACAAGGAGTGGTGGCGGACTCCATGTTCCGCCGTGAGGAGTTGGAGGACTGGCTGGCAAGGGAAGGGGCTGGCTGTCCGGTGGGAGGACGGCATCTATGACCGTCTCTCCAGCGGTGGATACCAGAAGGCAGCAGACAACGGGCCAGCCCTGAAATCCTGCCGTATCTGGCAGCTCGGCCCCTCAGCTCCCGCCGCCATGCGCTTCATTGGGCTGGACCGCATGAGTGGTGAATATGGCGGACCTGACCTTACCCGTTACCAGGCAGTGTTTGACGGCACTGTCAGCACCAACAGTCTGGATGGGATCTGGGAGGCATTCTGTCGCAGGTCCCTGGGCAGCGACGGACAGCCGCTGGCCATCTCAGACCTTGTCGAACTCTACGACGATTCCGGCAGCGAGTTCTACTATGTGGACCGCACAGCTATCGTCCCCGTCCAACTGAAAGCCCCGGAGCAGGAATCAGGCATGACCATGACCCTGTGACCCAAGAGCGGAAAAGCCACTTATTTTTTATATTCAGAAAAGGAGGAACCCACCATGGCAAAAGCGCAGACCACAAGTGAAAACCCCCAGGGAGAGGTTTCCCAGCAGGATACTCCTGTCCTTCCCATGCAGTATGATGTCCGTATCCACTCTATCCAGTTTGACGGTCCCTGCCGGGCCACCGCATCGCTGAACATCAACGGCTGTTTTGCCGTCCGGGGCGTCAAGCTCATGGAGGGCAGCAATGGGCTGTTTGTATCCATGCCCGGCCAGATCAACAGCAAGGGTGAAATCAAGGACATCTGTTTTCCGTACACACGGGAGGCACGCGCCGAACTGGAATCGGCTGTCGTGACCGCCTACCAGCAGGCACTGACGCAGGGGATGAACCGCTCTCCCCAGTCCGCGCCGGACCCCACGGCACAGCAGGCTCAGAAGATGGGTATGTGACCCACTGACCACACAACAATCAACAATCTAAAATTTTGAGGAGGAACTCTCTATGAAGAAGATGTTCAACAAGATGTCCAACACCGTAAAGACGATGACCTGCAAGGCCCACTGCGCCATGACCTGCGCCCGTGCCCACCTGTCCGCCCCTCTCTGCAACACTCGCGGCGAGGGCTACATCGACACCGCCATCAAGATCCTGATTGCCGTGGTGCTGGGCGCCCTGCTCCTGGCTGGCCTCTACACTCTGTTCGGGGACACCGTCCTGCCCACCGTGACCGAGCGCGTAGAGGAAATGTTTGACTACAAGGGCTGATACCCGGTGCAGGCGTTCCTGTTTCTCACGGCACTGGCCGCTGCCTCTGCGGTGGACTGCCGCAAGCGTACTATCCCGGATTTCCTCTGTCTTTTGACCGCCGCGGCGGGGCTGATCTCCTTCAGCCCCGCCCAGTTTTTTGGAGTGCTGGCGGCTCTGCCCCTGCTGATTGCCGCCCTGATCCGGCCGGAGTGCATGGGCGGCGGCGACATCAAACTCACTGCTGCGGCCGGCTTTGTGCTGGGCTTTTGGCGGGGGATCTGGGGGATGGCGCTGGGTCTGCTGCTGGCGGTGCTGTATTTCTGCACCGCTATGTTATTTCAAAAATTCATTCATCATCCGCTACCCGCAATGACACGGGCGGCGCTACCGCTGGGACCATTTTTATCCATCGGCTTTGCCGCACTATACTGTTTTGGAGGTTGACTGCTATGAAGAAGTTCCATGTAACGAGAAAGACTGTGCTCACCATCGTTGGCGTGACCCTGCCCCTGACGGCGGCCGCCATTCTTCTGCCCCGGTTGAAGCGGAGCAGAAGGGCCAGATCGGTCCGGGCGTAATGCCCGGACTTTCCGACCCAACATGAAATCAAGGAGGAAATGCCAGTATGAGTTTTTTGAAAAATCGCACCGTGGTCGGTGTAATCTGCATCCTGCTCTCCCTGCTGATCTGCTTCGGTCTGACCCCGCTGTTCAACCAGAGCGTCAGCCAGAAAGCTGAGATCGTGCGGGTAGTCCAGCCCATCCGGGCCGGCGATGAGATCACCGAGAGCATGGTTCAGATCGTGGAGGTGGGCGGCTATAATCTCCCAGAGGATGTCCTTCGGCAGAAAGAGAGCGTCGTGGGTAAATACGCTACTGCGGATCTGGCTGTGGGCGACTATATCATCCCTTCCAAACTCTCAGACGCCCCAGCAGCGGAAAACGCCTACCTGTACAGCCTGGACGGGAGCCAGCAGGCCATCTCCGTGTCCATCAAAAGTTTTGCGGAGGGGCTCTCCGGCAAGCTGCAGAGCGGCGACATTGTGTCGGTGATCGCCCCGGACTACAAGCAGCAGGGCCAGACCGTTGTCCCCGCTGAGCTGCAGTATGTGGAGATTATCAGTGTTACCGCCTCCTCCGGCTATGACGCCAACACCGGTGAGCCTGTGGACGAGGAGGATGACAAGGAACTGCCCGATACTGTCACCCTGCTGGTGTCCCCCGAGCAGGCCAAAGTGTTGGCCGAGCTGGAGGCCGAGGGGACCATCCATCTGGCGCTGGTCTACCGGGGCGACCGGGAGAATGCCGACAAGTTCCTGACCTCTCAAGACGAGATCATTCTGGAATTGTATCCCCCGGAGCCGGACCCCGAGGAGAAACCACAGGAGAATCCCGCAGAGTCCGAACCCGCCGCTGACTCCAGCGAAACCGCAGAAACGGAGGCGCCCGCGAAAACCGAGGAGGTGGCCTGATGCTGAACTTCAAGAAAGCGGGTATTTTTTCCCGAGGAAGTGGCCAGGAGGACGCCTGTGAGCAGGAGGATCAGAGCGGCGGGGTGCTGGCGGTGTGGGGCAGCCCCGGCAGCGGCAAGACCACCGTGGCCGTGCGGCTGGCCAAGTATCTGGCCGACAAGCGCCGGAATGTGATCCTCCTTCTCTGCGACATGACAGCCCCAATGCTTCCCTGTATCTGCCCGGCGGCAGATCTGGAGTGCGAGCGTTCCCTCGGGAGCGTGTTGGCCGCCGCCCATGTGTCGGAGAATCTGGTCAAGAACAACCTGGTCACCCACAAACGCCTGGGTTACCTCACCATGCTGGGGATGCTCAAGGGAGAGAATGAGTACACCTACCCGCCTTACAACGAGGTGCAGGCGCGGGAGCTCATCGACTGCCTGCGGGAGATCGCTCCTTATGTGGTCATTGACTGCGGCAGTTACATCGCCAACGACATCCTCTCCGCTGTGGCGCTCATGGAGGCGGATTCCGTCCTGCGGCTGGCCAACGCCGACCTCAAGAGCATCAGCTACCTGTCCAGCCAACTTCCCCTCCTGCGGGATGCCAAATGGGATACGGACAAGCAGTACAAGACCGCCAGCAATGTAAAGTCCCAGCAGGCCGGGGATCACATGAGTCAGGCGCTGGGGACAGTGGCCTTCACGCTGCCCCATTCGGCGGAGCTGGAGGGACAGTATCTGGCCGGCAACCTGCTGGCGGACCTATCCATGAGGACAGCCGGGTATTCCGCAAGGAGATCGAGAAGATTGCCAGGGAGGTGTTTGGGTGTTAGGCGAGAAGCGAAGTCAGTCCCTGTTCGCTCCCAAAGCGTCCGCTGAGAAAGCCGCCGCAACACATATCACGACAGGTCCGGACGGGCGGAAAAAAGAACTCCCCCTCTATTTCGGCCCGGACTGCCCGGTAAGCGGCAATATGGGTCAGAATCAGCATGAAGCCGGCGTTGGAGAACCCCAGCCCGCAGATGAGCCGCTGCGTCACGCCCCAGCTGATGATGGGACAGGGGTTGAAGCTGATCCCACAGATAGCGTGAACATGGCGGAGGATCTCCCCAGGCGGTCCCTGAATACAGAGTCTGCAGGCGGCTATCGGGCGCATTCTCTCTTCTTCACCCCGGAGAATGAAGGGCAGGATTTCAACACCGTCCTGCAGGATGTGCAGGAATATATCTCCGGCAAGTATTCCGCCCTCATCACCGAGGGCGGCGATGAAGACGCCAAGGCCCAGATCAAACGGTACATCACCAAATATGTGCAGGACCGGCGCATCGCGGTCAAAGGCTATTCCGGCGACCAGCTGGTGGACGCCCTCTACACGGAGATGGCCGAGTTCGGCCTGCTCACCAAGTACATCTTCGGAACCGGCATTGAGGAGATTAATGTGAACTCTTGGCGGGATATCGAGGTGTTGTACGCCAATGGCGAAACGGTCAAGCTGGAGGAACATTTCGACAGCCCTGAACACGCCGTCAATGTGATCCGCCGTATGCTCCATGTCAGCGGTATGGTGCTGGACAATGCCAGTCCCGCCGTCCTGGGCCATCTCAGCAAGAACATCCGCATCGCGGTCCTCAAGACCCCTTTGGTGGACGAGGATGTGGGCGTCACGGCATCCATCCGTATCGTCAACCCGCAGAATATGCAGAAAGAGGACTTCGTAAAAGGTGGAACAGCCACAGGCCCCATGCTGGACTTTCTGGCCGCCTGCCTGCGTTACGGCGTTTCCGTCTGCGTTGCCGGGGCCACCGGTTCCGGCAAGACTACGGTGGCAGGCTGGCTCCTGACCACCATCCCGGACAACAAGCGTATTTTCACCATCGAGAACGGCTCCCGTGAGCTGGACCTGGTGCGGGAGAAAGATGGCCGGGTGTGCAACAGCGTCATCCACACCATCACCCGTGAGAGCGAGAACGCCAAGCAGAATATCGATCAGGATATGCTGCTGGACATGGCCCTGCGGTACCACCCCGACATCATCTGTGTGGGCGAGATGCGGTCTGCGGAGGCGTATGCCGCACAGGAGGCCGCCCGTACTGGCCACGGCGTGTTGACCACCATTCATTCCAACTCATCCCAGGCTACATGGCGGCGTATGGTCACCCTCTGCAAGCGTAAGCACGAGATGGCCGACGATACCCTCATGGATCTGGTCACCGAGGCATTCCCCATCGTGGTGTTCGCCAAGCAGCTGGAGGATAAGAGCCGTAAAATCATGGAGATCATGGAGTGTGAGATCCTGCCCACTGGGGAGCGCCGGTACAACACCCTTTATCACTTCAAAATCGAAGAAAACCGGTTGGAGGACGGCAAATACCGTATTAAGGGCCGCCACGAGGCGGTCAACCCCATCTCGGAAAGCCTGCAGAAGCGGTTCATCGACAATGGTATGCCGCAGGAGGTGCTGACTCAGCTCGTGGGCAAAAAGTCCGCTCCCTCTAAGGGTAAGTCAGGCTCCAGTCCGGCAAAGGCAGGACAGGCAACGCCCGCTCCGAAGACCAGGAGCGCACAGTCCAAGCCGCCTGCCAAACCTGAAACCGGCAAGGAAGGAGGCGAATCTGTATGAATCTGATCCAGTTGATTGCCTGTATAGGGCTGATCACAGGTTGTTTTGTCCTTTTACACATCTCCCCTATGGACTTCACTGAAGGGGTGTTCCGCAGAATCACCAGTAAGCCCAAAAGCATCCGGTCGGAGGTTAATGAGAGTACACGGCGCAAAAAGAAATCCTTTCTGCGCCGGGAAATCGAGGAGACACAGACCATTCTGCGGATGACTGGCCGGGCCGCCAAGTTTCCCATGGTGTGCGCCCTGTCCCTGCTTCTTTTTCTGGTAGGGGCCGCCTTCGCCCTGACGCTGGGCAACCTCTTCCTGGTGCCGGTGCTGGCGGTGGGCATGATGTTCGTGCCGTTCTGGTTTATCCGTCTGACCGCAAATCACTACAAAAAGAACATTGCCGCTGAACTGGAAACCGCCCTCTCTATCATCACCACAGCTTATCTCCGCAATGAGGACATCCAGACGGCAGTGGAGGAAAACATTGACTATCTCAACCCGCCCGTCCGGAGTGTGTTTGTGGAGTTTCTCACCCGGATCAAGCTGGTGGACCCCGATGTGGACGCCGCCCTCCAGGACATGGGGACGAAGATCGACAACGCCGTGTTTCGGGAGTGGGTGGCCGCTCTGCTGACCTGCCGACACGACCGGGGGCTCAAGACCATCCTGACTCCCATCGTGGCTAAACTCTCCGATATGCGGATCGTCAACGGTGAGCTGGAGAATCTGGTGTTTGAGCCCCGCAAGGAGTTTATCACCATGCAGGTGCTGGTCATCGGCAATATCCCGCTGTTGTACTGGCTCAATCAGGACTGGTACGATGTTCTGATGCACACCCCGCTGGGGCAGGCGCTGTTGGCAGCCATTGCCGCTGTGATGTTCATCAGCACCGCAGCGGTCATCAAGCTGACCCAGCCCATTGAGTATCGGAGGTGATCCTCATCAGTAACCAGGAAAAGGGCTATTTTATTACCGCAACGATCAACCATGGTTCCTATATTCCGGAGGCCCTCCATGTAGAACGCATCGATGACATGGCGCTCTATGATGGAGATTTTGAAGCAGCAAAGGCAGCGGAGCAGGATGGGGTCCGGCTCATCTATGGGATGGACGGCATCCCGGACGGTATCTATATTGACACCCCGGAAAACCGGGAGCTCATCCGAAAGGGTTTGGGACTGTATCCTGACTATCGAAACTGGCGGGATGACTTTGATCCGTCATTTGTTGCGGAGTTAGATGTGATGCAATAATGCTATAGAAAGAGTGCCTTGTAATACAGCATAAGAAGAAAAACAGGGCCGGTACACATCTGTCGTGTACTGGCTCTGTTTTTATGTGGAGGTGAACAAAACAACCATGACTTTCCTTCTGTTTTTATTTGGCATATTCCTTGCGCTGGGTATGTTTCTTTTGACGGCTGATCTGCTCAGGCTCCCCCGTCTGGCCACCCAGCGTGCCATGCTCTCGGTGGGCCGCCAGGAGAAGAAGCAGGCCCGCAGTGTGGAGGCCCTGCTCATGGGCTGGGCGATCAACGCTGGCCCCACACATCCATATGGATGAGTATAAGCGGGGCCGTCTGAAAAATACGCTGGCCGCTGCTGGGCTGAACATGACACCGGAGGAGTACACCGCCTTTGCCATGATCAAGACCGGTGCAGTGCTGCTGACGGTGATTCCGTGCCTGTTGATTTTCCCAATGTTGGCGTTGATAGTTGTTCTTCTGGCGGTGGCGGTTTATTTCAAAGAGATTCGCAGGGCGGAGGAAAAACTCTCTGCCAAGAGGGACGAGATTGAGGCGGAACTGCCCCGGTTCGTGGCCACCATCACCCAAGAACTGGCCGCCAGCCGGGATGTGCTGAGCATGATTGAGCATTATAAGCAGAATTCCGGTCCTGTTTTCTCCGCTGAACTGGATGTCCTCACCGCGGATATGCGTTCCGGCTCCTATGAGGCGGCGCTGACCCGCTTTGAGGCCCGGTTCAACTCTCCGCTGCTTTCGGACATTGTCCGCGGACTCATCGGCGTGCTGCGAGGCGACAACGGGGTCCACTACTTTCAGATGCTCAGCCACGATATGAAGCAGCTGGAACTCCAGCGCCTCAAGGCAAAGGCCATGAAAATCCCGCCTAAGATCCGTGTATTCTCCTTTGTCCTGCTCATGTGCTTCCTGGTGACTTATCTGTCCATCATCATCTACGAGATTATCCATTCCCTGGGCGGGATGTTTTAAGAGAGGAGGTGCCCAATGGACTATACAGGCAGCATCTATCGATTGATTGATCGTGCGGAAGATGAAATGAAGGAATATGCTCAAAGGGTGAAGCAGCTATCTGCCGATGAAATTTATCGCCATTCAGCTGAAACTGCGGCAAAGGAAAGCCTGCTTTCTGCTCTTATCCATGACAGTTATGAACTCGACGATGATGACTTGGATTTAATCCTTAAGCCAAAAAATCCTGTGGAAGCACTATACCAATTCCTGACAAGTGATAAAACTGATCTTTCATCGGAAAGCTCTATCTCCAGTATTTTGAGCGAATATAATGCTCAGTGTCAGGAAAGGGATCTGACTTTAGGCGAGGAGGTAACCATGTGCTGAAACGGATTTTGAGATCCCGACGCGGAGAGGGATACATCGATGTGTGCGTCCTGGTGCTCTGCGCCATGCTGGTGATCGCGCTGGCAGTGCAGGTCCTCCCAGCCTTTATTGCCAAACAGCAGCTCGATACCTTTGCCACTGAACTGGTGCGTGAGGCGGAAATCGCCGGCAGGATCGGGCCGGAAACTGACCGCCGGGAACAGGCCCTGCGGGAGCAGACCGGCCTGGACCCGGAGATTGAATGGAGCGATACCGGCCGCATCCAGCTCAACGAGGAGGTCACGGTCACGCTCACTCATGAGATCGACCTCGGTCTCTTTGCCGGCTTTGGCAGTTTCCCCATCACCCTGCGGGCAGATGCCACAGGAAAGTCGGAGGTGTACTGGAAATGAACAGACTCAGGCAGATTTTGAAAGACCGGCGCGGCGTGGCCTTCCCCCTGATTATTGCCATTGTGCTGGTGCTGGTAATGCTGATGTGCTGCATCAGCGAATATTTCCGTCTGCTCATCGTGGCCCAGGGGGTTCGGGATGCGGTGCAGGAGGCTGTGATCTCCACCGTCAACGACAACTATGACGATGTGTACCATGGCGTCCGGGAGGGCTACTCCGGCGCCTACCAGCCGTTGGCGGGAGATTTTGAGGAATCACTGGACTATGGCGATATCTATGGACGCTTGGACGATATCCTTGGGCTGACCTATCGGGGCGGCTACCATACTCAGTACACAGAGGATGGTGGGATGGAGTTCCGTGTGTGGGGCCTTGATGTGGAGATCCGCAACGCACCGTTCGCTTCCGGCGACAGCGCCGGCGACCGTTTTGTGGCGGACTGTGAAATCGAATTGGAGGTTCCAGTGTCTTTTGGAGGAGAGCTTCTGCCGCCCATGCGGATGACAGTCAAGGTCAGCGCGGGCTATGCCCCTCGGTTTTAACGCAGTTTCAAAAAGTTTCTATTGTCCCAATAGACTTCTCTGCCTGTTTGTGGTAGGGTTCGTGTTGACAAAGGACGGGCGGTATAGGAAAATGTAGCAGCAGATCTTAAAGCCGAACTATCCTTGGCCGCCTGAAGTCACACAGACAGTTTGACAAGAAGCATAATCAACAGAAAAAGGAGGAATCCAAACGATGACGGAGAATACCAAGAAGTGGCTGACCGTGGCCGGATGTCTTGTGGTCTGCGCAATCCTGGTTGCTGTGATCGCAAGCAGCTTCAGCAAAGACAAGGTCACCGATGACCTGCTCCCGCCCAGCAGCTCCCAGCAGGGCGATGTAGTGGTGGACCCGGACAGCAGTACCCCGCCTCCCGCAGAATCCGGGGATGACCAGAAGCCGGGAGATAATGTGACCGTTAACCCGGAAACCCCGGATGCCAGTACCAACACCGATGATGGAAACGGCGCTGATTTTACCGGCACAGAGCAGACCATTCAGCCGGACCCGGTCAAACCGGAATATACAGAGGATGAACTGAAGGACCCCACCAAGACGCCGGATGGGACTCCGGTCGAGGGTACTCCTGAGCCGCAAGATCACAACAATGTGACGCCTCCCCCTGAACAGCCCTCCACCAACACCAGTGGCGGCCTGCCTGGTTTCGATAATGTTCCCAACGCAGGCGCAAATCAAGGTGGAAGTATCGATAGTGATGGAGATATCAATACTCAGGTTGGCATAATGGGATAAAGTAATATCGCATCTTCAAAAAGCACAGCTTTGGCTGTGCTTTTTATTTTGTGGGAAAGGAGATCAAGTGAAACGACTCTTTAACCTGTTTTCTGGCCGTTGTGATGATATTTTCCTTTACTTGCATACAAGTTTATGCCGCGAATGGAACTGGCGGGTCTGGTAACATTGATGGTGGCGGCGGGAGTATGGGGGATGCGACGAGTCATGGCAGTTGGAACCCCGGAAACGAAGGGGTGCGTGTAACCGTAGTGCGGGCAAGTGACCATGCCGTTGTTACTACACCATTTGATTTGACCAACAAAACACCATCTGCAGGAATATATCATTTCGGAAAGGTCAGTAAAATCCAGTACAATAATGGTACTGGGCTCTCTCCCGTACAAGGCGGGTATAGCTATAAAACCCTGTACAACCAATGCCTCGCATCATAAGTACAAACGGGCGTAATAACATCGAGGCCATCAAAAAGTATTTTTGTTCAGAATATGTTGTCAAGTTCATTGCGGAAGAAACTGGTATGGATTATGACACGCTCATCAGCGGCGAATACAAAATTCTGCTGGAACCCATCGCCTATTATAAGTTCCAAGGTGTCATGATTGCCACAACAGCGACAGAGGCCGCCCTTTATGACGAGGTGGTTGGAGGACAACTCCGCTATTGGATGGGATCGCTGACGGCCAAAAACCTTCCCCTGTCCATGTTTCTGGAAACCCCAGATTTAGGCTATCCCGCATGGTCCGGCCCCACCAATAAGAATGTGTCCAACTCGGACATCAAGTCCTCCCTTGGGCTTGGTATCGTCCGCTTTGAGGAGCAGCCGGAGGAGCCGGAGATCAGCACCTATGACTATGAATACCGAACCAATACCGAGGTCATCACGGCGGTAGAGGTCAGCGGTGGCCAAAGTGACCCGGATGATCCGGTCACTGTACAGTTCCATATTGATGGGACGACCTATACGGTCAGCAATGTCTACTACCCGGACGGAGATTCCCAATTGGCCTGGGTACGCTGGACTACACCGGACGAGCCGCAGGACATGACCATCGATGTGGATGTATCCGGCCCAGGATCAGCACAGGCCACCATCCACTGTAAGATCGTAGATCTGGACGAGAATCCGCCGCCCAATCCAGTAGCAGATGACCGGAACGACTCCTTCACACCCTCCCCGGTCCCAGACCGGCCGGAGAAAACCTCGGCCCAGTGGACCATTTGGGACCCATGGTGGCAGGAGTATTGGGTATGGCATGGCGATGATGAGGACGGATACTGGTGCGACCACGGCTGGTGGGAATTTGATCTGGACCGCTACAGTGCCAGCCTTTCCGCTGCTATGGAAATTACTCCAGACGAGAAGAATCCCACCGCCAGCGACAGCACCATGAAGTCCGGCTATGGGGTCAATCAGGTGGTCACCGCCAGAGTGAACAGTTCCCAGAGGTCGGCTACCACCGCCCTGCAGAATGCAGTCAGTTACTTCCCAGAGTTCAACTATGAATCCTTTTGGCGGCTATTGGATCGCATTTCCATCAGTTCCTCGTCTTCCAGGCTGGAGTTCCAGAAGAACGAGTATAGCACCTATAACCGGCGTACCCATTTCACTCCTATCTGGTACCCGGATGGCTCCTATACAGTCAACACCTGGGTCATTGACTGCTGGACCCCGGCAGGGATGCTCTCGGTCAACCTCACCGATTCACTGAATATCCGGGGCAATCTATGGGACGATTGGCATATCGCTCCGCTTGATCTATAGGCGGGAGGTGAAGCCATGGGATACATCCGACTGGATGAGCAGCCTGGCGAGGTCTACCACTACACGCACCGAAAGAATCTGGACAGCATCCTGCGGGATGGCCGAATCAGGCGTATGGGCGATAGGGAGTGCTGGTTTTGCGCCTCTTTGGAGGATACCCTGACGCTCATGCGGGCCACGGTCATGATGGAGGGAAAGCCCTACTATAAGGTGGGCGGCAGCATCGGCCGCTATCCCAAGTTTGTGCCGGAGGACTATGTGATCCTCGGCTAAATCCCCGCTTTCAGAAAGGTGAATGGGTACAGTGGATGCAGGAGATGCCTCCAGGATCGCCGCCCGAACTGCTGAAGGCCGCCGAAACATTCAGTAACCTGAAACTGGGCTTCCGGGGAGATTTGAAGTTCCAACAGAATCCAGAGGTCATTGAAGTAGCCCCACTGGTCGAGGCTGCTCAAACGCAGTTTTAGATATTTCTTTCTTGATGTAAAGAGGCGGTTGACAATGTGCAAAAAAGGGCTTCCGGCAGTATGGACCAAGGAGAAAATCGAAGAAGCCTTTGCGGGATTTGTAGAAAAGAACAGAAGGCTGCCAGTGGCAAGGGAAATGAAGCCTCAATATGGGCTGCCGACACGCAGAACATTTGAACGCTATATGGACACGACCGCCCAAGAGTATGCTGAACTTCGTTACCCCACGCTTCTCTCCGCAAGAGATGAGCGCCATGTTCAAACCGTCTTGGCATATCGGAACGAAGTACGTGAGTGGTCTATTGAGCGGCTTATGGAGGCGGAAAAGAACTTTTTTGCAAAATGCGGGCGGTTACCTGAACCGTATGAATACACGGCTGAGAACGGTCTGCCTATGTACTCTGTCTTCTGTAGGTTAGCAAAGGAAGCGTTTGAAGAAATAATCCGGGCTCAGTTCCTGGAAACACAGGAACTGAGTGGACCTGTGCTCACGATGTAAGCATTCACAGTAACAAAATCAGAAAAGAAACGGGCCGTGGGAAAGTGCCTCGCGGCCTGTTCGGGATAGATCATCCATCCGCGGGAACACCCCTGCGGCCTTTCTTTTTTCAGCAAAGAAAGGTGGTATTTGATGATGAAAACGAAAAAGATGCTCTGTGCGGTCGTAATGGTAATGATGCTGGCCATCATGTTTACGGTACCCGCATTTGCGGCAGGAACCGGGGATGTGGCTGGTGCCATTGAAGGCACTTGGACGGACGCATCCGCCCAGATCAAAACGGTTGTCAATAATGTGGTCTTTCCCGTGATTGACCTTGTTCTGGCTGTGTTCTTCTTCGCCAAATTGGGCATGGCGTATTTTGACTATAGAAAGCACGGCCAGTTCGAATGGACTGCGCCGGCCATCCTGTTTGCCTGCCTTATCTTCACCCTGACGGCTCCCACCTATGTCTGGACGATCCTGGGAATGTAAAGAATTATTCTGAGAATACAGGAGGAAGGAAGCAATGGAATATCCAATTCCAAATCCATCCGGAAATAAAATGCTTTCATTGGTTAACGAGCTGTACCAGCGGTCTACCGGGATGTGCAGAGCAGGTGCAGGTCCATACGGCATCGGGGTAAGCGTGGTAGAAGATACTCCCATTGATGTGTTTTTCACCTTTGATCCAGATCCGGTTCTGGATTGTAAAATACTGCCGGAGGAAATCCCTGAGTACACTGTCGGCGTGATTGGCTCCTGGAGCGGAGAACGCAAATATCTTTCGCGGGAGGAGGTGGGCAGCTTCTCTCTGCCTCGGACCCGAAGACCAGAATATTGGCGGAAATGCTCCGGTACTTTGAAGGAAAGACCTGGATCGTGAGCTGCGCAGATTGTCAGGAAGCGTTCGGGATTCTGGCGGATGCGGAAATGCGCGAGGCATTTGGGCTGGATGAGCAGGAGCAGATTGGACCGAAACTGGAAATGTAGGACAAGAATGATGAGGCGTAAGCCGGAAATGGGAGACGGTTTCTATGGGCTGTTGGGGAATCACCGCACTGGAGTCCGACAATGGACTGGATGCGGTTAGATGTGTCCGGTACAATTTACCGGCAGATGGACAACTGGACTTGGGAGAAATGCTTGAACGATTAAAGAAAGACCGATGGAATGCCCCCTGTGATGTAAAGCTGGGGTGTGCGCATACCAGCCCTATGGCACTGGCTGAGATCGTTGTAAAGTATCTTGACGGTGATCCCGGCAGTTTGGACTATGATGAGGAGTGGGCGGCCGAGGACAACAAGTTCCGGTCCGTCACCTCGTTTACAGCATCAAGGGCTTCTCTCCGGGAACTCCGGGATTACCTTGCGGACACTTTGAAATACGCCAGGATCAGAGCGGAGCGGCAGATCAAAGCCGGCGAGCTGCCCGGCGGCTGGTTTGATCCGAAGGATTGGGACGGATGGCAGAAACACATGGAGGGCCTTATTCACCGGCTGGATGGCGTTCTGGCCTTGGAAGGCAGTACGCTGGAGTTAGCTCATCCACCGGCGCCGACTGTCCCGGAATTAACCATGTAGGGAGGGAAAGAAGAAAATTGAATCCATTTGGACAGGAGTTGAGGAAAATCCTCACTCAGTGCAAAACCAGCGGCGTTGTGTCTTATGCGGGCAGATCCGCCTATATCCAGCTTGACCCGGATTTGCGGGCCAGGCTGGAGTTTGTTTCTCTGAACATTGCCGGCCAGTACAATGCCCTCAAGCTGACGATCCTGAACCGGACCGAGGGCGCGGTGGATGTGAATATCCTACGCTTTGGCGATTTACTGGGAAAGAAAAAAGTGAGCAATCCCAACTTCTCGGATGGTATCTTACCACACCTCTGGGACGATTATGGGAAGGTAGACTGGTATGTTTACCAGCCTACTCAGGCGGATTACAGGCTGCTGGCGGGTACGGTGGACGAATATCTGCAGGTGTTCCAGCGTCAGGAGGAGGCGCAGGAACACAGCCCGCAAATGTGCTAAGAAAATAGGAAGCGAATACAAGCAGGGGCCGTGCCCAGCCACGGCCCCTGTGCCTTTGAGCAGGAGTATGCGTCCAATGCTGGCACGGTCCCCCTTACGCAAAGGGGTGAAACCACCAGATGTTTATATTGGACTTTTTCCTTGGCGGGCTGATGGATCAGTTTATCGACTGGGTCTACAGCCAGCTTGTTGGTTTCTTTGGCAACTTTTTTGCCGAGATGGGGAACATGGGCGTCGAGCTCTTCGAGATGAGCTGGGTACAGTCCATTGTTCTCTTTTTTTCTTATCTGGCCTGGACGCTGTATGTCGTCGGGCTGGTGGTGGCCGTGTTCGAGGTCGGAATCGAATACCAGACCGGACGGGCCAGTATCAAGGACGCGGCTATCAGCGCCGTCAAGGGCTTTATGGCCGTGGGGTGTTTTACCCTGGTGCCGGTGGAACTTTATAAACTCTCCGTCACGCTGCAGGCCAGCCTGACCTCTGGAATTACCGGGTATGGCGAGAGCTTTGATGCCCTTTCCACTGATATCATGACTCCCTGCAGGGCGTGGATATCGGGGCCGCGGCCTCCTCCGGCGTATTCGGCGGGATTGGCAGCATCACCAGCCCCATCATGGTAATTTTTATTATCATCATGATGGGGTACGCCGTCATCAAGTGCTTTTTCTCCAACCTCAAGCGCGGAGGAGTCTTACTCATCCAGATTGCTGTGGGTTCCCTGTATATGTTCTCGGTGCCCCGCGGCTATATGGACGGTTTTGTGCAGTGGTGCAAGCAGATCATCGGTCTGTGTCTGACCACCTTCCTGCAGGCCACCATCCTTACAGCGGGACTGCTGGTGCTGAAGGATCATGCGCTGCTGGGCCTTGGCCTGATGCTGTCGGCCGGTGAAGTGCCCCGCATCTGCGGCGCCTTTGGGCTGGACACCTCGACACGCGCCAACATCATGTCCGCCGTCTATGCAGCACAGTCAGCGGTCAACACCACCCGCACCGTGGTACAGGCAGTGGGGGCGGCGAAATGAGCAGAGAAAAACTGATTTACATCGCCTCTCCCTATGCAGGAGATATTGAGACAAACACCGCGTTTGCGAAAAAGGCGTGCTGGTATGCCATCCATCAGGGGCATACGCCCATCGCCGTCCACCTGCTCTACCCACAGATGTTGGATGACGCTGAGCCAACAGAACGGGAAATTGGACTGCGGCTGGGACACCGGGTGCTGGAAGTCTGCGATGAACTGTGGCTCTGCGGCGGCAGGGTCAGTTCCGGCATGGCCCGTGAGATTGAGGAGGCCCAACGGCTCGGCATCCCCATCCGACAGATTGGGGAGCTGGAAATCAAGCAGGAGGCTCTGCCCGCTGAGATGGAGCAAAGCGAAGCTCCAGGGCAGAGCATGGGTATGGCATAATGCCCACGCTGGGCAGCCTGTTCGATGGAATCGGAGGGTTCCCACTCGCGGCGGTCCGCAACGGCATCGAGCCGGTGTGGGCCAGCGAGATCGAAGCCTTCCCCATCGAAGTGACAAGAAAGAGGTTCCCCTCCATACTCCATGTCGGGGACATCACGAAACTGAATGGTGCCGAACTTCCCCCGGTAGACATTATCACAGGAGGCAGCCCTTGTCAGGATCTCAGCGTGGCGGGGGCCAGAGCCGGTCTTGCCGGAGAGCGTTCCGGCCTGTTTATGGAGCAGATCCGCGTTGTAAAAGAAATGAGGGATGCAGATGAGCGGCGCGGCAGAACAGCTCACACTGTTCGACCTCGATATATGTGCTGGGAGAATGTACCAGGATCATTCAGTTCAGCGGGCGGCGAAGATTTCCGCATCGTCCTCGAGGAGATTGTCCGAATTAAAGACGGCTCCTGTTCAGTGCCTCGACCTGACTCCGGGCGCTGGGAATCTGCTGGGGCAATCATTCTGGGAAATCAATTCAGCCTGGCTTGGAGAGTCATGGATGCTCAATTCTGGGGTGTCGCCCAGCGTCGCAAGAGAATCTTCCTTGTCGCAGATTTTGCAGGACGATCCGCCCCGCAAATACTATTTGAGCAAAACCGCCTGCCTGGGTATTCTGCGTCGAGCGGAGGCCAGAGGCAAGGAACTGCCGCCTCAGCTCCGGGATGCTCTGATCCTCCAGGCGGGACTGGCCCCATCGGATTCGACGGATACAACGGAGACCTGACAGGAGAAAAGGCAGCCACTCTCGGTGTTAATTGTGGTATGTCCACTGGACGAAACGGTGTGCTCACCGCCTTTGCCGCCAATCAGCGGGACGAGGTGCGGGATCTTCATGATGTAGCCGCGGCGCTGACCGCCCAGCCAGGGATGAAACAGCAGACCTTTGTGGCCGGAATCACGGCCAAAGGCAACGGTGATTGCTTCCTTTCCGAGGAGCGGCACACAGCACTAAGCGGAGGCGGCGGTATGCCCGGACAAGGGTATCCCGCCATTTTTACAGCTGCTTTTTCTGCTGGAGCTGGTGCTTCTGCGGGCAGTATTGGCTATGGAGAGGAAGTCTCGCCTACCTTGAAAGGAACCGCCAGCGGGAACTGTATGCCATCCATCCTGTGCCTTAATGACCAGGGCGGAAGCGCCATTGCCTGCAGCGAAAATGTTGCCGGAACACTTCGGGCACAGGAGCATGGCCACCAGCCACTTGTATTCGAGAACCACGGGATCGATGCCCGCTACACCGGCCCACATTCTGTGGCGCCCACAATGTCAGCCCGTTACGGTACGGGTGGGAACAATGTCCCGCTGGTCGCAGAACCGGACACGATATTCTGTATCACCGGAAATGCCATTGACCGTCAGCCTATGAACGGCGGGAACGGGATTGGGTATCAACAGGGCATCGCCTATACTCTCACCGCCACCGATCACCATGCCGTGTTCAGCCGCCAGCGTGTGGATGTGTTCAAAAGCAACGAGGTGGTCAGCACTCAGAGCGCTCGTCAGCACAAAGACGCAACAGATTTGGTCGTGGATATGGACGAGCCAGATAACAGCGCCTCCGCTCCAAGAGGTGCCTCGGTTCTTCTGATCCGCCGTCTGACCCCGCTGGAATGCGAGCGCCTGCAGGGATTTCCGGATGGTTGGACTGATATCGAGGGTGCTTCCGACTCCGCCCGCTATAAAGCACTGGGCAACAGTGTAGCGATTCCTTGCGTCGACTATGTTTTGCAAGGAATCGCATGGCGACCACAGCACAGATAGCTTGAATGATTATGAATAGGAGATGCGATCATGGAACCGATGAAAAACCTCTGCGGCTTGATTCCCGAGTCGCTTCACAAGCGGCTGATGGAGGGCAAAAGTCCTGAAATGACAAACGGTGAGTATCTCACTAAGATACTCACTACCTATCTGGACCAGCCAGCCACAGCAAAGCAGGAACAGCGCACCCTGGCCGTTCAGATCTCAGATGACATGTTTCAGCGGCTGAAGTCCTACCTGGATGCTCATGCGCCCCTCACCCAAAAGGCACTGGTTCAGAGCCTTTTGAATCAGGCACTGGATCAGTGGGAACATGGCGAGGAACCGCTCCAGAGTGCGGTCCTTCAGGACAACAAGAAAGAACGGACGCTGGCCATTGCTATGCCCGAATCTCTTTTCCACCGCGTTGAGCAGTATGTGGAGGCGCATAATGGCGTATCCAACGAGTCTTCGTTGTGGGGTTGGTGGCACAGGAACTCCAATCTTGGTTGATGGAACAAAGCCCAGACGAAGTACAAGATCAGGAATTCGGCCCCGATCAGGATGAACAGGGGTTTGGAATGAGCATGACGATGTGAGGTGAAACATGTACATTTATCCCGATAATCTGAAATCCAAAGCCGTACTGTGGCTGTGGGAACTGCGGGACATCGCTATCATTGGCGTGGGCGCCCTGATCTCTGTGTTTGCCATGGCCCAACTTGGCTTCCTGCCCCCAGTGGTAATCACTGCGGCCTATGCCTTCCTCTCGATTCGGCTGGAGGATACCAGTATCTTGGACTTCCTGCGCTATGCAATCCGATATTTCCTCCTGGGCCAGCAGACCTATGCCTGGGGGCTGTGTAATCCATCAACGGATAGGAGTGATAGAAAATGAGCAGAAAAAAAGAAGCAACGGCCAAACAGACTACCCGGCAGCTCATCGGGATCGACGAGATCACCGACAGCGGCCTAAAGACCAGTCATGGGAGGCTGATTTTCTTTGCCATCAAGCCCACCAACCTCTCGGTCCAGCCCCCGGAGGCTGTGAGCAATCGCATCTATGCCCTCATGACCGTCCTCAAGGGGCAGGCTGAGATCGAGATGTTGGCCCTCAACTCCAAGGAGAGCTTTGAGGACAACAAGAGGCACTATCGCCAGCGGGCTGCCGAGGAGGACCTGCCGGTCATCAGCCGGCTGCTGGAGGCGGACGCTAAATCACTGGACCGTCTACAGATCCAGATGGCGACCGCCCGTGAGTTCTTCATACTGGTCCGGTTGCGTGAGGAAACAGGGATGGAGCTGCACACCCACCTCTCCCGCATCCAGAAAAGCCTCGAGGATCAGGGCTTCAAGGCAAGCCTCGCCAGCGGCGAGGATCTCAAGCGCATGCTGGGCGTGTATTTTGAGCAGAATGCCACCACGGAAAAATATGAGGATTACGACGGGGAACGCTGGATCATTCTGAATGACTGACCCGTGCCCCACAATTTAATTGATATGGCCGTCAGGAGAACTTCCGGGCCATATCAGGAAGAAACAGTGCGATAAAAGATCTCCTGCCGGCCTGGACAGGAGGTTTTTTCATTGCCGAAAAACAGAACAAAGAACTCTCCCCGGCCTGTGGTGGAGGAACCATATATCAAGGATTTCCTCGACATGGTCGCCCCCTCGGTCATCGACTTCAAGGTGGACCACTACCTGTGCGGCAACACCTGCCGCTGTGTATGGGCGCTGCGGGAGTACCCCACTTCTACCGATGAGCAGGCCATCCTGCGGCATCTGGGCGAGATGGACGGGGTCACCATCCGCATCTACACCCGGCAGGTCACCCCCAGTGAGGAGCGCCGGATCATCCACAACGCCGCCAACAAGCACCGAATGTCCCGCTCCAGCACCGAGGATCTCCAGCAGACTGTCACTGCCGAGGCCAACCTGCAGGATGTGGTTACCCTGGTCTCCTCCATGCACCGCAACCGGGAGCCGCTCCTCCACTGTGCGGTGTTCCTGGAGCTGACCGCCCCGGACTACGACACCCTCAAGCTGCTCCAGACCGATGTGCTCACCGAACTGGTTCGCTCCAAGCTCAATGTGGACCGGCTTATGCTCCGTCAGCAGGAGGGCTTTGTTTCTGTTATGCCAGCCGGCCGCAACGCCTTCGGCGCCCAATTTGAACGGGTCCTTCCGGCCAGCTCGGTGGCCAACCTGTATCCCTTCAATTATTCTGGCAAGACCGATCCTCACGGATTCTACATCGGCAAGGACAAGTACGGGGCCAATATCCTCGTAGATTTTGATAAGCGGGATGACGATAAGACCTCCGCCAACATCCTGATCCTCGGCAACTCCGGCCAGGGTAAGAGCTATCTGCTCAAACTGCTCCTGCTCAACTTCCTCGAGGCGGGCAAATCCGTGATTTCCCTGGATGTGGAACACGAACAAAAGGATATGTGTGAGACGGTGGGCGGCTGCTTCATGGATCTGATGGGCGGCGTGTACCGCATCAATCCGCTGGAGCCCAAGTGCTGGGATGACGGCAGTGGCCCGGAGGACAGGGACGCGCCGGAGGCATTCCGCAAATCCACCCGGCTCTCCCAGCACATCTCCTTTCTCAAGGACTTTTTCCGGGCCTACAAGGATTTCTCAGACCGCCACATCGACGCCATTGAGATCATGGTGGGCAAGCTGTACGCCAAATGGGGCATCAGCGACAGCACCAACTTCGCCGGCCTCAAGCCCCAGGACTATCCCATCCTTTCCGACCTCTATAAACTCATTGAGCAGGAGTACAGAGAGTACGATGGGAACTGCCACCAGCTCTACACAGCGGAACTGCTGCAGGAGATCCTGCTGGGCCTCCACTCCATGTGCCAGGGCGCCGAGGCTCAGTTCTTCAACGGGCACACCAATGTGACCTCCTCCCGCTTTATCGTCTTCGGGGTCAAGGGGCTGCTGCAGGCCAGCAAGAATGTGCGCGGCGCCATGCTGTTCAACATCCTGTCCTATATGTCCGACCGCCTGCTGACCATCGGCAACACCACAGCGGCGCTGGACGAGCTGTATGTGTGGCTGTCGGATAATGTGTCGGTGGGTACCACCATCATCGAGTATATCCGCAACACTCTCAAGCGGGTCCGCAAGAAGGAATCCAACCTCATCATGGCCTCGCAGAATCTGGAGGACTTTGACCGGGAGGGCATCCGGGAGTTGACCAAGCCCCTGTTCGCTATCCCGCCCCACCAGTTCATCTTCAACTGCGGCTCCATTGACAAGCGGTTTTATATGGATCTGCTCCAGCTGGAGGAGGCGGAGTACAACCTCATCCGATTCCCCCAACGGGGTGTGTGCCTGTTCAAATGCGGCAACGAGCGGTATCTGTTGGAGGTTCACGCTCCAGCCTATAAGGAGGCGCTGTTCGGCACAGCGGGCGGGCGATGAATGTGGTTGGGTATGGAGGCGGAACGGACAGCACGGCAATGCTGGTAGGACTGTGGCGGCACCATGTCCCAGTCGACCTGATCCTTTTTGCCGATCCCGGAGCCGAGCAGCCGCATACCTATGCCTACCTGGACACCATGAGCCGCTGGCTGGAGAACCATGGGATGCCGGCGATCACGCGGGTGTGGTACACCGAGAAGAACGGCCAGAGGCTGACGCTGGAGCAGGAGTGCCTCCGCTCAGGAACGCTGCCCTCCATTGCTTATGGGTACAAAAAATGCTCCCTCAAGCACAAGGTTGCCCCGCAGGAAAAGTTCTGCAGGCACTACCAGCCCTGCATTGATGCCTGGGAGAAAGGAGAAAAGGTCGTCAAGTTCATTGGATACGATGCCGGAGAGGAGCGCCGTCTGCTCAACGCCCTTCCTCATGACCTTCAGGATAAAAAATACCAGAAGGAATATCCCCTGATGGAGTGGGGCTGGAGCCGAAAGGACTGCATCCAGGCGATCCGGGATGCCGGCCTTCCCCTGCCGGGCAAGTCTTCCTGCTTCTTCTGCCCCAGCATGAAGCGGTGGGAAATTCGGACATTGTACCACCGCTACCCGGATTTGCTGCGGCGGGCTTTGGCGATTGAAGACGCAGCCATGCCAAACCTCACATCAGTGCGGGGGTTGGGCCGGAACTGGGCCTGGCGGGATTTTATCTGCGCGGATGAAAATCAGCTGGCGATTCCGGGCGCTTTCTCAGATGAGGATCTGCCCTGTTCCTGCTGTATGAAGGGTGAACTGCCAACAGCAGATCTATAAAAGAGAAAGGAAATTCGAATGAAAAAAATTGAATTGGAGCAGTGGGAGCCGTTTCCGGGAGATCCCCGGAGGATGCAGTATGCCGGTCAGCGCGTCGCACAGGAAGTCTTCGAGGAACTGAAGCACCGTCTGGAAAGTATGGGATATCTTCCGGACGAGTATTTTCTCATGGACCGGGAATGGGAAAATGGCCGGGAGATCCCCAAAGACGCCGACATCTTCTGTACCACCGACTACGGCGGCAACGAGGGCGTCTATTTAGATGTGTACCTGAAGTGGTATGAAGACAGCCGCCCCGTCACCAAAAGTTTCATCACCGGCAAGACGCTGGGCGAAACCGGCGCAGATCTGGACCGGATGTTCCTCATCTCCTCCGCCATCACCAAGGCGTTCCACGGGGACGGCGAAACCTATGCCCGACATCTCCGTCAGGGTGAGCGGGCGGAGCCGGAGGGCATGATCGTCCACCTGAATCCTACGGAGCAGCGCACCATCATCGAGGCGCTGGTGGAACAGCAGGAACGCCAGGAACAGGCCATGTCCCAGACGGAACAGCTCCTGCGGCGGATGACCGGGAGCATCACCGCCTATATGGATGAGGTGGGACGGTACCCCCTGCACATCAGCGACTACGATAAAACCGTGTTGGCCATTCGGGACGGAGAATTTGACGCCTTCAAAAACCTTTATCCCAGGGTATCAGACCAGACGGATGACCTGCTGATCGAGGTGGCGGGACGCCCCGGTGTCGTGGGAGGAAATATGACCCTGATACTTCTTGCGGCGGTGGAGAGGTTTTCCCCGGAGGCATATCTCACTGCCTGTAAGCGGGCGGTGGAAACGGGAGACAGTTGGCGGGTACAAACATTGGTGAAGGAATCAGAAGGCCGCCTCTCGGAGCCGCTCCCCTCCCTCCACGGTGAGGTGATCCTCTATGCCTATACAAATAACTGCCGGAACATCGCCAAAGACCTGATCGCCCAATGCACGCCGGAGCAGATTGCTTCTGTGCCCCCGAAGCTTCTCCGCTGGGTTGCGGAAAAGCTGGACTTCCAGACCGCGGTGGATCTGGTGGACAAGGGCGTCCGACCGGGCGATGAGGTGGCCGGCATCCTGCGCACCCTCACGGGCCAGCATCAGGAGTGGATGGCAGAGAGACTGCTGGAACACGGGATGCCGGTGGAGCCGGACAACTACGACGCGCTCTATGCCTGTGTCAGCAATCAGGCGGTCGGAGCCGCCAAGCTCCTGCTGGACCGGGGAATTGATCTGGAGCAGTACCAGCTGTGGGCGGAGCATCGGCCCAAAGGCGATGGGTACACGGAAACCATGGAGGAGCTGGCCGCGTACTGGTCTGAACTGCAGAACAGTACGCAGCCAGAGGATTCGCCCATGAAAGGTATGAACCTATGAGTGCCACCGTTGCAGCGGCCGTCAAAGCGGCGATAGTAATTCTTTCCAATGAGGAAGCCCGCAAAAAGGTGGGCTGGGGCATTGTGGCTATCCTTTCCCCGCTGATCGTTCTGGTGGTTCTGCTTTGCGCCATCCTCTCAGGAACCTCACAGCACAATGTGTCCGCCGTGGAGCTGTGCTTCCACGGCGGCTCCATTTCCGCCAGCGCCACGCCGGAGTACCAAAGATACATCGAGGATATGCGGAACAGCTTTGACCAACTGGACGAAGTGATCGCGGAGATCAATAGTCAATGCGAAGATGGAAAAAGCCTTGACGATACCCGCGTCAAGGCCATTTTTTATGCTCTGTATTTCGCCGCAGAACAGCCAGATACAGATGGCATCCATGAGTTTGCGGACTGTTTCGTGGATTATGAGGAGCGAACCCGAACGGTTACCACCACCGACGAAGAAGGCAATGAGGTGGAGACCACAGAAACCTACATGGTGGCCGTTCCTATTGAAGACCTGGCTGAAATTTATGAGCGGATCAGCCATGCCATTGGAGTCGAGGTCACCGCGGACCATCAGCCAACGCTGACAGTATCTATCATCTCATCCTTTATGGCAGCCCCAGCGGGGAAAGCGGCGGCTGGTTCCCTGGGGCTGATGTCCCGTTCATTGGGGTGGATGGCTTCTGCTCTCCCATCGGAGCAGGCTGGGAGTCCGTGGTCACCTCGGAGTTCGGGTATCGCAGCGACCCCTTCACTGGCGAGACACGGGGACACACCGGGATAGATCTGGCAGTACCCACAGGCACCCCTATCCGGGCCGCACTGCCTGGGACGGTCACAGTTTCCCAATATAACAGCAGCTATGGTTACTATGTGATAATCGACCACGGCAATGGACTATCCACCTTGTATGGCCACAATTCCCGTCTACTGGCCCAGGTTGGCCAGACAGTGGAGGCTGGGGATATCATTTCCCTCTCCGGTTCCACTGGGAGGTCTACAGGTCCGCATCTGCATTTTGAAGTGCGGGTCAATGGGGAGCGTACCAATCCCCGCTATTATTTACCGAAGACTGGAGGATGATATTTTGCGGCTGAAACTTCAATTGCCGGCCAAGGCCGGACGCTTCCACATCTTTGAGTGTGAGGCAGTTCGGCTGGTTACGCTGCCGGACGAGGAATTCCAAGACTTTTTGAATGGCCCTCACCAGGATGGCCGCTGGGCTGCAGAGCCGTTCTATGCTGATGAACACGGTAGACGGATCTACCAGGGCGTCCTCGTTTTGGGAGAGGGGCATAAAGACGGAGTTTTTGCCTATGATGGGGGGAAACACTTTGCCTACTTGCCCGGAGCAAGAGCGGTGGTTGATTCCATTCTGGAGCAGGCAGTGGAAAAGATCATCAGGGAGGGAGCGGAAAACACCAACGAGGGTAGCTGGTGCTATTATTTCAGTGAGCTTTATGAGCAAATGGGATTGGTGATAGAGGACGGGAACGGCTTCGATACCATGCTCCTTGAGAAGCTGGAGCAGCGGCCGGAGGCGGCGGATGTCACCCTGACGGACGAGTGCTTTGATGTCTGCTATTATCTGGACTACTGCAAAAACCTGGCGCCGGAGCAGCCCGCCCCCTCTCTTTCCGCAGAGCGGAAGGAGGAGATCATATCAGGCATTCTGAACTATATGGCAGAGTATTTCGATGACAGCAGCCTCTACGATATCCTTCATAACACATTGGAAATCTGCAACGATGAAATTGGATGCCTCGGCTTCGCTCTGTATGATGAATATGTGGACGAGCAGATCGAAGCATCTGAGGTGCAGTCTGACCTTCTCCCAAAATCAGGGAAGCTGGTGAATCTGCTTTCCGCCTATGAAGAATTACAACAGATCCCAGATGAGGAACGAATCACCCGCCTGGCTCCAGGGGCTTTCGGTTACTGCCTTGACCCAAATGTGCCGGATGAACGGCTTCATACCGCGTACCAGCAGGCTCTGTCCGCTCTCGAACTGGAGAGCGATGAAATCCAGGAGGCCGAGAGCTTCACCTCCCGTGATGAAATCATTTCCCGTATGCGGGACTGCCTGTTAGCTAAGGAGCTGACGGCTGGAGACAAGGTGCTGTTTGTCGCTACCGAGCCATATGGAGGCCCCGGCGATTTCGATCTACGCGGTGGAGTAATAGAGAGCGTGGATGAAAAGGACAAGACTTGCTCTGTGCGGGGAACTTTTTTCACAATGGAAAAAGTCCCCCTTCACTATGTGCTTGGGCGGTACAACCCAGCGGTTGGTGAGGAGCACTATGGGGTCCGCGGCATCGTCCCCTTCTTTTGCGAGGACAAAGAACTGGCTGGGTATTACCTGAATGAGGTCCGGACCATGTGGGATGTGGAGATGGGTGAGGAACAGGATCTCTCTATGTAAAACAGACAGAACACGGTAATAAAACGATGGGAGGGATACTACGGCAGTGCTGTATCAAGTAGAGCAACGGGGACGGCAAACCGCTTTTGTAGGCGAGGATGGAGCTGGGCTTGTGGGGCTGTATCCACTGTTAGCGCGGGCCGCTGCCATCGCGGAAAATGAGAACAGCAGCTTCGCGGAGGCTCTTTCTCTCGCTGCCGCTGAACGCGGCACTCCACTCAGGCGGGTATTTGCAGATGAAGCGGAGGCCCTGAGCCATGACCTTGGTCATGGCGGGGCTGCGGAACAGCGGGCGGTCATTGATCTGGACAATGGGCGAATACGGTTGGAATATGACCACCGGGCCGGCAGCCTGCGGGAGAGCTTGGATGCCTGGCAAACCATTTTCCAACGGCAGGCGCCAACAGAATCCAGAACAGGCTCATAGCTTTCCTTGCGGAGCATGACGGAAGTGAGGAACTCTACAAGACGCTTCACAATGAGTTGGGACTGACTAATCAGGAGATTGAGGCCATGGGCTTCGATCTCGCCCACCGCTATGAGCCTGACTGCGATGACGCATACCAGGACATCGTGGACTACATTCGCTTTGAGCAGGAAACCTCGAAGATGTGGCCCTGGCTTATCTCCGGCGATGAGATGCTTGCCCAGGAAACGACCCTGCGGGAGATCGCTGGCCGGCTGACTGCCGCTGGCGAATGGGATACGGAGAGCATCTACGAGAGCTTGACGGAAGCCTTTGGAAACAATCTATCGCTGGATAAACAGTCCAAGGATGACACGAAAGAGGAGGAAAGAAACATCAATATTAAACAGGATCAGTTGGATCTGCTTTGGCAGTTGGAGGAGTTCAGAAAGAAACATGAACATCAGGCAGAGCCGTCCGACTGGGCGATCCGGATGTGTGAGGCGTTTGTTGCCCGAAGTATGGGCTTCACAGACCGGGTACAGTGGACGGAACTGCTCCGGCAGAAGGGTGAAACTCTCTTCACCTTCGACTGGAAGTCCGGCAGCGTCAGCGACCATGTAGTCCAGTGGTGCAAGGAAAATAATCGGAACTGGAGATACAGCCATCTTGGGGAGTTGCAGGTTGCCCATGGCGGCGAGTGGAGAAAGGTCGATTATTTCTGCAGGGATGGCAGTGAAACCAGAGTGTATTTTCCACCAGAGCCTGTGCAGGAGCAGCAGCTCCATGCGCTGGCGGAAGCCCCGGCCGTCCATCTGCGGGATCTGTTGACACTTGGACTGCCGGATCATGATGTCTATTTAGTTCATGCCGCCGAAGATGTTGGCTGGGTGCCCGCAGCGGACCTTCCCCCGTCTGACCGCCCAGGGCAAAGAAGAATTCTCGGCTCTTCTGGATGCCAAGATTGCCGCCATCCGCCCCGGCCCCTATGGAGTGGAACTGGTTCTGGACGGCGTCAATTCACAGCTTCTGGCACAATACGATGAAACACTTGCCAACAGTTCCAGGGCAGAACATGCCATGGAACTGTTTCTGTAATGGAGGGATCACGATGAAAAAAGCCACAGTCACGGTTTCATTTGAGCAGGAAAAACTCAAAGCCGTCCAGTTCTATGCGGGAAAGAACGGTACCTCTTTAGAGTTGGAACTGGATATGTTCATGGAGAAGCTCTACAAAAAATATGTGCCTTCTCAGACCAGGGAGTATATTGAAAGCATGGCGGAGCCGGAGGAACAGCCCCGCCCGCGGCCTGCCCGGTCCCCTCGAAGCGCCGCGCCGGATACTTTTGACGAGAAGAAGGGGGTTGAATAATGGCCGATTCTGTATCTACCGAGGCGTGGCTGGATCAGCGGCGCTGGGCGGCGCTGGAGGAGGCGCTGAAGGCGCAAGGCAGTAATGTTAAACGGCATCTGCAGGATTATTTGATAACGCTGTACAACGAAACTGTTCCATTAGAACGGTGGGTACAGATTGAAACAGCTATCACAAAGGAAGAACTGGAGTCAGCACAGGCAGCGGAAGACCAGAAAGTCTATGCGGCTTTTCATATTCGGGAGAATGGCCATGACAGTATCTTCTCAACGGGTAATGGCGAGGAATTTCTGGATGTGGCCATACGGCTGCGCCGTTATCTGCAAGGAGACGCCGAGGCGGTGAAGGGCGGTTTCTCCCACCACTTTTATAAGACACAGCCCATTACGCGGGAGCGGTTTGATGAATTGGCCGCCTTGCGCCTCGAAAATACTGGCAAAGTATCAGGTGCGTTTGAGATTGATCTGGATGCCGGCTGGTGTTCCGCGCTGAATCTCGCAGACGGTTGGCAGACCTTCAAAAACAAGGATGTATCTACGGCCGCCTACCACGCCAACCGAACTCGCAACCTCCAGAGAAACGAACAATGGCGCAGACTTGTAGATTATCTGTACGGCCGGAATATTGAATTGCAGACCTTTGGTTCGATTGAAACCAGAGGAATCCGACCTCTGCGGGAGGGCGATCTTACCTTCTCGGAGGAGATCATTCTGTCAGGCCATGGACTGAATTTTCAGTTTGACTTCACCAGCGATGAGGCCCAGCGGGAGGTTCTTGGCCCGGCGGCGGACTGTTTAGAGCCGGGGGGCTGGCTGGATATTCTCTGCAATTACGACGCCGCACGGCAGGAGGCCGACGCCACCCTTTCCCTTACTCTACATCGCCAGGATGGAGTGGTACAGAAACTTTTCACCTATCCCCTGAGGGAAAAGAAGAACGGGCTCTTTTGCGAAAACAGATGGAAGCGGACTACCTCGGCAGGACCGGGAAAACGCTGAACGATTACTACGCACAGTTGGATATGGAGCGTGAAGCCCCTCCGGAACTCACTGCAGGTACCAAAAGGCTGCCGGTAGATGCGGTATCCTTCACCGATGAGATCACAGAGTGCGATGGGAAACTGAACTTCTATATCCCCATAAACTTCGATCCTGACGCAGTATTTGGTACCAATGTTGCCTCTGCCTTCAACGATGACTGGCTGAATGTGTACGCCAATTTTGGCTGGAAGACCGGGCGGATAGACAGCGCATTGACCGTATGTCTCGTCTGCTCTGACGGTCATGAGTTTGAGTTTTTCTACCCGCTGACTTCCGCGGAACAGGTCCAGTTGTGGAACCAGATGGACGCCTACTGTCACCAACAGAATGGACAGAGCTTGGGGGAAACAAGGACCGCCCTGCTGCGGGAGCAGGCGGAAGAAGGGCTGGAGATTCGGCTGTAGGAAACGCCGCTCGGTAAATTTTATCGACTTCCCACAGCTTCTCAAGCCGCTTTTTATTGGCAATGATGAATGGATTTCTCTCCGGAAGTGTGGCATTGTGTTGTTGCATGGGCAGCCAACCGGCGCCTGAAACAAACCAAAAATCCGAGGAAAGGAGTTCAACGAATGAAAGCCAAACAAGTATGTAAACTGCAGGAAAATCTCGCAAAGGAGGCCATTGCATACCTTATGCTCTATGGAACAGCTGTGGATGTAACTCCATATCGAAAGGCTGTGACACAGGTTGGAACGGCATGGGGACTTCCAATACCAGACACACAGCGGTGGCTGGACTTGATCCGTCAGGAAGAAATCGCAGTTACCCAAGCAGCCGAGCCCGAAAAGGTGAATCATGTGATGGAGGAAAAAGACCTGCCGATAAACGCCAGCGGCCTCCAAACCCTGGATAATATCTGGGGCTTGTTCGAGACAGCAGTGAAGCTGAACAGCGCCGATGGCCGCCGTGAAATGTACGCACTGGCCAGGGAATTGAGTGAATGCCAGAACCTGACGGACTGGATCATCAAGAGCCAGACAGAGAACGAGGGGGCCCAGGTGTCTATGGCCTGCACACAGAACTGAGCAAACCAATAGCCGATGCTCCATGAGAAGCCGTGCGGCAGCACGGCTCTTTTTGTGAAGTGGAGCGCATTCCCCCGCCATTGCCCCCTGTGCGGCCCGGTGTGCCCTTTTCCGGGGCTGGGTGGCATCCGTACCCCTGCCGTCCCTCCCGGCGATTTGTGGGGGCTTTGTGCGGGCCGTTCCTAAAATGAGCAGTGACCGTCCTGCGTTGATGGCCTCTCACTTTCGCCTTTAGCGAGGGTGAACCGAGGGGTCGAAAACAGTGCAGGATAAAGAGCGGGGGTCGGCAAAGCGTCCCCCGCTCGGCTCACACCGCCCCGCAATGCGGGCCGGGGAACGGTTTTGCGGGGGTCACTTTTCAGGGGATGGGATCACACCGGGGGTCACCACGGCTGGAATGGCCCATCACTTCGGCGTTTATCCGGCATTATAACAGGGATATGGACAGAAAAGGAGGCACAAAAGCAAAGTATGGGCGGCATTCAGCTTTGAAGTAAAGAAGCCTCTTAAAGAAAACGAATCCCTGGCCATGCAAAGGTCAGGGATTTTTGATTGGAGGAAAGTATGGCGAGAGAAAAAATCAAGTTCGCTCTGCGTATTGCTCCCGAAACACAGCAACTGGTCAAAGAACTCTGTGAAAGGGATAACTGCCAGAGCCAGAACGAGTTTATTGAAAAGGCAATCCGCTTCTATGCCGGCTATGTTTCCGGCAAGGAAGCCACAGCATATCTGCCGCCCGCACTGGTGGCAGCCATGCGCGGAACCGTCCAGGACAGTGAGAACCGCATCGCCCGCCTGCTCTTCAAACTGGCGGTGGAGGTCAACATGATGATGAATGTACTGGCGGCGGGCATGGAAATCAGTGACGAGGATCTCAAGACACTCCGCGCCCGGTCCGTCCGTGAAGTGAAGCAGACCAATGGGCGCATCAGCTTCAAGGACGCCATCGACTACCAGCGGGGCGTGGAGTGATGCACAAAGGTGGTGACAGTCTGTGCCGCGCCTGATTTTCAAGTGCCCCTACATCAAGGGCGGTACCTCCTCCGCCACCGCTCATCTTGAAAACTATGTGAAATATATGGCCACACGGAATGGTGTGGAGCGCATCGATCCGGGACGCAGTGAGTGGCCGGCCACCTCAAAGCAGAAAAAGATGGTGGAACAGATCCTGCGGGACTTCCCGCTCAGCCGTGGGATGTTTGAATACGAGGACTATGCGGCCGAGCCGACACGCACCAACGCATCGGAGTTCATCACTCGCGCTCTGGAGGACAACTATAACCAGATCGCCAAGAAGGATAACTATCTGAAGTACATCGCCACCCGCCCCCGCGCCCAGCGCGTCGGTTCCCATGGATTGTTTACCGGTGAGGAAGATCAGCTCGTACTGGCGCAGGTAGCGGAAGCGGTCGCGGCCCACCCCGGTAATGTGTGGCTGCCCATCATCTCTCTGCGGCGGGAAGACGCTGCCCGTCTCGGCTATGATAAGGCGGAAGAATGGAAAGCACTGCTCTCCGAGTATGCCATGGAAATGGCGGAGGCGATGAAGATCCCCTGGGAGGATTTTCGGTGGTACGCTGCATTCCATGATGAAGCACACCATCCCCATATCCACATGGTCTGCTACAGCGCCGATCCGTCGAAAGGCTTTCTCACCACGCAGGGCATCGCCCAAATCAAGTCGGGACTGGCAAAAGAGATCTTCCGGCAGGAGCTGACAGAGCTTTACCAGCAGCAGACCCAGAGTAGGGACACGCTGAATGAGGATGCCCGCTCTATGCTGGAGCAGTTAATTGAACAGATGTGGAGCGGCGCCGTGGTCAACCACCGCATGGAGAAGCTCATGGAGCATCTGGCGGAACGCCTGCGGCACACCGGAGGCCGGAAGCAGTACGGCTACCTCAAGGCTCCGCTGAAGGCTGTAGTGGATGAGATTGTGGACGAGCTGGCCAAAGAGCCATGTGTCGCCGCAGCCTATGCCCTGTGGTATGAGCTGCGGGAAGATGTGCTGCGTACCTACAAGGATGACCTGCCTCCACGCCTTCCCCTTTCCCAGCAGAAGGCATTCAAGCGGATCAAAAACATCGTCATTGAGGAAGCGGTAACACTGGGGGCGCGCCAGCAGGTTTTCCATCCAGATGACCAGCAAGACCGTGTCCCTGTGGAGGACCAGGAAGAAGCGCCGCTGCCGGAGGCGCCCCAGCCTGATAATGACTGGAATGATTTCTCGGAGTCCCCACCGGACGATGTCCCAGACAAAACGGTGTCTGCGCCAGCCAAAGCGCAGATGAACTGGAGCGATGAGTACCGCCTGGCCCGCCGCTGTTTGTTTGGCGGCAAGGATCAGCCCCAGGATCTTGAGCAGGCGTTTACCCTGTTCCAACAGGAGGCGCAAAAAGGCAATGCGCTGGCCATGCACGATCTGGGCCGGATGCTTGCGGACGGGCTGGGCCGGAAGATTGATATGCAGGCCGCCCATGTGTGGTACAGCAAGGCGCTGGCCGCTTTCTATGCTGTTGAGAGGCAGAAGAAAAAACGCTATGCGGAGTACCGGATCGGCAAACTGTATGCCGCGGGCCTCGGCTGTGAGCAGGACTATGGTGATGCCGCCCGGTGGTTCCAACTTTCCGCAGACAAAGGGTACAAGTATGCGCAATATTCCCTTGCCGGCCTGTTTCGCCGTGGACAGGGTGTGGAACAGGACGATGCGCGGGCGCTGGAGTTATACACAGCCTCCGCACAGCAGGACTTCCCCTATGCCGCCTACGAGTTAGGAAAGATGTATCGGGACGGCATTGGCTGTGAGAAGGACGCCGAAGCGTCGGAACAGTGGTACCGGCAAGCCTTCGCCGGATTTCTCGAATTGGAACAGCAGAGCCATGACGATAAATTGCAGTACCGCATCGGATGGATGCTCCTCCATGGTGTAGGGACTGGTAAAGATGAGACGGCAGCCAGGGAGTGGTTTGAACAGGCGTCCAAACTGGACAATCCCCACGCGCAGTACCAACTGGCCCGGATGATTTTCAATGATCCATCCTCTACACCGGAGCAGACAGCCCAGGCATTGGAGCGGCTGACAAAGGCGGCGGAAGCCGGCCAGGACTGTGCTCAATACGCGCTCGGCAAAATCTATCGGGATGGTCAGGGCGTGGAAAAAGACATTCAAAAGGCGGTGGCTCTGTTCACACTTGCGGCAACGAAGGAAAACAGCTTCGCCGCCTTTGCTCTTGGCAAGCTGTATCTTGCCGGTGACGCAGCCCTGCCCAGAGACCCGGCGGCCGCACTGAAATGGCTCACATACGCTGCGGAACTTGGGAACCAGTTTGCCCAGTACCGCCTGGGAAAACTGCTGCTGAAGGGAGACGACGGTATCCCAAAGGATGTAATAACCGCCATCCGCTGGCTTACTGCCGCGGCCAAACAGGAGAACGGGTATGCGGAATACGCCCTGGCTCTGGTCTATCTCACAGGAGAAGATGCACCCAAAGACAGCGTAAAAGCACTAAGTCTGCTGAAGCGGTCAGCAGGCCGGGGTAATCAGTTTGCGCAGTACCGGCTGGGCAAGCTGCTGCTCCAGGGGGAAGATGCGCCAAAGGATGTGAAAGCCGCCATCCGCTGGCTCACCGCCGCAGCGGAACAGGGCAATCAATACGCCCAGTATGCCCTCGGCAAGCTCTATCTGCTTGGGAAGGAGGTCCCAAAAGATAGATCCAGTGCGATCAAGTGGTTCCAGCTGGCAGCGGATCAGGGCAATGAATATGCTCAATATTTCCTGAAACACATGGATGACCGCTTGGGCCAGCCTCCTGTGGCGGCCGTCATTTCGCTGTTCCACCATCTGGCCAACATTTTCCAGGAGCAAAACCAACCACCGCCCTCCGGTGCGTTCGGGTCGCGGTGGATCGGAAGCTCCTACGAAAAATCAAGGCGAAGAAGATCGCTCAGGGCCACAAGGCGGATGACCATGAGCCGGAAATGCAGCTATAAGGGAGGTAATCTTTTGAAACAGAAAGTGCAGTTTAAACAGCAGATTTTATTGGCGCAGCCAAAAGGCATTCAAGGGCTGAAAAGGCAAAAGCCAATCCCGTGCAGACCTGTTCTGTTCCACCGGAAACTCAAGGGAAGGAATCAGTGAGAGGCATATGAGGTATGAACCTGCGGACTCCCATTAATAGCCTCTGGAGCTTCAACAAGAAGTTCTGAAATCTTTTTCTCTTTTTCAGTTACCCTTTCAGGCACCTTTCCAGTCACACTATCGCTGTGGTCTATGGGCGTTGGGATCAAGTCCAAGAGCTCCGAAAGATGCCAACCAACCGATGAATTAACACAGATTTGAGAGGCCGCATACTGCGGTCTCTTTTTTGATAAGGAGGGATGTAGCGTGCCATATATCCACTTCACAGAGGACCAAAAACTCCGTGCCAACTCCGTTGACCTGGTGGAGTTCCTGCGCCGGCAGGGAGAGAAACTCATCTCCTCCGGCCAGGACAAACGCCTCACCTCAGATCACAGTATTACTGTGCATGGGAATGAGTGGTATGATCATGCTGCAGAAAGGGGTGGCCATGCAATCTCCTTTGTCCAAAATTTCTACGGCCTGACTTACCCTGAAGCAGTGACCCGTCTGCTCAATGGTGAACAGGGGGAGGTGTATATACCGGCGGAGAAAAAGAAAAAGAGCCGCCAAAGGAATTTGCCCTGCCTCCCTCAAACCAGGCCATGCGGCGGGTATATGCTTATCTGCTCCAGCAGAGGCACATCAGCCGGGAGGTACTAAGCGCTTTCGCACAGAAGGGACTGATCTATGAGAGCCGGGAATTGTCCATAGATCAGACAAAGGTGTATCACAACGCCGTGTTCGTCGGATTCGATGAACGCGGCGTTGCCCGTCATGCCCACAAGCGGGGGCTCTATACCCAAGGCAAAAGCTACCGGGGCAACATAGAGGGCAGTGATCCCCGGTGCAGTTTCCACTGGGTCGGTACCAGCGACCGTCTCTATGTATTCGAGGCCCCCATCGATCTGCTTGCCTTTCTCACCCTGTACCCGGACGGCTGGCAGCAGCACAGCTATGTGGCTCTCTGTGGTACGGCGGAACATGCCATGCTGTGGATGCTGGAGAAAAATCCAAATCTGCGGAAAACCATCCTCTGCCTGGACCACGACGCTGCCGGAATTGAGGCCGTCGGCCGGCTCTCGGATGTTCTGCGGGAGCATGGCTATTCTCAAATTGCCCCGCTGCAATCCGAATACAAAGACTGGGACGAGGATCTGAAAGCACGGCATGGACTGGAGGCACAGCCCGCCGAGGAGCATCCGCAGTTTGTGGCGGCAGACCTCGTCTGCCAGCGAATCGGGACCAGGTGCAAGGAAGTTCAGCCGGACCGGGCGGCTTATCAAATCCCCGGCCTGCTCCTGCAGTACCGGAACGACCTTCATTGGGGACGCTTTGACCAGGCGATGGAGCACATGGAAACCATGGCGGCGCTGTCCCTCTCGGTGGTGCTGCGGGAGTGCAAACAGATGGGTACCGCGCTGACCGTTGAGCAGGGAGTCCGGTTTTTAGAAAGCCACATCCTGCCTCACCAGAACCGGAGTATCCTCAAGAACCGGGCGGATGAGATCGCCATGCAATTCCAAAGCGTATTGGCCAAGAACAATCGCCAGGGTATCCGTACCCAGGCAGAGAAAAAAGAGGTGGCCAGCGCATGGCTGGAGCTGGCCATCTCCTGTGCCAAGGTGCCGGTCAAGTACGAGGCCGACGAGATCAAACGGCGGCAGAAAGAGGAAAAGACCCAGAGGGAAACTGAGCCAGTGATGGCCTAAGCCTGAAACAGCAAAGCGGAGGAATGGCTCAGTCCCACTCCTCCGCATCTTCCTGGCTGCTTGTTTGTCTGCTGAGATATTCTGCCCGCTCCTGCTTATTGGCTGGCCGGGTTGCCTGCTTTCCACAGTCCGGGCATTGCTCCGGCAGTTCCGGCGCCTCAAACAGATAGTAGCAATGGTCACATGCGCAAATCAAAGCAATCACCTCATACCAATTTATTATAGCAGACAAAGCGAAAACTGAACATCCCCTTCTGATATTAAGGCGTAGATATCAAAAGGAGGATCATGTGCCAACGCAAGTTATAACACTTATCGTGGTAGGCGCCATCATGTTTCTCGTGATCGGCGGCCTCGCGTTTCTCTCCCATTACTATACCCTTGACGGAATCAAATCCAAGACTGTGGGCGACGGCCAGCACGGAACCGCACGCTGGGCTACCAAACAGGAGATTCGGCAGACCTATGCCCATGTCCCTTTTGAACCAGAGCTGTGGCGCAAGGGAGAGCATCTGCCGGAAAAGCAGGGCCTTGTCCTTGGCTGCGAAGGGCCCAAAGACCATGTTACAGCTCTGGTGGACACCGATGACATCCACGCCATGGTCACCGCCGCCAGCGGCGCCGGAAAGACCGCGTTCTTTTTGTACCCCAACATCGAATATGCCCTCGCCAGCGGGATGTCCTTCCTCTGCACGGATACCAAGGGCGACCTGTTCCGCAATTATGCCGGTATTGCCAAGGACTGCTACGGATACCAAATCGCCGTGTTGGATCTGCGTAATCCCACCCGCTCGGACGGCAACAACCTGCTTCATCTGATCAACAAGTACATGGATATCTATAAAGCCGACCCCAAAAACCTGGCGGCAAAGGCCAAGGCAGAGAAATACTCCAAGATCCTCGCCAAGACCCTCATCAACACCAGCGGCGGCGACAGCGCCCAGTATGGGCAGAATGCTTTTTTCTACGATTCCGCCGAGGGCCTTCTGACTGCCATGTTCCTGCTGGTGGCCGAGTACCTGCCCACCGAGGACGCGGACGGCAATCCCATTGAAAAGCGCCACATCGTGTCGGTGTTCAAGTTGGTGCAGGAACTGCTGGCCCCCAGCCGGGTGAAGGGAAAGAATCAGTTCCAGCTCCTGCTGGAAAAGCTCCCGCCTAATCATAAGGCCCGCTGGTTTGCCGGGTCCGCCCTCAACACGGCGGAGCAGGCCATGGCCTCCGTAATCTCAACGGTACTGTCCCGCCTAAACGCCTTCCTCGACTCGGAGATGGAGCAGATCCTCTGCTTTGACACCGCCATTGACGCGGAGAAGTTTTGCAATGAGAAATCCGCCATCTTTATCGTACTGCCCGAGGAGGACCAGACCAAGTATTTTATGGTCAGCCTGATCCTCCAAAACCTGTATCGGGAGATCCTCACTGTGGCCGACGAGAACGGCGGCCGGCTCAAGAACCGGGTGGTCTTCTTCGCGGACGAGTTGGGCACCTGCCCGCCCATTCAGTCGCTGGAACTGATGTTTTCCGCCTCCCGGTCCAGAGGACTCATGCTGGTGCCTATCGTCCAGAGCATTACGGGACAGCTGCAGAAAAACTATGGAAAAGAGGGCTCTGAGATCATCGTGGACAACTGCCAGGTCAACCTTTACGGCGGCTTCGCCCCGGCCAGTCAGACCGCGGTGGAACTGTCCAAATCTTTGGGCAGCCGGACGGTAATGAGCGGCAGTATCTCCCGCGGAAAAAACGATCCCAGCCAGTCCCTCCAGATGATGGAGCGTCCCCTCATGACCCCGGATGAACTTAAGTCCATGCCCAAGGGCAGCTTTATTGTGGCCAAGACCGGCGTCCACCCAATGAAGGTCAAACTGCGGCTGTTCCTTGACTGGGGCATCCGGTTCGGCATGCCCTATGAAGTACCGGAGAAGGCCCAGCGGTTCGTTGCCTATGCTGACAAACAGGAGTTGGAGGAGTCCATCATCCGCCGCCACTATGGGACGATTGTAATGGATAGTGAGCAGCCGCAGGGAGGCGGCACATCCGCTGGCGGTATGGCTCAGGGAATTCAGGCCGCACCGGATTCCCGCAAAACGGTATTTCGGCCTTGACGGAGGGAAACAGAATGAACAGCTTTAGAAATATCTACAATTCCAATCTAAGCCACAGAGCCAAGAGCGTCTATATGTACCTCAAGGATCGGGCAGACAGCGAGGGACGCTGCTGGCCGGCCATCAGAACCATTGCTCTGGAGTTGGGGCTTTCCCGCTCTACGGTCAAGCGGGCACTGGATGATCTCTGCAGGGCTGGTCTGCTGCAAAAGGACCCACGCTGGCGGGAGAATGGGAGTCTTACTTCCAATCTGTATCATGTGGTATGACGGAGGTGTCCAATGCTGGTTGAGATCGATCTACTGGATTATTTGGCTTATCAAATGGGATGCGGAATTCTTTCTGATCTTCGGCTGTTCCAGCAAAGTGAACGGCTGCACAGGCTCACTGCCGCGATCCCTTTAGGTGCATGCAGCGAACAGGAATGGCTGGATGCGGCACAGTATTTGACAGGCCATGACTGCGCATCAGCACTGGAAGCAAGAAACCGTCTGGTGAGATAGCCTGTAAAAAGCAGACCCTCCCGCCAAGGGGAGGGTCTACATATCATGTGAACCGAGTCCCGGTTCATAATGAACCAACCAGAAGCGCCCACTCTAAGGATTTTATTTAAGACAGAAAATAACAAACAATATCTGGCCTTAAAGGTTATACCGCCTTGCGTTGTGTCCGGCTTTTGAAATTTAATCGTCTTTCTGTGCAGCTGTAATGCTGACAGCAAAACCGTTGACCTCCACGCCATCTTCAGTAGGGATTAGGAGGTACTTGCGCCCGTTGATAATTTGAGTTTCCACCAGGTAACTATACTCTGGATCAGCAGAAATGGTGATCTCAGGTGTCTTGATCTCAAAGCGGCTGCTGTCGATCAGGTTTGCCGGATTCAGGACAACCCCCGAACCAAACTGCTCGCCGCAGTTTTCCTGGAATGCTGCCACCTGTTCATCCGCAATCCCGCAGCTTTGAAGGATTTGCCCTATTTCTGAGGCACTCATCTCCAGAGGTTCCGAACTCCTGCTCTCCCTGTGCTCCTTGATTTTCTCACGCAGCTGTTCATGAACAGTCTGCATCACTTCCAGACTGCAGTCAAACGCATCGCTCAGAGCTGACTGGAATGCTTCCTTCTGCTCAACGGCAGACATCGGCGCTTCCACATGGAAGATCGCGTCAATGAACTCCTGGTGAATTTCATTGGCCTTCCTGCTGTAAAAGAGAGCGTTATAGATATTTGCTGCCCGGTCATCGAATGCCGGGAAGAGAAAACCCAGCTCAGGAGGAGCGACGGTTTGCCCGGCAGCACAGTGGAATTCATTGTCACCGGGAAAATATCCCAACTCTACCTTGCCCTCCTTGATGGGGCACACAACACAGACGATGTAGGTGAACACCTCATCCGAGGCATCCGCTTGCAGGGAATCATCCTTGCCCCGATGGGGAACATCGTAGCTGTCACAGGTCAGGAGCAACAGGTAACTGCTGTCCCCCATGTCCAGACTGTCAATTACCTTGTGGTAAAAGGTCTGGCGGGCCTCGTTGTCCTTAAGCTGGGAATCCCGCAGTGTGGTGAGCAGGCGGTGTTCCTCACTGTCCACTACCTGCTGAGTGGAGAATACGATATCAATGAGGTTTTTCCCCAGGGAACCGGACAGTCCCTTCTTCAAAAGGCTCAAATACTTCTCGGACTCCTCCTGCGGCATCATGCCAGGGATTCGTCCAGATCGGAAACGATCTCTTTACTGCTGTTGACATAGCATCCATAAACACGGCTGATGGCGCTTTTTTCCGGGCGAAAACGGCGCCGCAGCTCATTGATTTCTTTTTGGTTCATTTTTTCCTACCTCGCTTTGTAATCGGAACGGTTGATAACAGACGATGAAATCCATTTTAGTGGAAAGAGCTTGAAATTTCAATAGCCGGAAGTTCTTTCCCCCAAGAGCGCAAAAAAGAAACCGCCCATGTCAGAAACTATCAGGAACTGACTGAGCGGCATATTTTTCATGTCAAACGCCAGTAGGAGCGGTTATTTTCTGATCCAGTCCAGAAAAACAGCTACTTTCTCCAAGTCTTCATCCGGCAGGGCAAGGCAGCTTCTTGCCTATGATCCCACGCAGGGAATCCGGATCGTCCATAGGAGCAAAGAAAAGAGTTGGCGTCAAATCAAAGTATTCCATGATGTTGAACAGCTCCCGGAGAGAGGGCATAGAAATTCCATTGGTGATGCTTCTGATGTAGGAGCCGCTCTTTCCAAGCTCCAGGCTCATCCGATGCTCAGAAACGCCCTTCTGTTCCCGCAGCTCTGTGATGCGGTTCCGCACAAACGCTTCATAGCGGCGGTTATCGTCCATGATCCTCTCCCTCCAATCTCTACTTATTATTTTAATATAAGGGAGCGTCGCGGGTTCGCACTTAAATCATCAACTTTCGCTTCACACAACGAATAATTAGTGATATAATTATTAAAATGGGCGTTGGCTTTATAGTTCTATTATGAATCACAATCAATAAAATATGACTGCGACTGTGTATGAGGCTGTCAGATGGGAAGCTGCTTCTTTATAGGGCATAGGGAGACACCAGATCGGGTGTACCCAACCCTGCTTGAAACCATAGAGCGCCATATCACGGAATATGGCGTATCTGAATTTGTGGTGGGGCGGTATGGCAACTTCGACCGTCTGGTGATCTGGGCACTGTCGCAGGCCAAGCGAGCGCACCCGGATATTACGCTGATGCTGATGACCCCATATTACCCAGTCAACAGAAAGGTGGATCTGCCAGAGGAGTTCGACGCTCTGTTCTATCCGCCGGATCTGGAAACGGTCCCCAAACGGCTTGCCATCGTCCGCGCAAACCGATATATGGTGGAGCGCAGCGATTTTCTCATCGCCTATGTGCGGCATCCGGCCAGCAATGCCAGAGAACTGCTGGAGTATGCCGGGACAGGAAAGAGAAAGGGAAAAATCCACATCACAAATTTGGCTGAGGAGCAAATCTCTCTTCCAAAGAAAACAGATGATGTGATATAATAAAATAGTAAAGTATACCCATTTAGAAATTTGTAACCCGAGGTCTTGCTATGGAAGAAAAACTGGGACAGTCCACGGCTGTTCTGTTCAAATATGAAAAATTGATTTTGGCTGAAGAAGAAACCACATCCGCTGGTGGATGTGGCGTCTCCCTTGCGGCCTTTTCATGCCCTGCGTCAGCCTGTCCAAGTGACAGGGTGTCGCGGGGATTTTTTATTGTCTAAACAGAGGTGATCAAGCATGAGCTTACCAAAGCGCGATGGTGTAAATGACCGTTATTATCTGATACATAAACCGGACACTTCACCAGAAGTACTGGCGGAGGCGGATCTCTGCATTCAGGATGTGCTGAACGGCACCGCCCGTGAAAATCACTCCGCCTACCCGACCGTGGTGCGAAACCACAACGGGACGCCATTTCTCCCTGATCAGCTGCTGGAGCGGTATCTGACCGAGCTGCCGTTGAAAGGATTTCCCTGTGAGGATGCTGTCTCTCTCTGCGACGCCATGCGGCGGCTGGTGGGCTGGCAGGAGATCCACTATACATTGGAGAAGTACATAGAAAAGCAGGTACAGGAACGCTACTTCCTTGTGGGAGAGCGGGATGATGGCTTTACCGTCTTTCCGCCCTGCACGGTACTGCCGGAATTGCGCCCCGAGGATGCGGATGAAGAGCTGCTGCGCTTTGCCTGCTATGTGGCGGTCTGCTGCACGGTGTATGGACAGAGCTTTGAGTATCTTAAAACCGAACACATCCTCGGCCTGGTTTCCCAGCTCCGTCCCGACATGGTGAAGCAGCTGAAAACAGCTGGCAGCGGCAAATTGCCAAAGGACATCCAGCGGCGTAAGACGGAGCATTTCACCGCCTCGGCCAACGACGCTTTCGCCACCATCCGCATTACCGCCAGGGACTGCGGCGAGGGGGCCTGTGAGGAGGCTCTCAGCTATCTGATTGAGATTTTGGAGCAGCCGGAGTTCCCCCGCAGCTACTCCATCGAGTTTCGCGGACCAGAGAAGATCTACCTGCCCATCCCCGGCCTGCCCAAGAAGGGTGTCCATCAGCTTTTTGCCTGTGCGGTGCGGTATCCCCGTCTCCATGTCCGGATGGAGAATTATGCTCGGCTGGCCATGCAGGAGGACGAGTGGTACAACAACCTCTCTGATGAGTCCTGCGCCATGCCTGGCACCTTTGCCGTGTTTGCCCTGGGACTGGAAGGGCCGAAGTGGTGGCGGCTGGTGTGCGATTACCTGGATCGCTGTGATGACGAGCACTCCTCTTTGCAAGAAAAGTTTATTCACACCTTTTTTAAGAAGTACGGGTTTACTGCTCAGTCCCTGCCGGTGTTGGTCCACGGTGTCCAGTCCATGCAGAATCTGAAGCCCGCAAAGGAGTTCCGCACCCTGATCGCCAATGAGGAGAGCCTGGATGCTCTGATGGAGATCAAAGGGCATCTGGAATATTACCTGCCGGAAGAATCCGGCAATGACAAAAGGGCGCTGGCCTACCTGTGGCGTGATGTGCTCTGGGCCATCTGGGGCACAGCCTCTGAAAACGGCGGCAGCAAGGTCATCAAGACAGCGCCCAAGGAACTGAAAGAGAAATACCAGCAGGTATTTGCGTAAGGAGAACGCCATGAAAAAGAGAACGGTCAAGGACTTTATTGCCCTGTACGCCCCGGAAGATGAGGAAAAACTGGTACTGATCCAGGACGGTGTCAGCGCAGACAAAACCTTTCTGGATACCTACTGGGCGGCGCATACCCATGCCCTCGCCATGGCGGATGCCCAGACCGGACAGGTGATCTCCGGTCGATGCTACCTGAGCTGGCCGCTGACGGACAAGGAACGGGATGCCGGCGACTATTCCAAGCGGTTTACCAAGGGCCAGATCTACCGGATCAAAGCCCGCGGCTGGAAAGGTGATGCCCTCTACGAACCTCAGTGGTATGTCACTGAGGTACTGGAGGAAGGCGTACCCTGTCCGGCACTGGAGGAGATTTGGGCGGAATACACAAAGCCCATTCTTCTGGAGGACGAAGTGCTGGGAACCCTCACGCTGGATCGTGAGATGAGCATATTCGAGGGGACCTGTAAGTGGATGGGAAAAGAAGTCCGGATCTCGTTGGATGTGGAGATTGAAAAGAAAGCGTCCTGGACCCGTGTCACCAATGTGATGAAGAAACTGGTGGCAGATCAGGAGGTGTGGGACAAGTCCCTGCGGGCGATGGCTGCCCAGAAGCTCACCGCTCAGGCCAACGAGTGGCTGGCGGACAATGACCAGACCGACCGGGAAGCGGAGAAAGACCCCATCACCGAGGATGAGTTCGCCCGGCGCATCCTGCTCACCGAGTTTACAGTATCTCCCGGCGGCCGTTTTACCGCCTGGTATGAGGACGACGATATGTTCTGGGGCCATGTGGTCACTGTGGATGGGACACTGAAAAAAGGCCCTGTTGACGCTGATATACAGGGCTGACAACAACCGTTTACAGGAGGAGGCATCCATTATGTGCGAGCACTGCCGAAACATTCAAATATGGAGAAAATTTGATGCCCCAAAGGACTACCTGGCCTGTATTGCCTATATCCAGCAGTTGGTAGGACAAGGCGAATTTGAACTGATTGCAGAGGAATCCACCTGTCCGCTGGAGAAGGTAAAGACTGAGGATGGATGGGCAGACGAAATTATGGCTCACATGATAGGTGCAAGCACTGCGGTCAGATATTCACCTGCGTAGTCAACACCTGGCGAGGCAGCGGACACTTCAAAAAAGGCAAAGGATGAAACAGAAAAGGCGGTGAAACGATGAATCAGGCAGAAAGAGCAGAGCTGCTGGAGCAGATTGAGAAGTGGAATGATGCGGACGAGTTTGCCCGATGCATTGAGGCTATCGAAGCCATCCCAGAACGGGAGCGGGATTATCTGCTGACGCTAAAATTGGGCCGAGCCTACAGCAATCTGGCGGTGCTGAGTGACCGCGGTGCTCTTGGCGAGAACGCTGAAGTGGATGGAGATCTTCTCCGGCACGCCATTGATCTGCTGGAGTCCGTCCGCACCCAGGGTGAGAACGATCCCTACTGGAATGCTCGGATGGGCTACTCCTGCCTGATGGCATACGGCTCCACAGCCACCGCTTATGAATACGCAAAACGCTGGCTGTCCTTGGCCCCGGATGACATAGACGCCCAAAAGCTGGTGCGAGACTGCGAGGAGTATCTGGAGGAGGAAAATTCCTTGGAACTGGATTGGAACGAGCGGGAGAAGATCATCCGGCAGGAGACCATTCCCCCTGCCGATGATGACATCCTCGGCCATGTGAAAGTACATATCGACCAGCAGTTCGGTGTCTATACCCAGCTCCTCACGGACGACAGCGACCCAGATCACCCGCTGGAGATCGCCATCATCCCGCCCCGGCCGGAGCATGACTACTACACTCTGGTCACTGTCGGCCTGAGCCGGCATAGGATGGGTTTCCCGGAGGAGCGTTGGGAGGAAAAACTGGAACGGGCGGAGCTGCTCATCAACCTGCCCCGAGACTGGAGGCTGACAAAGGCGGACTGCCGGGAGGAGCGGTGGAGCTGGCCCATCCGGATGATGCTGGCCACCGCCCACTTCGCCATGGAGGACCCGGAGGTAGGGCTGGAATCCAGGACTACACTGGATGAGGGTGAGGATGGCATCCCCTTCGCGGAGAACACGGAGCTGCGTGGTGAGATCCTACTCTGTCCTGGTGTGTTTGGGACGGACTCCTTTTTCTGCCGCCTGCCGGACGGGGACGAAGTCAACTTCTATCAGGTGATTCCCCTCTATCGGGAGGAGATCCAATACAAGTTGGAGCACGGCTCGGACGCCCTGCTGGACCTCTGCCCAGACGAGAGCTTGGAGGTCATCAATCCGCACCGGCTCAATGTGGTCACAGACGGGGAGAAAATCAGCTACGACCCGGCGGAGATGGACAACGCCGCAGAGCAGATCAAGAAAATCCGGGCGCTTCACCTGCCAGTAGATGAATTGGATGCCTGCAATCGGATGGCCTTCTTCCTGGGGTGGGCTATGAAACGAGGCCAAATGAGTAACCCATTCCTCTCCCGGCATCGGGAGGTGGTGAAGGCGGTTCGGGCCGGAAAGGGGCCTGATCTACGGGTGTTCATCCTGGATAATCTGGATGGGAAATTGTCTACTCAGTTCTTTGACCGGAGAGGCTCTGGCTTTGCCCAGTGGTACGCCCAGGACAACCGTTTTAACCCCTATGTCTACCTCCGGGACTGCCGGAATATCGTCTTGGCCAGGCTCAAAGACCGCGTCTGGAACAGTATTGCGGAAAAAGACGCGGCCTACCTACTTCTGCCATATACCGAAGAAATCCGTCAGAGTGTGGAGCAGCTGTTGGATGAGCGGTATCAACAGTATCTGGAAGCGGAATTTGCAGATGACCCCGAGAAGCGGGTGGCGCGGGCAGCGGAAGGGAAACCGGCTGCATTCCTCGACTGGGACGGCCCTCTGT
>ENA-OQED01000026-OQED01000026.1-human-gut-metagenome-genome-assembly--contig:-NODE-26-length-54742-cov-1.407983_pt1 | contig 54742 bp, 55 predicted proteins | sample MGYA00242790_ERZ504625 | MGnify/ENA primary metagenome ERZ504625 (study PRJEB26092, sample SAMD00036345) | human gut metagenome | host: Homo sapiens | study: EMG produced TPA metagenomics assembly of...
TGCCCTCAAGGAGCTTTCTTCTGCGCTTGGCCTGGAAGAAATGCGCAAAGAGGTGGCAACGCTGGAGGAGCAGACGGCGGCGGACGGCTTTTGGGAGGATCTCGGCAACTCCCAAAAGGTGTTGCAGCGCGTGAGTATGCTAAAAAACCGAATTTCGGCCTATGAAACGCTGAAATCGAATTTTGACGACGCGCTTGTTATGATCGAATTGGCCAATGAAGAGGGCGACTTGGATCTCCTGCCAGAGTGCCAGGAGAGTGTAAAAGCGGTGAAAAGGAGATCGAAGCCCAAACGTTGGCAACCCTTCTCAGCGGCGAATTTGATTCCAAAAACGCCATCCTTACCTTCCATGCGGGTGCAGGGGGCACGGAGGCGCAGGATTGGGCAGAGATGCTGTTCCGCATGTATAATCATTGGGGCGAGCGCCATGGCTTTAAGGTGAGCACACTTGATTTTCTCGACGGCGACGAGGCGGGTCTGAAATCCGCTGTGTTGCTGGTAGAAGGCCTCAATGCTTATGGCTTTTTGCGCAGCGAAATGGGCGTGCACCGGCTGGTGCGTGTGTCTCCGTTTGATTCTTCTGGCCGTAGGCACACCTCCTTTGCTTCCCTGGAGGTGATGCCGGAAATTGACGACACCTTTGATGTGGAGATCAGCCCGGAGGATATCAAGATGGATGTTTACCGCGCGAGCGGCGCAGGAGGGCAGAAGGTGAATAAAACATCATCCGCCGTGCGGTTGACACATATCCCGACAGGGATTGTCGTTTCCTGCCAGGTGGAGCGCAGCCAGCATCAAAACCGCGAAGTTGCGATGCGCATGCTCAAATCGAAGCTTGTGGAGATCAAGGAGCGCGAGCATTTGGATAAGATTGAGGATATCAAGGGCGACCAGAAGGAGATCGGCTGGGCAGCCAGATCCGCTCCTACGTCTTTATGCCCTATACGCTGGTTAAAGATCATCGCACAGGCTATGAAGCCGGCAATATCAACGCTGTGATGGACGGGGATCTGGACGGCTTTATCAATGCATATTTGAAAATGGAGTCGCTGGAAAAGCTCGAGAAGAAGAATTGACAAACGCCGGAATGAGGCGGAGGAATGGAATGAGAAACAGAAAGCAGCCTTCCTGGCTTCAAACAGCATCAAAGGGGAAAAAGCGTGTGCTTGCAGCGGTATGTATTTTGCTTGTTTTGGGCGTGTTATCCCCCTTCGTTATCAATGGGATTGTGGTGGGCAGTGCCCGCCGGTATATCTTGGAGCCACAGGAAACGGAGCAGGTGAACGCAGATTGTGTGATCGCGTTGGGCGCAATGGTGTGGGGCAAGGATACGCTTAGCCATATGCTGGAGGATCGGGTGCTTGGCGCGATTGACGTTTACGAGCGCGGCGGCGCAAAAAAAATCCTGATGAGCGGGGATCATGGGCAAGAGGATTACGATGAAGTCAATGCCATGAAAAAATACGCGGTGGAAAAGGGCGTGGCGGCGGACGACGTGTTTATGGATCACGCAGGTTTCTCCACCTATGAAACGATGTATCGTGCGCGGGATGTATTTCAGGCGAAAAAGGTCATCATTGTCACGCAAAAATACCATCTGTACCGCGCGGTTTATATTGCACGGGCGCTGGGGCTGGAGGCATACGGCATTGCGTCTGACCCGAGACCGTATAGCAGCGTGGTTTATAACAACGCGCGGGAATTCCTTGCGCGTGTGAAGGATTTTTTACCGCAATCGGGAAACCGGAGCCGACCTTTCTTGGGGAGGCAATTCCCATCAACGGCAGCGGCGCGCAGACGGATGATCAGGTTTAGTGTTGGATAAATGAAAAAGGCAAGTAAGCGGCCCGGGATCATGCGATGGCATGATCCCGGGCTCGGTTTGTATTAGCTGCGCTATTCTATTTTTCGATGTCTGGCTTGGGGTTCGTAAAGAAGGCCCCGCCCGAAATCTACAAACGAAGGGGGCGCCCCATTTCGGCATTATTTGAGCACAAAACCGACCTTTTTCATCACCTTATCCAGTGTGCGCTGGGAGATGCGCTGCGCCGATTCAGCGCCCTTGGCCGCGCAATCACGGAGATAGTCGGGGTTTTTCATATAGCTGTCGAAACGCTCCTGCACGGGCCGCAATTCTTCAATGACCGCCTCGGCGACGGCGGTTTTGAAATCGCCATAGCCTCTTCCCTCGAATTCCGCCTCAATTTGTTCCATCGATTTACCGGTACAGCAGCTATAGATGCCCATCAGGTTGTTGATAGCGCTACGACCCTCTTCGTAAGCGACGCGGGCTTCGGAATCTGTAATGGCACGCTTGAATTTGCGCAGGATCACATCCGGCTCATCTAAAATGGAGATAAAGCCGTTGACGTTCGGATCGGATTTGCTCATCTTTTTCTCCGGCTCCTGAAGGGACATCACACGAGCCCCCTCTTTGCCGATATAGGGCTCAGGAATCGTAAACACATTGCCATAAATGCCGTTGAAACGGCCGGCGATATCACGCGTAATCTCCAAATGCTGCTTCTGATCCGCACCGACAGGCACAAAATCCGCCTGATAAAGCAGGATATCCGCCGCCATGAGCACCGGATAGGCAAACAGGCCGACATTCACATTATCCGCATGCTGGGTTGATTTATCTTTAAACTGCGTCATGCGTGACATTTCTCCAAATTGGGTATAGCAATTGAGCACCCAGGCAAGCTGCGCATGCGTTGAAACCTGGCTTTGGATAAAAATTAGGTTCTTCTCCGGGTCAAGGCCAATCGCGAGCAGCAGAGCGTATAATTCCAACGTGCGGCGGCGCAGCTCCGCCGGATTTTGCCGCACGGTGATCGCGTGCAAATCCGCCACCGCATAGGCGCAGTCATATGCTTCCGACATGGAAACCCAGTTTTTCAGAGCGCCGAGGTAATTGCCGAGCGTTGGGATGCCGCTGGGCTGGATCGCGCTTAAAATCCGTTTTTTGCGTTCAGGCTGTTGTTCCATCGTAATCTTCACCACTCTCTTAAAATTGCCGCTTAACCTGGCCCAGAATCTGCATGCCCTTGACGATCGCCTCGTCGGTAGGCGTTGAGAAATTCAAGCGGAAGCACTGGGTGGGGTCGCTCTCATGCGTCATGAAGGCGGAGCCGGGCACAACCGCCACCTTTTGCTCCACCGCGGCCTGGCAGAAGGCCGTCATATCAACGCCGTCCGGCAGGGCGCACCAGATGAACAGCCCGCCCTCCGGGCGGTTGTAGGTGACGAAATCGCCGAGCTCGCTGTCGATCAGATCACACATCAGGTTGAGCTTTTTGCGGTAAATATCACAGATTTTTTGAATATGGGCCTCCACATTGTAATGTGCCATCCATTCATCCACGATCAGCTGGCAGAGCATCGGGGTGTGCACATCTGCCGCCTGCTTGCCGACCGTCATCTTGGCGATCAGCGTCGCGGGGGCAATCGCGTAGCCCACGCGCATACCGGGAGAGAGGATTTTGGAGAAGGAGCCCGCATAGATGACAATGCCCTCCTCGTCAAAGCTCTTGATCGCGGGCACATGCTCGCCCGCGACGCGCAGGTCGCCATACGGGTTATCTTCAATGATCAGCACGCCGTATTGTTTTGCGAGCTCGTAGACCCGGCGGCGCTTGGCAAGCGACATGGTAACGCCCGCCGGATTTTGAAAATTCGGGATCGTATAGATAAACCGGACATTCTTTTCCTCCTGGAGCGCTCGCTCCAGCTCGTCTACATCCATGCCGTCTGCCTGCACGGGGATGCCGCGCAGCTTCGCATTGTAGGAGCGGAAACAGTTGAGCGAGCCGATGAAGGAGGGCGCTTCGCAGATCACGGTATCGCCCTCGTTGCACAGCGCCTTGGTGGCGAGATCCATCACCTGCTGTGCGCCGGATGTAATCAGTAGGCTGTCAAAGTCGCGGCCAATATTGTGCTTTTGCTTCATATAGGTAGAGATACGCTCTCGCAGAGGCGTATAGCCCTCCGTGACGCCATATTGCAGGCAGTCGATCGGGCGCTCGGTGAGCAGCTTTTCCGTAATTTCACGCACCTCCTCGGTGGAAGCTCCGGCGCGGGTTGCCGGCGGCAAAAGGGATGACGCCCGGCTGGGAGGTCGCTTTCAAAATCTCACGGATTGCGGAGGGCTGGAGAGTGGAAATACGATCAGAAAATTCAAATTGCATATGAATACCCCATTTGTTCTGTTAGAATGAGATTATTCTAACATAGTCCGCACAGTTTTTAAAGAGGTAGAGGCCGCGTTTGTGGACTTTTTCCCGTCGATGATGTATAATCAAACCTAGCGGACAAGCCTTGTGAAGGAATCGGCACAGCGCCGGCCAGGCCGGCGGATAATTGGAGGTTGCTATGAAACGAATTCTGTGCGCTGTGACGGCGCTAACCTTATTTATTACGCTTCTGACAGCCTGTGGAGGGCCGAAAACGGCGCTGCATATCGGCGGCGCACAGGTCAGCAGTGAAATATATACGTATTATTATGATCTGGTAAAACGCTCGCCGGAGCAGTATCCTGGTGATGCGCGGGAAAATACGATCAGCCTATGTAAGGAATATGTGGCGGTTAATACACTTGCGGCGGAGCGGTCGATCACTCTAAAAACGGAGCGCGAGGCAGCCGCTTCAGCATGGGTTAATCAACAGTGGAAGTTTTTCAGCACCTACTATACGGGGCTGGGGATCAGCAAGCAGACGCTGATGAAGGTTCGGGAAAACGAGGCGCGAAGGGAGCTTCTGCTGGAGGCCTATTATGGGGCGAATGGATTGCAGCCGGTGGCGGAGGATGCGCTGAAGGATTATTTCTCCAAGCACTTTGTGGTGTTCAAATCGATCAATGGGTATTTGACCGATACGAACGACGCAGGCGAATCTGTGGCGCTTAGCGACGACCGCATTGAGGAAATTAAAAAGCAATTTAATACGATGGCGGATTCCATTAGCAAGGGCACCTCGATTGAGGAGGCCAACACGAAATATTTAGAATCTCAGAATAGCACCAGTGTCGGTGAGTTCACCGCATCGGTGATTAACGGCGGAAACACGGATTATCCGGAGGGGTTTTACGATCAGGTTGTGGCGATGAAAAATGGCGACGTGAAGGTGATCACGCTTTCCACCTTCATTTATGTGGTGCAGAAGCTGGATGCTTTGGGCGAGAAGGGCAGCTATTTCACGCAATACCGCACAGATGTGCTTCAAAGCATGAAGGGGGAAGACTTCCAAAAGCTTTTGCAAGAGCGGAAAGACTCCTTTGAAGTGGAGGAGAAAGGCGGGGTACTCAGGCGCTGTGAAAAAGTTGTGGATGAAAAGCGGCCACTGAATGGCGGAGAAAGCACGGCATCCCAAGCGCGACAGACGGCGCCATCCACCTGAACGAAGAATAAAAAGCAAGAGGCTGTTGCGAAAATCTTTGCATTTTGCAACAGCCCTTTTTCATTGGAATGGGGGGTTATTCATTGAATCTGTTTCGCCTTTTTAGCAGCGGCGCGCTATTGTTGTTTGCGCTGTACTGTTTGATTTTTGATCGTACGCTCCCCTTTTCGATGCCTACGGCCGTTTTGATTGTTGCCACGGTGTATCTGGCCGTTTTTCCGGTGAAGGATATGCTATCCCGGTTCAATCGCACGCTTTATAAAGGTCGTCAGTTTGCTAAAAATTATGAAAAAACTCCAATGTTGGATGAAGTGGAATTCCAGCGGATGAAAAAACAGTATGACCGGAGGGTTGGTATGCCATGCTTTTTTGGCTTGCATTTCTGGCGGCGGTAGGAGGCCTGTACGCAGTTGGGGTTTTTGATCGGGCATGGATTTTCTTTTTCTTTGCCTTCTCGGATTTCTGCGTCTATTTCGCGGTGTTTTTTTGGTGCCCGTTTCATCGGATCATCATCAGGCCGAGCTGCTGCATGGAATGTCGAATTTTTAACTGGGATAGCTTTTTTTCCTATAGTTTTCTGCTTTTCCTACCCAGTGTTTATAGTATCATCCTAGTGGGCCTGGCGCTGTGCTCGCTGGTGGAATGGGAAATCACCTATCATAAATATCCCAAGCGATTTTATCGGATGTCCAATCAAAAGCTGACGTGTGAAAACTGCGATCTGGAGGCGTGCAAAAACCATCATAAAAAACGGTTTCACAGAACGCTATGTGAAAAATACAGAAGAGAAGGTGAGGAGAGGCCGGCAGCCCTATCGGATAGGGAATCATCAATGACAAAATGAAACAGGCGGGGAGCGCTGCAAACCGTTATCGTTTGCAGCGCTCCCCGAAAATTTTTGCGGGCATGGATTGATGCGAAACCGTGTTGTGGCCTTCGCCCACGGGCAAAGCGATGAACTTGTGCGTGGATCCACCGTTTTCTTCGTGCTTTTACCGATGTGTAGCCGCCATTCCCATCGCACGGAACAGGGATAGCCCGTTTTCATAGGGGAGATCCCCCGCGTAGTTCCAAACCATCATTCCGCCCAAACCAAAATCCATCGCATAGGCGGTCTTATCATAGACCATCTGGCATCCGTTATAATAGCGGGGAGAGGTTGCGGTCACCTGAACAGGCGCGTTGTTCTGCCACTCGGTAACCTCTTGGGGGCCGGTTGCCACATTGCCAAACCAGCCGAGTTGTTCTGCCTCTGTCTTATAATCAAACCATTGGGCGGCCCGATCCGTGGGGCGGGCATAAAACGGAATGCCGAGATCGAGCTGCTCCTTTTTTAAGCCCTTTTTCAAAAGCGCGTTGATCTCCGTTACCACGCAGGGATAAAAAGGCGCATGGTAACCGTCCTCATCAAACATATCATAAGTCATAACCTCGACGAGATCAAGCTTCTCGATAGTCTCCCGGGAAGCCTTAAACGCCCAGCTCTGAACGGCGATACCGAGCCGTTTTTCACCGAGGGCCTCATCAAGTGAGAGAAGGAACTGATCAAAAACCTTCCAATCCTTTTTGCGTAGAGGATATTCCCAGTCGAAGAAAACGCCGTCCAAATCGTATTGATCGAGCAATTGTGTGATGGATTGTATCAGATTTTTGCCGTTGACACCAGACATGGCCGCCTTATGCAGGTCGGCCTTGGCATACATGGATTTGTTCCAATCCTCAATGCCTGACGGCGCGTCAGGGCCGAGCAGGTTGACATAGAGCCGGATATCTCTGCTTGAGACGGCTTCCCGCACGTTTTGGAGAGCTGTTTCAAAAACTTGCCGACCGTCTAGCTGCTGGCCATCAATCTTTTTATCCTGAAAGGAGAGATTGCCGTTTTGATCAAAACGAGGCTGCCAAATAGGATCGCATCCGTAATCACATCGAAGTGCCCGTCGCTTATGGCCTCACGGTCATAAACGCTGTCGGTTATAACATAGGAGGTAACGCGAAATCCCTCTGGTTTACTGCCCGCAACCCGATAGGCCTCGATGCCCTCTAACGTGAAGTCGGCGCCGTCTATGATGGTGAGACGCAGGGAGGATGTGGTCACCTCCGGAAAGGCGCAATAGCGATAAGCGTCTACTTTATCATTTCGATAAATCGTTTCATAACCGTCTCCTTTTGGGATTTGAAGCTCGAAAGCGCGGATGCTTGCGCCCTTTTCCCGCAAGACGACCGTGTTGACCGCGACCTCTTTGGGAAAGACGATTTCTAGGGAGCTATTTTTGGTCCCGTTCCATTTTCCGGTTATAGCGGCGCCTGTCTCCGCATCCTTCATGGAGGATGTTTCTATTAAATTTTCCTCCGTGATAAAATCAGATGATTTTGGCGCCTTGCCGCATCCAGCCGATCCCATGAGCAATAAAAGCGCCAGAAAAGCCGCCAGCGGTCGGATTTTTTTTCTCTTCATAACTGCGACATGCCCCTTCTCATTCTTTATTCTGCCTTGTGCTGTTGTTCTCGCGTTGCCTGCTGCTCCTTACGGCCGAGGTCATTGGTGTTGATCGATTTACCGAACACCACAAAACGGTCAAACAAAAATTCCGTGACGAAATTGATCAGCATGGTGCCAATTTGAACGAGATAATAATTCCAGCCGATTCCGGTCAGCGCTCCTACCCACCATGTAGACACAGGGGAAAACACAGCGTAGTATCCAGCTACTTTCAGCATAGCGATCGGAATGTTATTTGCGGATTTAAACGTGAATTTTCGGTTGAACGTGAAGTTCCATAAAACAGATAGGACTAAGCCCGTGATATAGCACGCCATGGGAGGCCAATGAAACAGCTCTTTACAGATCGTGGAGCTTATGATTTGAATGCCCCCCGCACTGATAGAAAATAGGGTGAATTTGACTGCCTGGAGCAGATTTTGCTTTTTGGTAAGCTTTGGTTTGCCAGGTACAGAGGGAATAACGTTGGGCTCTGTGCTTTCATTCATATTTCTGCGCTCCTTCATATCGTAATTATTCAAAAGCAGCCACGAAGGGCTGTTTGATACGGCAGAAAACTGAAGATCTATATTTTATTATAGCAGTCTGTTTGAATATTGTAAAGAATGCATTGGTTTTATTTATATAACAAATATAAATTATTCATTCTATATAAATAATAAGGTCGTTTGCATATTTTGCAAAACGCCTCGTTGCGCTACCCTCGATTTGTTTATCGTTTTTACCAGTTGATCGTAAACCAATCTCCCAAGTGGATTGCAAGGGATGCTTTGATCCCACTTCCCAATTTGACGTCAAAATTCATGGTAACGGCAGGCATATCGTAATAAACTTTTTGCAGTTTCCCATTGGGGCCAACCGTTGCCTGAATGGTAGAATCAGAATAGGAAATATCGATGCTGTTAAATTTCACCATACCCTTTACCGCATCGGTAATCTGGTTTTTCGAAATTGTGGAGAAAGCTTTGGAAACGCTGCTCCCCTTTACCTTGAGCGTAACAACATAATTGCTGCCGCTCTTTTTACACGTGGCCGATGTAACGTCAGAGGCTGTCAATTTGCTGGAATAGCTCTGTCCGCCTACATAAAAATTTTCTTTTTTCTCAGCGGCTGAAGAGTAGGTTTCGTTTACACTCTTCGGGGAGTCGGAGAGAAATGCTTTCATCAACGTATTCGCAATGCTTTCCAGGATTCCATTGTTGATTTGCGGCGCTTTCGCCAAGCTCGCCTGATTCTGTGTTTTTGTAATACTCTTCGCCTTTGATTTCGCATCGTTTGCCGCTGTGTTGTAATAATTAATAAGCGCGGCCTTCGACATTTTGGTCGGGTCGTTTTCATCGGCTTTCGGCGCAGTGCTTTTTTCTTCCTGCGGTTGTTTTTCGCTTGGCTGCGTTGCGGAAACATCGCCGGATACCGGGAGGGTGTCCGTGCTCTCATCCAGGCTTGGCTCAGATGCGCTGGCCCCGCCTGTTTCCCCGGCGGGAAGAGTTTCCTCATTTGACGGCTGATTTCCACTGATGGATGGATCTGTGCTGGGCTCATCCGATTCTCCTGGCGAGCAGGCAGCCAGCGTGGCTGTCATAGAAAGAGCCAATAAAACCGCAAGTAAACGTTACTCTTTTTCATAAAATAGAACTCCCTTCTCTCTTGTGTGGGCCCCTATTCCGTATGGTCTTACCTACCCACAAGTCTATACGGTATAAAATTAATAGAAAATGAAAAGAATGTCAAGATAATATTATTTAAATTTATTTATTGTTTATATTTTATCAAAATTTTGTGAAACTAGAATAATGACACTAAAAAAGCCTCTTGTCAAAGCGAGAAAAATCGGCTATACTAAATAGAAAATCAGCCAAGATGAAAGTAACGGCCTGTTCAGCCTTTTTCAGAGAGCCGGTGGTCGGTGGAAACCGGTAAAGAGGCAGGCTTTTCCACTTTCGGAGCTGCCGGCGAGGAACCGGAGGGGCGTGCCCGTTACAGCACGGATCAAAGAGGCCGGCTTACCGGCAAAATGGGTGGCACCGCGGAGAATTTGCTTCCGTCCCATAAGGGGGACGGAAGCTTTTTATTTTGCCGCTCTTCTAGAGTAAGGAGATTTGAAAGGAGAATTTGTATGTTAGACATCAAATTTTTTGCGGTCCAATCCGGAGCTTGTCAAGGAGAATATCCGGAAAAAGTTTCAGGAGGAAAAGGTAGCGCTGGTCGACGAGGTAATCGAGCTGGATGAAAAATGCCGTGCTGCACGCACGCGCTGCGAATATCTGCGCAGCCAGCGTAACACGATCAGCAAGCAGATCGGTGCGTTTATGGCAAAGGGGCAGCGGGAAGAGGCGGAGCAGGCAAAAAAGAGCGTCTCTGATATGGCGGAGGAGATGAGCCGCCTGGATGCGGAGGTAAACGAGCTCTCCGCCCAAATCCGTGAGCGCATGCTGGTGATTCCCAATATCATTGATCCAACCGTCCCGATCGGCAGGGACGACAGCGAAAACGTAGAGCTGGAGCGCTTTGGCGAGCCGCGTGTGCCGGAATATGAAGTGCCCTATCATGTGGAGATTATGGAGCGCTTCAGCGGCATTGATCTGGACAGCGCGCGCAAAACAAGCGGCAACGGCTTTTATTACCTGCGGGGGGATATTGCCCGGCTGCACTCCGCGATTCTTTCCTATGCACGGGATTTTATGATTGATAAGGGCTTTACCTATTATGTGCCGCCCTTCATGATCCGCGGGAACGTTGTAGATGGCGTGATGAGCTTTGCCGAAATGGAAAACATGATGTACAAGATCGAGGGCGAGGATCTCTACCTGATCGGCACGAGCGAGCATTCCATGATCGGCAAATTCATCGACACGCTGCTGGAGGAAAAGGAACTGCCGCAAGCGCTCACGAGCTACTCTCCCTGCTTCCGCAAGGAGGTGGGCGCGCACGGCATCGAAGAGCGCGGGGTTTACCGCATCCATCAGTTCGAAAAGCAGGAGATGGTGGTTGTCTGCCGGCCGGAGGAGAGCAAGGAATGGTTTGAAAAGCTCTATCATTATACCATTGAATTTTTCCGCAGCCTCGATATTCCGGTGCGTTCGCTGGAATGCTGCTCCGGCGACCTTGCGGACCTGAGGTCAAGAGCATCGACGTAGAGGCATGGTCCCCCCGCCAGCAGAAGTATTTCGAGGTGGGAAGCTGCTCGAACCTTGGCGACGCGCAGGCCCGTAGGCTTGGCATCCGTGTGCGCAATAAGGAAAAGGGCAACTATTTCCCGCACACGCTCAACAACACGGTGGTGGCCCCGCCCCGCATGTTGATCGCCTTTTTGGAGAACAATTTGCGGGCGGATGGTTCTGTTGCTATCCCGGAGCCGCTGCGGATGTATATGGGCGGGAAGGATGAAATAAAATAAGTTTGGTTTATTCCTCTAGTCAAAATGGTTTTACTTGGCGGCAAATTTGGTGAAGGAGTTGCGAACCAAAAAGCCAATCCCGAATCTTAATCCGGGATGGCTTTTTTATATTGATTTCTTCATATATCTAATTATCTATTTGCTCATTTTTTCACAGTGGGCGGAAAAATCACCCTTGCCGCTCCGCTTTTCTCCAGCGCCATACCCAGCGGCAGACCCAGCAGATAACAGACCGCAAGCTGGCCGAGGCCCACCTGCACGGCGGCGATCAGGAACCCCCAAAAGGAAGCCGCCTCGCCGGGCGTGAACAGCGTGATTTGCAGTCCAACGATTATGGCGTTTACCAATACGGGCGGCAGGGGCGCGAGCACGGGCACGTTTTTAATCCGCACCTTGCGCACCGCCCGCGTGAGCAGCGCGGCGATCAGGGAGGCGGCCGTGCCGAAAACCAGATCCAGTGGGTATGGGCTCGCAAGGTTGCCGATCAGGCAGCCAATGGCAAGGCCAGGTACTGCGGCGGGCGTGAAGATTGGCAGAATGGTTAGCGCTTCTGAGAAACGGAATTGGATGCTTCCATAGGCAAGATTAAGGCCATGGCCAGATAGGTTAGCGCAGCATAAATCGCAGCAATCATTCCCGCTTGGGCGAGATAGAGAAGGGTTCCTTTTTTCATTTTATTTTCACTCCATAGTTTTGATTTGGAGCTGCGGCTGCCGCGAAAAAGTTCACAGCAGTCGCATACTCCCGTCAGGATGGTTTCGAACTGACGTAAAATGCTTTTTTGAGCGAGAAGGGTAAAATGGGCGTTTTACCCTTCTCGCTTGCTCCTGTCAGGATGGTTTCGAACTGATGTGGTTCATGAAAATCAGATGGCGTTCAAGAAGGATTTCAAATGCATTAGCACCTGGACAAAACCGACGATAATTTTCTTCCAACCAGTTGGGGCGTTTTGCCCGTTAAGGATCATGAGCAGGCCGTGGGCCATATCCTCCGTAAATGCCATGCCGGCACTCATGCCGACAAAGCCGCGGATGGGCATCTGTAGCGCGAGGGAGGAGAGCATCAGCGCAGTCTCTTCGTTGCCGTTGGCAAGCTTCAGAGTGACTGTGTTAACAATTTTATTGAGCCTTGCGCCCCATGGCGTTTCCTTCGCGTCCTCCAGCGTGCAGTTGAGGTCAAGCGGCTCGCCCGGCTTACGGTATGCAGGCGGCAGGGGGCGCCCGATGAGCACTTCAAACTGATCGGCCGGGATCTCCTGGATTGCGCCTTCGTAATAGCTGGGCGCGGTCTGACGGTAATCCGGGACAATGGCATCCGGGTTTGCGCTCTCCACATCGACCGTGCCATCCAGTCGGATATCGCGGCTAGATGCGCCCACAAGAATCTGATAAGCACCGCTCTCAACATGCCAGTCGTGAATATTGACGTTATAATAGGCGAATGCTCGCTCAGTTAGCGTGACCGTCACGGTTTTTTGCTCACCGGCCTTCAAAAAGACTTTGGCAAAGCCTCTGAGCTCCTTTGGCGCCTTGAAAATTACGCTGTCCGGCGCAGCAACGTAGACCTGGGCAATTTCCGCGCCATCCACCTTGCCGGTATTTTTGATTTGAAAGGAGACGGTCAGCTCCTCTCCCTGCTTGACCGCCTTTTTGCTCAAGCGTAGGCCGGAGTAGGAGAACTGTGTATAGGAAAGCCCAAAGCCGAAGGGGAACTGAACGTCCTCTTTTACCCGGTCGTAATATCGGTAGCCGACAAAAATGCTCTCCCTGTATTCGGTTGTCACAGGGGCGCCGGGGAAGTAATTAGCAGTTGGGTTATCCGAAAAGCTCAGGGGATAGGTTTCCGCCAGCTTTCCGCTGGGATTGACTTTTCCGGTGACGAGATCGGCAATCGCGCCGCCGCCCGCCTGGCCGCCGAGATAGCCGTTGAGGAGCGCCTTTATTTTGCCAAGCCACGGCATTTCTACCGGTGCGCCGCCGGAAAGGACGACCGCAACGTTTTCGTTTGCTTCACTGACCGCCTCCGCCAGCGCATTATGGCTCGCAGGGAGGTGCATATGGAGCCTGTCATAGCCCTCGGCCTCGTAGCTTTCCGTCAGGCCAAGAAAGAGAAGCACCACATCCGCCTTTTTCGCGGTTTGGCAGGCGTCACGGATCAGCCTTCATCCGGCTGGTCGGTCGTCTTATTATAGCCCGGGGCATATAGGACGCTGACGCCCGCATCCAGCAGGCAATCGAAGGCAGAATCGAGCTGTGTGGGATTAATTAAGGAGCTTCCCGCGCCCTGGTAGCGGGGCGAGCGCGCCATCTCCCCGATGACCGCTACCGTCTGGCCGGCTTTGAGCGGAAGGAGTTCTCCATCGTTTTTAAGCAGCACCATAGATTCGCCCGCGATTTTGCGCGCAAGGCGGTGGTTGGCGGCGTGGTCGCAGGTGTGGGCCAGGGCCTTTACCTTCTCCGCGCGGAAAATCAAATCAAGAATCCGGTCCACCCGCTCATCGAGCAGGGTTTCGTCAATTTGGCCTGCGCGCACAGCGTCCACAATTTTTTGATCGTTGACGCCGCCGGAGGCGGGCATTTCAAGCTCCTGCCCTGCGAGAAGGCCGGGCACACGCTCATTGTTAGCGCTCCAGTCTGTCACAACAAGGCCTTTAAAGCCCCAATCTTTGCGCAGCACATCATCGAGCAGCCACTTGTTTTCACAGCAAAAAGAACCGTTAATTTTATTGTAAGCGCCCATCACCGTCCATGGCTGCGCTTTTTTGACTGCCGTTTCAAACGGCGCGAGATAAATTTCACGCAATGCACGCTCATCTACAACGGAATCGACCTTCATACGGCGCGTCTCCTGATTGTTGCAGGCGAAGTGCTTAAGCGAGGTGCCTGCGCCTTGATCCTGCGCGCCGTTGATAAAAGCGGCGCCCAATTCGCCCGCAAGCAACGGGTCCTCTGAAAAATATTCAAAATTTCGGCCGCACAAAGGCGAACGCTTAATGTTGACGCCGGGGCCGAGCACAACGCTCACACCTTCTGCAAGCGCCTCTTGCGCAATCGCGCCGCCCATCTCATGCAGCAGCTCCGGATTCCAGGAACAGGCAGTGGTAGCGGCTGTTGGAAAGCAGGTGGCAGGCTCGCTGCCGTTGATGCCGAGGTTATCCTGGCTGCCGGTTTGCTTGCGCAGGCCATGTGGGCCATCGCAAACCATAATTTCTGGGATGTTGAATTTTTCAAGCCCCTTCAGATGCCAAAAATCTTTGCCGGAGCAGAGGCTTGCTTTTTCCTCCAGCGTCATCTTACTGATCAGATCCTGATGTTTCATCTCAATGCCTCATCCTTTCGCACTCCGCTTGGAAGAAAGGGAGCCGCCTTTCCCACAAACGAATTCTCTTCCTTATTTTTTTGCTGAAAACTTATAATAGCTTAACCATTCGTTCATCAGGCGGCTCCAGCGGGCCGAGAGCGGATGATAGCCATCCCCGTTTTCCGGAGCGGCAAGCCCCTGCCCATGGTCGCCATAAGGAAACAGGTGCATTTCCACGGGAACCCCACGCTTGGCAAGCGTGTTGCAGAGCGTCAGGGCAGTTTGATAATTGATAAGCCCGTCGCGCATCGACTGCCAGATAAAGGCGGGTGGAAATTGCATGCTGTCCTCCAGCACAACATCAAAATAGGCGACGAGATCGAATTCATCGTCGTCGTCATACTCCTCCTTGAACATCACGGCCGCATAGCCCAGCAGCATGGCGTCCGGGCGGGAGGATACGCGCTCTACCGGATCAGCCGCGGTAGGGTCGCCGTCGTCCGCATAAGCGCAGGAGAGGAAGGCGAGATTGCCACCGCTGAAAAGCCGAGCACGCCGATTTTATCCGGCAGGATGCTCATTTCCTCTGCATGATAGCGAAGATAGCGCACAGCCCGTTTTGCATCGAGCAAAATGATGTCGCGTGAATAGGGGACGACACGGTAGTCGAGCACGGCGGCGTGGATTCCAGCCTCATTGATCTTCTGCGCCACCACTTTCCCCTCGTGCACAGCTTTGCTCGTATAAGAGCCGCCAGCCATTACAATCACACAGCCACGTTTTCCATCGCCGGGCGCGGGGAAAAAAGTGATCGAAGGCCTGCGCTGACCGATTGCCTGTTCAAACCCGGGTACCTCGCCATCCCACAGGGGCAGCTGTGTATCCTCGCTGAGCATTTCCGCCCAAGGGGCATCAGGGTTCAGGTTCCCCCAAATATCGTAAGTATCGGCCAAAATAGATAACCTCCTTGCCGCATCAGCGGCTTTTGATTGTTTTTTCTCTCTGGGATTTCGCCGCTGGCAGAAGAGGCTTGAAGCCGGCTCCCACGTGGGCGAAGAAACTCAAAACGATTATACACGCTTGCCCCAAAGAGTGCAATCTCTATTTGAAACATTCCAGACTTTCCAGACGATGCATGTCCATAAACAAATCGTTTATCTTTCTATCAGGAATGATATAAATTCTTATTATAAAATTAAAGGTAAAACCGCCCTGGGATAAATACCGCATCTATAAAGAATTATAATAGATACCGTCAGCTTATGGTATGTGCCTTCGGAGCGGGAGAACAGCACCATAACGACGGCCTTTTTTGCGCTAGGCTGCTGAATTGTACGGCGTTGGCGCAGATAGAACGTCAGCTTACAAAATTTTATCTTTGAAACGTTATTTGCCCGATGGGTGAAGTAAGGAGAGAGCCGAATGAACACAACCATGAAAAAATTAACGGCGATTCTGGCGGCAAGCTGCCTGCTGGCCTCGCTGGCTGCCTGCAAGGGGCCAGAAACGGAGCCTGGGGCAACCGACAGTACCCTTCAAAATACAGCGGGGCAATCCTGGGAATCGCAGGCTATCTCCGAATCTCGGCAATCAGAAGAAGAAGGTTTGGAATCCAGCAGAGTTTCCGTTTCCAATAGCACTGCAACCGAAGCTTCTGACCGGCCAAAGGAGACAGCTAAACAGGTTGACACTACGAAAAAATCGTCGGTCCAAAATCAAAAACCGTCAACGAAAGCGGAGATCATCGCCTATTTCAATGTAGCAGCGAATAAGGTCAAGATAGAGAAACCAGGCGTTAAAAAAATAGAGGAGATTTCCTTTCATGTAAAGGGGGACGGCGCGATTGCGAACATTGCCAATAAGGTTCAGGATGCGCTGAAGAAAAATGGCACGTTGAATCCGGACCCCATTACCGTGAAAAAGGGCGCAAGCCACAATGCGGCATTTCCAGTTGAAAATCAAAGCTGGTCAAGCCGCCTATCCGCGGGCGCTGTATCATCGGCCTCCTGCGTGGAGAAGAATGGAGCGTATATGATTACCATCCGGATGAAGGATGAGCATATCTCCTATGAGCAGGCGAGAAAACCGCTTCAGACGAAGCACGGCCAGGTCGTCGACATTCTCAAGGCCAATGAGATTGATGAGCAGATGAAAAGCTTGAGCTGGCTTGTTACCCTGCATGATTTGGATCAGACTTATTCGGGCACGACCATTGTATGCACGATTGATGCAAAGAGCCAAACGATGCGCTCCGCGCACTATCGGATTATTAGCAATGCAACGATCAAGGCCAGCGCGCCAATCGTGGGCGATGCAACGGTAAACGCGACGATTGCATTTGACCAGATCTACCAATTTTAGAGGATAAAAAGGGGAGGCTGTTGCGCGCTGCAAAGCATTTTGCGGCCGGCCCCTTCAAACATTTTTGGGCCTTTGTCCCTTGTAGGACCAATTTCCCTAAAATACGCTTTGCAGTTTGTTTCCCAATGAAGCGCTGTGCAACAGCTCTTTTGCACGGGGCTTTCAAAAAATTTATGCCGCGGCTGGCGCCTTTTCGGATCACAGATCCCCCAAGGCGCCAGCCTTTTTGTTGCGATACGTTATACAGAATTATAATTCTAAACTTTTATTAAAATGCAGTTAATTATTTGTTAATAAATTATCCATATTTTTAAGAATACTCGTGATAAAATATAAATAAAATTTAACAATTGGGGGGATCATTTATGGATTTAAACAAAATTATCGAGAGAAAAGATTCTGCGGCACAGTATATGGTAGATGAGATTACCTATATCTGTAAAAACCTTGATAAGCGTTCGCCTGGCTCGGAGGGGGAGAAACAGGCCTGCGAGTACATGGCGAAAGTCCTGCGGGAGGATTGCGGATGCGACCGTGTGCAGGTTGAAGCCTTCAAAGAAAACCCCCGGCTCCTTTTTTTGGTTGGATTTACTTTACAATAACAGCCGCCCTTTTGGCGATTGCCTGCTACTTCTTTTTCCCGCTTGCCTCGATTATTCTTTTACTAGGAGGCCTTTTCATTTGCTTTATGCAATTTGGTCTGTATAAAAAGCTAGTTGATCCCGTTTTCCCAGAGAAAACGGGCCATAACGTAACGGCTGTTAAAAGCTGCAAGGGCGAAGTAAAACGCCGCATCTTTTTAACGGCCATCCGGATGCCGCATGGGAATGGCCGGTCAACTATAGGCTGGGTGGTGTTGGATTTGAAGGACACGCAGTCATTTGTTTTCTTGGATTAGTTTATTATTTGGTGCTTTCTGTTATCTTCATTGTGCAGAATGGTTTTCAATTCGGCGGCTTTGATCCTTCCACAGCGCTTGGGAAAGCGGCGCTGGGCGGCCTTGTTTTTGTGCCGTTTATGATCGGCCTGTACTGGATGTGGAATAAGCACCGCATTGTGGACGGCGCAAACGATAATCTCTCCGGCTGCTATATGGCATTTCCATCCTCAAAGAGCTCCAGGATGCCGGCATTGAATTAGAAAATACGGAGATTGGCGTGATCCTCTCCGGCTCGGAGGAAGCGGGGCTGCGTGGCGCAAAGGCTTGGTGCGAGCAGCATCAAGGAGAGTTTGACGATGTGCCTACCTTTATCTTCTCTTATGACACGATCCACGACCCGAAATATCTCATGACCAATTACCGAGACCTCAATGGTACCGTCAAAGCGGATAAGGATGTATCCGATTTGTTTATGGAAGCGGCCAAAGAGCTTGGAATTCGCTGTAGAAAGGGCTGGGTGCCGCCGCTCGGCGGTGCGACGGACTCTGCCGCATTCGCACAGGCTGGTTTCCGTGCAACGGGGATAACTGGCTTGAACCATAAGCTGGAGGATTATTATCATACGCGGCGCGATACCTATGACAATATGAATCTCGAGGGCTTGGCAGGGTGCTTTGCGGTCAGCGTGAAAGCGTTGGAGATGTTTGATAGCGGGGCAAAGCAAGCGCCCGTGAAGAGCGCGGCCATGCACAAATAAGAAAATAGTCTAAAAAGAATTTTGGTTTGAGGGGCGGCATGGCTGGGAGGTTATGCCGCCTTGTGGCTTCTGAAATAGCGTGCAAAAGTGCTGTTGCAAAGGCAGTGCTGCAAAAAAATGCAAAAAACACGTCTTTCGGGTGTTTACATGCTCCGAAAAGACGTGCTTTTTCTGCCTCTAGGTCGATCCTTTGTGCATTTGGTCAAGCAAATTTATTTTACAATAGCCTCTTTCAATTGCCTGTTCCTTTTTGTTTTCAAGGGATTGCGTTTTTATCCAAGATCGCTTACACTATTTTTGAACAGAATGCTATGCATTGAGTTCGCTGGTCGGCCGAACCGATGCGTGACGGGATAAACAGCCCAGGCCAAAACCCAAGAGCAAGCATGGTTGCCTTGCCGATTGCCCACTGCGCTGAAAAAATAAGCGTCGGGCCTTCAATCATCCGCATTTGTATTTGCCTGTGCGGCTGTTGTCAGAGCTGCATTTACTTTTTTGATCGCGTTCCAGTTCTTTTGATGCTCTGCAAGGGTTTTGGCATAATAATATTTGCCTGCTTTATCGGTTGCAAAATAGAAATAATCCGTCTGCTCTGGATTGAGAGCGGCGTTGATCGCGTCCATACCCGGGTTGCAGATTGGGCCTTCCGGTAAGCCGGTGCATTTATAGGTGTTATAAAAGCTGTTGAACCGATCTTTGTCTTCCGTCAGATAGGGCTGCACCTCCTGCTCCAGGTAAAAGATTGTAACGTCGCATTCGAGCTTTGGGTGGCTTTTGCTATTTAAGCGGTTGTGCAAAACGGAAGAGACCGTTTTCATCTGTGCAGGATCCCCTGCTTCAGCCTGGATGATGGAGGCCAAAGTGAGCACTTCATCCATTGTCATATCGAATTCTTTGGCACGGGCTTTCTGCGTGCCGGTTATTTTTTTCTCCAAATTGTCCAGCAGCTTCTGGATAACGCGTTCGGGGCTGTCGTCCCGATAAAATTCATATGTGTCGGGGAACAAATACCCCTCCAGAAGGAACGCTCGGTTTTCCCAATCTCCAATCTCTTGTACGAGCGGGCTGTCCGCATTGCCGCGGTTTACTTCTGCAAGAAATTCAGAGCGGGTGAACAAGCCGTTCTGTTCCATCAGGCCGCCGATATCAGCAGCGCTGGCTCCCTCCGGGATTGTGATGCGCACGGTGTTGGGCGGCTCTGCTGAGCTGCCGTCCTCTGGCTGCTGCGAGGCGCAGGCGCTCAAGAACAGGCACAGGGCACAGATGAGGGAAATGATCCGCAATTGTTTCATAGGCGGCTCCTTTTCAAAAATGATAGATTACCTTTATTGTACGCAAAATTTGACCGAATGCAAGACTTTCCGAGTAAAAACAGCGGGATCTCTGACAAAACTGATACCAAATTGGGAGGGCTTAGATGAAAGCTTTTTTTCTTTCGCTATGGCAAAATGATATTTTGAGGCTGGCTTTGGATTCTGCCTTTAAGCTGGTGCTCGCCGCCGTTTGCGGCGGATTCATCGGCTATGAAAGGCAGCATTCCCATCGCCCCGCCGGGTTTCGCACGCATATTCTTGTAGCAGTGGGCGCTGCACTGGTGATGATCACCTCAAGCTTCCTTACTGATCAATATCAAGAGGTCATGCAGATTGATCCAACGCGCATGAGCGCGCAGGTTATCAGCGGCATTGGCTTTTTGGGCGCAGGCACCATTTTGCGCGAGGGATTTAGCGTGAAGGGGCTTACCACGGCTGCTAGCCTTTGGGCGGTTTCCTGCGTGGGTATTGCGGTGGGATCGGGCTTCTATGCGGGCGCGTTGATCGCCACGTTGGTGATTTATCTGACACTCAACCTGCTTAAGCGTATTTCCGCTCGTGGGAATGCCGGACGAAACCTCTATGTTGAGGTGGAGGACGTTGGTCTACAGGCTTCCCGCGTGGGGAAGGTAGTCCGCCGCTGTGGGGGAGAGCTTGCCTCCATGGAACTGCTTAATGTGGATGGGGAGGAAGGAAAGCGGAAAAAAGCACCGGTGCTTAAGGTGCTGGTCTATACGCGCAATCTCCATGAGCTTGATTTGATCGTGGAAAGCATCCGCGCAGTGGAAGGCGTGCGGGATCTATATGTTGAATAAAGAAAATGGGACAGGAGAAGACAGCGGCATGCAAAAAATAAGGCAGAATTATAACCATACGCTCTATGCCAGCTATTTGGGCTATATCACGCAGGCGATCGTCAACACGTTTATCCCGCTCCTATTCCTCACGTTCCAGAGTTCCTACCAAATTTCGCTGGATAAAATCACATCGCTTGTCACGATCAATTTTGGCATTCAACTGATTGTGGATCTGCTCAGCACCAAATGGGTGGATCGGATTGGCTATCGGGCAGCCATTGTGGCGGCTCATATCTGCGCGGCCGCAGGGCTTGCAGGGCTGGGAATATTGCCGGAGCTGTTCTCTGACCCTTATTGGGGGCTTTTGCTTGCGGTTGGGCTGTATGCCGTTGGCGGAGGGTTGATTGAAGTGCTGGTCAGCCCAATCGTGGAGGCTTGCCCTACGGATCAGAAAGCAGCAGCGATGAGCCTACTGCACTCGTTTTACTGCTGGGGCTGTGTTTTGGTCATCCTTGTTTCCACGCTGTTCTTTTCCGTATTCGGAATTGCGAATTGGAGGATTCTCAGCTTTCTTTGGGCGGCGGTTCCGCTGTGCAATGCACTTTATTATTCGCAGGTGCCTATTGCATCCTTGCATGATGCAGGGGAGACGATGCCGGTGCGCAAGCTGTTTTCTAGCCGCATATTCTGGGTGTTCGCCCTGCTGATGGTCTGCGCAGGCGCCTCTGAACAGGCGATGAGCCAGTGGGCCTCCGCTTTTGCGGAATCCGGGCTGCAAATTTCCAAAAGCGTTGGGGATTTGGCCGGGCCATGCATGTTTTCAATTCTGATGGGGCTGTCCCGCGTATTTTACGCAAAATTCAGCGAAAAAATTCACTTAAAAGCCTTTATGGCGGGGAGTGGCGCGCTATGTATTGCGAGCTATCTGCTTGCGTCGCTGTGCCCAAATCCGCTCCTTTCCCTCATAGGCTGTGGATTGTGCGGCCTCTCTGTAGGGGTTTTGTGGCCGGGAACTTTCAGCCTTGCTTCCGCTTCCTGCCCCAGGGGAGGAACAGCAATGTTTGCTCTGCTTGCGCTTGCGGGGGATCTGGGGTGCTCTGCCGGGCCTTCGCTGGTCGGCTTTGTTTCAGATGCGGCGGATGGCAATCTGAAGGCTGGCCTGCTTGCGGCGATTTGCTTTCCTGTGCTGTTACTGTGCGGGCTGGCAGTGTACAAACAAATGGCGCGAAATGTGGGGCGCGGTTTGAAGTGATCAGCTTCACATCGGGGAACTTCAACGGAAACATAAAAAGCCCGCCTTTCGGACGATTGTCCGAAAGGCGGGCTTGCGATCTGCCACATTTAAAATGAAAAAAACGAAAAGCAGCCCTGTTATCTCTTGGAGAACTGCGGTGCACGGCGTGCGCCTTTGAGGCCGTATTTTCTTCCTTTCCTTCATCCTCGGATCGCGGGTGAGGAAGCCTGCCTTCTTCAGCGCGGGGCGGAGAGCCTCGTCATACTGAAGCAGGGCGCGGGAGAGGCCATGGCGGATTGCGCCGGCCTGGCCGGTCACGCCGCCGCCGTTGACACGGCAGACGATATCGAACTTCTCCGTCGTACCCGTCAGCGCGAGGGGCTGGCGAACGATGAGCTTCAGCGTTTCAAGGCCGAAATAATCATCGATGGACCTGTCGTTAATGGTGATCTTGCCCGTGCCGGGATAAACACGCACGCGGGCAACGGATTTTTTCCTGCGGCCGGTGCCGTAAAAATAGGGATTGCTATCGTACATATTCCTTCTCCTCCTTCCTTAAAACGCCCATTCCTGAGGCTTCTGAGCAACATGCTTATGGTCAGCGCCTTTATAAACGCGCAGGCGGGTCAGCGCATTGCGGCCAATGACCGTATCCGGAATCATGCCTTTCACGGCGAGCTGCATTGCGAAATCAGAGCGCGTTTTCATCAGCGTGCTGTACTTGACCTCTTTGAGGTTGCCGATATAGCCGGAATGATGGTAATACATCTTCTGCTGGAGCTTGTTGCCTGTGAGAACGGCCTTGTCAGTGTTGATAATAATGACATGGTCGCCGCAATCGGCATTGGGCGTAAAGGTCGGCTTGTGCTTGCCGCGCAGCAGAATGGCGGCCTGGGCGGCTACGCGGCCCATCGGCTTGCCTGCTGCATCAAGCACATACCAATTGCGGGTGATGTCGCCCGCCTTCGGCATATAGGTTGACATAGTAAAACCTCCATTTGTATCGTCTTACCTTTTTCAGTGCCTGCATAGCATACCATAAGCGGGGTGGGCCTGTCAAGCTTTTTGCCCGTTTTTTTAATTTAACGGGATTGTACTTTTGAAATCTCCCGTTTCCTTCATTTTTAATGGTAAATGCTCGTGTGTGAAAAACGAAAATCTACCCATAGAAAAGAGCGGTAAATGTATATTTTAAAAAAGATAGACAATCATTTTACTATGCGCTATAATCTGGATATCCGGAGGAAATCTCTGGAAATCAATACATGTTAGGAGAATGATTGATGAAAAAATATGTTTGCACCGTTTGCGGCTATGAATATGATCCGGAGGTCGGCGATCCGGATAACGGCATTGCCCCGGGCACTGCCTTTGAAGACCTTCCGGAGGATTGGGTCTGCCCGCTGTGCGGCGTAGGAAAGGATCTTTTTGAGGAGGCGTGAGCCGCTCCGCAGGAAAGAGAGGCGTTAGAAAAATGGATCAAACCGCTTTGTTTAAGCTCTCTTACGGCCTGTATGTTGTAGGGGTAAAAAATGGAGATTCCTTCGGCGGCTGTATTGTGGATGCGATGATGCAGGTCACTTCCGATATGCCGCCGCTGCTCATGCTTGGCAGCATGCGCAATAATCTAACCAATCAGCTCATCCGGAAAACAGGGGAACTCACCATTTCTGTTCTGCGTGCAGATGCAGATCCGTTTTTGATCGCAAATTTCGGTTTTCAGTCCGCACGTAAGGTGGAAAAGTGGGAGAATGTCGAGTATGCTGTAAAAGACGGCCTACCTGTATTGCTGGATGCTGCCTCCTATTTGCGCTGCCGCGTATTGGAGGCAAAAGACCTTTCCACACACACGGTTTATACCTGTGAGGTGACGGATGCCTGGAACGGCGACGGAGAGCCCTTGCTCTATAGCGACTATCAAAAGCATATGAAGGATGCCACCCGCAAAGCCTTCCAGAATTTTTTGAATGCGAAGAAAGTGGAGCATACCGTGCCTGAGCAGGAGCAGAAGCCACAGTGGGTCTGCTCTGTCTGCGGTTATGTTTATGACGGAGACGAACCCTTTGAAAAACTGCCGGAAACTTGGCAGTGCCCGCGCTGCGGGCAGCCCAAATCCGTATTTGTGCGGCAATGATGGCTCGGCCCGGCGGCGGGATTTTGCCTCCGGGCCGTTTCTTTCATGGGCGGTGTGCGCCCCTTCCTGATTTTTTGGTGGGAACGGTTGCTTTTTTCAGGAAGGCGTGGTAAAATAACAGTCGCCTTGAAAAGGCATATGATTGAATACCCGCCCGTGGCGAAGCTGGATATCGCAGCAGATTCCGATTCTGAAGGCCGGGGGTTCGAATCCCTCCGGGCGGGCCACAACCAAAAATCCTGTCGATTTATGTCGGCGGGATTTTGGTTTTTTTGGTTCACTAGGCGATACCATCAGGCGCCCAAACACTGCAAGTAGAACGATTTCACCGTTGCCTGCGTTTCTGTTCCTGGAAAAGTTGCCGGCGGGAATACGCAATGTTTTCAAGGCTTCTCAAAAAACGTGTTGTTCCCTACCGGTATCGCCTAACGGATTTTTGAAATTAATAACGAGTGGTGAGCTATGGGCTCGAATGAATAACGCAGAAAAATTTGAGAGAAATTAGGCAGCTCGATTGTGCACGATAAGAGAAACGGAGAGCGGCAACAAAGGGCGCGTTGCATCATGCATAAATAAACGCAGAATTAAGGGGGACTATTGCAAAATATTTCATTTTGCAATAGTCCCCCTTTTCTTTTGTGCTCTATTCAGCCACAGACGATGCGATGATACCGTGTTACTACTCAACGGACGGCAATTCAGACGTGCAATGTGGGCACCTGGAGGCATCTACGGCTATTTCACTTTTGCAAAATGGGCACACTTTTGTTGTCGGTGCAGATGGCGCCTCCTTTGTTCTTTTGCCGAGCGACATCATTTTATTTACAGCCTTAACAATGATGAAGATGATAAAGGCCATGATAACAAAATGAATCACGGCGGAAAGGAACGCACCGTAATCTATGTAGTTGTCGCCGATCAGGTGGAGCTTTCCCTGAACCTGGCTGCCGCCGATGCAGTTGATAATCGGTTTGATAATGTTATCGGTAAAGGAAGTAACGATTGAAGAAAAAGCACCGCCGATAATAACGCCAACAGCCAGATTCAGCACATTTCCTCTTGAGATAAACTCTTTGAATTCCTCAAAAAACTTTTTCAATTTCATTTCCCTCGTTTCAAATTGTTTTTTAAATGAAGCAAAGCATCAATGTGCAGGGGGAACATGGCCATCAGGGCGTGCCCAAACGCATGCTGCCTGCGTTCTCGGGCTCGACTGACGACAGCTAGGCGTCGCCCTGCGACCTTATCATCCGGCGTCTGGGACGCCTTGACGGTTCTTTGAAGTGTTCAGCCTGTGGCCGTGCTTCTGGCAAGGCAGACGACGCAGCTTTCCTTGCCGGAAAGCAAGGAGGATAATGCAGCCACAGTGCTAAAAACCGATGTGTACCCCTGTACACTGATGTAAGAATACGGCGATTACATTCTATGGATGCAGGTCTTATCCTTTGTCCATAAGCCCTGCTGACATGATGTTCCCCGGTTACTTAATTGCCGAAAAAGCGGCAGCCTCTTTTAGCCACATCATCAGCTCATCGTCTAGTTCTTCCACTTTAGCAACCAGCATATGATGCGTCCATCGATTGGGATATGGCTCGGTTATAACGTCAATCCGCTCGGATTCAACCCTACGGTTTAGGCCGAAGGTGATCACGATGTAGGCGGGCGGGCAATCTTGCTTTTTGCGCACCTTGGCGAAAGAAACACAGGCGAACATACACCGGTTATAAAAGGAAATCTGCGATTTCTGCACTTTGAGCCTGGTGTTTGCAATCTTGGCCAAAATTCTCTTTTCCAACTGCTCATACAAGGGCAGCGCCTCCATATGCCCCTGAAAGAAAAGCAGCACATCTGCGCGCATGGCATTCTCCTCCCGTGTTCCCCATGAACTTTTATATTTAGGCAAAACCGGCGATACCAAATCCACGATTTTTCAAACCACTATCGAAATTAATTCATATAGAACTTTATATAAATAATAGCACAAACAATTGCTTGTTTCAATGGATTTGGCCAGGCGTGCAAAAATGGTGAAAGCGCAAAAGGAAGAGCAGTAAGTGCCCATTTTTTCATAACGGATTTGATAGAATTTTGACGCTTGCTGTTTTGCCTTGCTGCCAGTTCATGCAATCTTTCTTCACGCAAACAAAAGCCTTCTGAAAGATTTTTGTAACTTTTTTGTAAGTTGAAGCCCTTATGATAGGGGCAAGATCAAAAACAGGAGGCTTTTCTTATGAAAATGAATATATTGGTAACGCTCAATTCCGGCTACATCCAACCGCTGACTGTGATGCTCAACTCGCTGCTTTCCTCAAACTCCAACCGTGATTTTCGCGTGTTTGTGGCGCATTCCTCGTTAACGCGGGAGGATTTTCGCTATCTCGAGGAGCATGTGCCGATGGATCGATGTGAGCTTGTGAACATTCAGGTTCCGCATACAATGTTTGCAGATGCACCCGTTCTGGAGCGCCTCCCGAAGGAGACCTATTACCGCCTGTTTGCAGCACAGCTTCTGCCGCGGGAGGTAAACCGAGTGTTGTATCTTGATCCGGACCTGGTAGTCGTCCATTCCATCGATCAGCTCTACCGGCTGGATTTCAAGGGGGAATCTGTTTGCGGCAGCGTCCCATCAGTTCGGCCCGATGCAATGGCTCAACCGCACACGGCTTCAAATGCCGGAGGGCAGCAAGTATATCAACGCGGGCGTCATGCTGATGAACCTTCAGCTGCTGCGCGAGGTGCAGGATGTGCAAGCCGTTTTTGATTACATCCGTGAAAATCGGGAGAAGCTTTATTTGCTTGATCAGGATATCCTGAATGGGATGTATGGCGGCAGCACGCTTGCTATAGACGCGTTGCTCTATAATTTAGACGATCGTTATCTGCTCAATCACAACTTGCTGACTCGCCCGAGCCGACATGTTGACATGGATTGGGTAAAAGAAAACGTGGTGATTGTGCACTACTGTGGCAAGAGTAAGCCATGGAAGGCGGATTATAAGGGCAGGCTGGGCTTTTTCTATGAGCGTTACAGCGGATGCCTGGGTGAGGCAACAATGCCCGGCCTCACCCATCAAACGGCGGTACAGATTGCATAAGCAAGAAGAATGGCCGAAGAGTGGAGTGAAAAAAGCTGGAGAACTTTTTCTCCAGCTTTTTTCTGGTTTTCAAATAAAAAAGTTCAATTTGTACCTTTTGTCTAAATAATATCATTTTTATTAGAGAAATACTAGACTATTTGCTTTATTTATTATATAATCCTTCCGTAATGCTTTGACGATGATCGGATTCGATGCAAAGTGTTTCAGATTGTTCACAGAAAAGAGGGAGTTTATGAAAACAGGGAAAAAATTGTTCAGCCTAGTGCTGGCGGGTGCGCTTTTCCTACAGGTGGGGTTGCCCGCGGCGCAGGCGGCAGGCGAGCAGAGCCAAGCGCAGCAATATGCACAGCAGATTGCCTACCAAACGGAGGCTGAGGGAATTGTTTTGCTAAAGAATAAAAACAATTGCCTGCCGCTGGAGGGGAAGCAGGTGAACGTGTTTGGAGCGGCATCTGTCAAGCCGTACTATGGCGGCGGAGGCTCTGGGCAAATCGATAGCAGCGATGTGACAGATTTTTATACGGCGCTGGAGCAGGCGGGCGTGGCTTATAATACCGAGCTGAAATCCGCCTATACACGCTGGAGCCAGATGCATTCGCTCAACTTGAAAGAAATACTCGGCGCGAAAGACTTTTTCTCCTTTGGGACAAAGCTTCTCTTCGGCAGCGTTGCAAAGGTGGAGATGCCGGTGAACCGCATGACCGCAAAGGTGAAGCGGAATGCGAAAAAGTACTCGGATACGGCAATCTTTTACTATGGCCGTTCCGGCTCTGAAGGCGCGGATCTGACAGAGGAGAACCTGCGCCTGACGAAGGAAGAGCGGGCAGTGCTTGATTATGTAACGCGGGAATACCGGCACGTTATCGTGGTGTTCAACGTGGCCAATATGCCAGAGATGGGCTGGCTGGAGGAGTATGATACGATTGACGCAGCTCTGATGATCGGCATCCCGGGCACCGTTGGCATGCAGGCTGTGGCTGATGTGCTTGCAGGCAAGGTGAACCCCTCCGGCAGGCTGACCGATACGATTGCATACCAGGTGGAGGATCATCCTTCCAGCGCTAATTTTGGCAACTACCGCTATCCGGGCACCCTGAAAACCTATATCGAATATCAAGAAAGCATCTATGTCGGCTACCGATATTTTGAAACCTTTGCGCCGGAAAAAGTGCAGTATCCATTTGGATATGGCCTTTCCTACACGGATTTCCGCTGGGACGTCCACTCGATCTCCACAGATGGAGAAACGGTGAAGGCAGAGGTGCAGGTGACCAACTGCGGCCAGCGCGCAGGCAAGGATGTGGTGCAGGTATACTTTTCCGCGCCATACCAGAAGGGCGGCTTGGAAAAGAGCGCGATCTGCCTGGCGGGTTACGCCAAAACGGAGCTGCTTGCACCCGGCGCCTCTCAAACGGTAACCGTCCAATTCGACTTTTCTGATATGGCCTCCTATGGGGAGAAGGAGCAGGCTTGGGTGCTGGAAGCGGGAGATTATACCGTGAGCGTCCGGCGCAATGTGCGCCAGAGCGTGGCGGAGGAACAGCTCCCTCTGGCCGAGCGGAAGGTTTTGCGCTACGATGATAAACCGGCGCGCCGATTCAAACCTCTTCTCCGACGTCAATGGGGAGATCACCTATTTTTCCCGCAGCAATCCCGGAGGCGACTTATCCGCAAGGCCCCATGACCAAGCTAACCGACGCCGTGCGCAACGCGGATACGGAGCCCGCGCCGAAAACGGAGGGCACCGTGCCCACCACGGGCGCGGTATATGAAACCGGCACGATTACCCTTCAGGATGTTTACCGCGACGAATCCCTATGGGATGCGTTTTTGGATCAGTTCACGTTGGATGAGATGATCAATTTGGTTGGAGACTGCGGCTACCATACGCGGGCAATCGACCGCTTGGGCATCCCTGCCACAGTTGATAACGATGGCCCCGCCAGCATCAAGGGGAAGAACGGGTTCTTCGCCTCAGAGGAGAGCATCGCCTTCCCGACGGAAACGATCATTGCCTGCACTTATAACGACAGCCTCGCCCAACAGATGGGCGTGGCAATCGGCAAATCCGCCGCAGAGCTCGGCACGCACGTTTGGTATGCGCCGGCGGCCAACCTGCACCGCAACCCCTTGGGCGGGCGGAACTTTGAATATTATTCCGAGGATCCGCTGCTCTCCGGCAAAATGGCCGCGGCGGTAACGCGCGGCGCACAGAGTGAAAACGTGGTCGTTACCATCAAGCACTTTGCGCTCAACGATCAGGAAACTAACCGCTTCGGCGTATTTACCTGGTGCAATGAGCAGGCAATGCGGGAGCTCTACCTCAAGCCCTTTGAGATCGCGGTCAAGGAGGGTGAGGCATATGGCATTATGTCCAGCCTCAACCGCATTGGCGCGCAGTGGTGCGGCGGAAGCTACGCATTGCTTACCCAGCTTCTCCGGGAAGAGTGGGGCTTTGACGGCATGGTCATCACAGACGCTTATATGAACCTTACCGGCACGGGCTATATGAACCCGAACCTTGCCGTGTATGCAGGCAACGACGAGCTGCTGTGCATGGTGTGGCCGCTGCGGAAGCTGCCGCTGGTGGCTTCCATGAAACGGGCCTATCGAAACGACCCGATTGGGTACGGAGAGGCGCTGCGCAAATGCGTCAAAAATATCTGTGTGGCCAAGATGCGGACGAATGCGTTCCTTACCACCATTGGACAATAGTTGAAGCGATCTGCTATCATCAGCAGGCGGGACGTGGAAGATTCCACGCCCCGCCTTTTTTGAGGGAAACGCTTATTTTTGTGTGGCAGAGGAGCTCTCCTGAGCCGGTATCTGCGCGATGCTTCCGTTGGGAAGCATCCGTTTGCTGAAATAGCGGTATACGAAGGAGATCAGGAGCATTAACGCGCCAAAGACGAAGAAGGAGACAATCCGCCTCCCCTCCGAGAGGCCGGCCAGGTCAAGCAGGAAGAGCTTTGCCAGCGCCAGGAAGGAGAGGCACAGGCCAAACCTGCGCATAGAGCCGTATCTGCGCCAGAAGCCGCAGAGGACCCAGCCGAGCGCCGTTGCCAGATACAGGGCGCTGATGAGCGGGTTGGAAAAGGCAAGCCGGAACTGGCCGAGCAGTAGCTCGGTGAGCAGCACGGTAAAGGCGGCGGATACGGTGAGCGGATAAATCTCGGCAGGGGCGCGGAAGCGTTTGACAAGTGTTCGGGTGAAGTCCGCCGCCGCCAAAACGGAGGCGATGTTGGAGGCGATTTGGAGTAGGACCAGCCCGATCTGCACAGCCTGTGGAAAGAAATTCGCCTGCCGGAAATACGCGCAGTTGACAATATGCACCATCAGGAAGGAACAGGCATAGATCAGCAGGCCGATCACCGCTGTCACATCATCCCGCAAGCGGGGCAGCCGGACCGCGAGACAGCCGACGGCGCAGCCTAGAAGAATGGTCAGGCTCAGCAGGAAGAGGTCCGTATGCAGTGCGTTTATATGAGCGGGGATCAGAGCGGGCAGGAAATATTGTGTAGCAAAGATGACATAGAGCCACAGGTTGAGCAGAAACCCGTATGGATACACGCTTTGTATACCGCCCGTTGGTTTTCCTCTGTGTAGAATGACCGCCATGGGGAACAGACTGGCCGCTGTGACGCAGGTGTACGCAGCAGCGCAGGAGGGGAGGAATGCAAGCTTTGGAAGGGAGAGTTGCAGCATGGGGTACGCGATGAGCAGCGAGAGAATTGCCGCCGCGCCGACCAGCCAGCCCGCAAGCTCCAGGGGGCGGCGTTTTCCCTGCAAACCGGGCAGCAGGAAAAGCAGGGCTTCTGCCGTCCAGGCATAGACCGCGTAGGCATAGCTGAAGTAGAGCGGAATAAGCAGAGAAAAAAGGATCGCAGCGCCCGCCGCTGCATACAGGCCTGTGCGTTCCTTCGGAACCCGTTTCCAAAGATACCCTGCTGTGCCCGCGAGGAGCAGGGTGAAGCAAAGCGGCTGTAGAAATGCATAGTTCGTGCTGGGGAACCTACCGGTCAGAAGGGAGAGCGCCACATAGCTCGCCATCAGGTTACAGCCTTGCAGAAGAAAGTCGTGGATTTTCAGTGCAGCCTGCGTACGCCGGGCATAGAAGAGCGGACCCGCCAGAAAAGCGAGGCAGGAGAAGGCGACCAGCAGGCAGGGCGTTAGCCTACAGAGCCAGCCGAGGCCTGTTGTTTCGAGCGGATAGAAGTTCGTTCGCTCACGAAAAAGGACTGCGAGAATAGAAAACGCGGCCGTGTTGAGCGCAAAGCCGACAAATTGCGCTGCGATCCATTTTTTACGGCACGCCGTCAGCAGAGAGAACAAGCACAGCCCTGCAAAATACAGCGCGCTGATCACGAGAAGCGGCAGCGGTATCCCCGGCTGAAAAAAGAACACAAGAGCGGGCAAATAGCCGCCGATCATGGCAAAAGCCGCAATAACCTGTGCGTTGTGCCGTTGGGAGAGAAAAAAGGCCAGCGCAGTGATCAGCACGATTAGAGCGAAGGCCGCATAGGGTTGCAGCAGATGCAGCCAGAAAAAACAGGTGACCACGCTGACATAGAGCAGTGCGACCCCGCCTGCGGATAGGCCGAGTGAAAACAGATCCCGCCGCCTGCCGCCGCGCCCCATCCATTCCCCCACGCCCAAGAAGAGGAATGCCAGCAGAAACAGCATGCCGCCCTTGAAAGAATCCGGCAGCTTTGTGTAGGTGAAGCGTGCGGCGGCGACTGATCCAATTACGATGAGAAGAACGCCGATTTTGTTGAAGACGCTCAGGCCGATCAGCGCTTCAAAACGGCGGCCGCGCAGGGCGGCGCGGGCCTCCTGCCCGGTGAGCGGTTCGTTTTGCAATGCGCTGAAGGCCGGGGCCGCCCCCTCCTGCAAGGCGGCGGCGTTTGCCTCCCGCTCGCTGCGCAGGCGCGTGATGCGCTCGTCGAGCAGGGCGCGCAGCCGGTCAAATTCGGCGGATAGTTCGCTGAAGAGGGCTTCGTCTTCCTCTTTGGCCTGCCGCTGCAACAATTCGATGCGCTTACGTATCGTTTTTTCAAAGGCAACTAATCGGTTTTCTTCCGCGGCATCCTGCGCCTGATAGTAGGCGGAGAGCCGCTTTGAGGCGAGCCGCAGCGCGAGCTGCTTTTCGCTGTAAAGCTTGGTGTGCAGCGCTTCCTGCACAGCTTCCAGCTCCTTTTTCAGTGTGTCACGGGTTTGCTCCGCCTGGCGGCAGCGGTTTGCTGTATGCGCCAGTTCCGCTTTGAGGCGATCGTTTTCCGTGAGGAAATCTTTGGCGCTGAGTGAGGCAATCTCTGCTTCCAGCTCCCACAGGGTTTGCTTTTGCGCATGCAGGAGGGCTGATAGATGCTCTGTTGCTTTCATGTGGTACACTTCCTTTCCCAAAATAATGCTATAAAAGTAGCCCTAAACTCCTCGCCTTAGGGGAAATGGAGCATTCCTTTCATCGATGAGCGGTTGGTACACCGCGGGTAAGCATTCTTCTGTAATAAAAAGCGCGTGCCATCCTTACGGTTACAGGATAGCACGCGTGGGGGCGAAACATCACAGCATGTCATTTTGGCCTTGCCCGTGTCATTTTTGGCATAGGGTCAAAATGATTCAAAAATTGAATTTTATCACAATTGTAAATACCTGATCTTCACAGCGGGTTATTAGCTCGCCATGATATTTTTTAAGCGTGGTACGGATGCTGCGCAAGCCAAAGCCGTGGCGCTCACGGTCGGCTTTTTCTGTCCGGTAAAGGCTGCCGAATTTGCGCGGCGGGGCTACGACGGGGTTTGCAACAGAGAGCACGAGGAAATTTTCCTCCTGCTGGATTCTCAAGCGAAGGTAGCGGCCGGTTGGGTCCGGTATCTTTTCGCAGGCTTCGATGGCGTTATCGAGCGCGTTGCTCAGGGCGATGCATAAGTCCATTGGCTGCACCTTTGTGCTGTGCAGATCGCATACGTCAAAGGAGGTGTTGATTTGCTGCTTTTGAGCGGCAATTAGTTTTTCATTGAGAATGGCGTCCACTGCGGAATTGCCGCTGATTGCCACATAAGACCGCTCCTCTACCGTGGCCGTCATCGCTTTGAGGTATTGCTTGAGCGCTTCGTATTCGCCCTGCTCAATCAGCGTGTTCATGCACAGCAGGTGATTATTCAAATCGTGGCGCAACTCGCGCATGTGGGTGTAAGCCTCCTCCATCCTGCGGATGGATTCCTTTTGCAGCGCCATCTGCTGCTCCAGAAGCTCATATTGGCCTCGCATTTCAAGCTGACTTTGCAGCCTTGCAAATAGGGTGAAAACCATGATGTTGATAAAGACAAGGCCGATGATTGCAACAAAAATATACTCCTGCATATAGGCTTCTCCGGGGAGCTTAGCCGAATAATATTGAAATACGGTCAGCGTAACGATCGTCGTTAGGGGGACGGAGGTGAGCATTACCCAATAGCGCAGAGAAATATTCTTTTTTTGCCGGGAAATAAAAACCATGAGCAGCATCACAAACAGAAACAGGATCATCTTAGGCAAAACGATCTCTAAAAGCCGATGCAGGATATCCCCAGTCGGGAACAAAAACAACTCCTGCGGCAGGAAGGAGAGAGCAAAGGCAGACAATAGGTCGGAAAGAAACAAAACAGTGGAAAAAATCAGGTTATAAAAAACCTTGATGCTCAACCGGCCTCGGAAAACCAACAGGGAGACGAGAAATACGAGCAGGATTTCCACTGCTGTTTTTACACTGATCACTGTGAGCCGCGCGCTGCTGGAAAACACCGCCGCAAGCAGCAGGATATAGCTGAGGCGCAGCGGCCATTTGCTGGCGTATTTGGGCTCAAACATGGCATTGAGCAGAGCGAAGGCAAGCGTGATTTCAAACACGGTGGCGAGCGCTCGAACAATTTGAAATAATACCGCTTCCATGGATGACAGCCTCCTTTCGCGCTACCGGAGAGACCAGAGAAAGGCCTCGTTGGTTTCCCGGTAGCGCCGTTTGCTCACGGGGATGGTTTCTCCGGTTTTTAAGGTGAGGGCAGTGGCTCCCACCTTTTGAATTCCGTGCGCGTTGACGAGAAAGCTCTGGTGGCAGCGCACAAAATCCTTTTTTTTCAGGGCCTGCTCTACCTCATCGAGCTTGCGGTAGGTTTTATAGGCCTGCTGCGCCGTGTGGATCAGCAGAATCCGGCGGTCGCTTTCAAAATACCGAATGTCACACAGCGGGAGAGCGATGGTTTCACCGTCAAACTGAAAGCAGAAGCGCTCCTCCTGCTTATGCAGGAGCTCCTCGAGAACCTCGCGGAACACTAGCGGAAAGCTGTGGGAAAGCTCCGGCTTTAAAATATAGCGGAAGGCGCGCACCTCATAGCCGTGAAACACATATTCCGCCGACGATGTGATAAAAACGATCAGGGCTTTGCTGTTGCACGCGCGGATGCGTTTTGCAGCAGCCATGCCGTCAATTCCATCCATTTTGATATCCAATAGGATTAGGTCAAAGGGCGTTCCCTCTTCGCAGGACCGGCAGAGCGACTCCCCATCCGCAAAAAGCAGGATCTGCGCATCCTCCCCGGCCTGGGCAAGCAGGTCGCGGCTCATGGAAAACAAGGCGTCGCGCATAAACTTTTCATCATCACAAATGGCAATCTGCAACAAGAGGCCCCCTCCCTTCCCGACTATTTATTATAGAATGCCCCCGTGCAAAAATGGCGTTGCCGCTCTGCGGTAGGAGGCGTTTCGCGCCGACAGGCATTTTTCCAATGCTTCAAAGCCATAAGCTTTGAAGCTATTTTACCATACAGCAAAGTCTTTTAAAAGGCAATCCCTATGATACAAAAAGTGGAATGAGACTAAATGGGGCGTTTTCTTCCCTCTGTTCTGCCCAAGATGCAACAAGCCCGCCCGGTTAATCCGGGCGGGCTTGTTGACACAGCGATAGAAGGCTGGGCGTGCTGTTTGTTAGGAAACGGTGATTTGTATTTCTCCGGAATACCCGATGAGGATAATCTCAACGCTGCTGCTGCCTACAGGGAGCGTGAGCGTGTTCGTACATGTGCCATTATCTTTGAGTAGAACCTTGGGTGCGTTGCTGCCGGAGCAGAAAAGAAGTTTTGCCCGCCCTCCTGTGCTGCTTAGCATACAGGAAACAGTGATCGTATCGCCCGCCGGCGCTTCAGTGCCGTGCCGCCGAAGAGAATCTCCCTGCCGCTGAAGTTTTGGTAAGCGGCCGTATAAGAGCCCGTATAGCTATCCCCTCCAGGAACTCGGATCCCTTGTAGGGCGGCGTCCGGCGTGCGGGCGAGCGCACCGCCTACCTGGAGCGCGTTGTCGTAATGCCGGAGGATCGTATCCTTATCACAGGCCGGTATACCGGAGAGGATACAGCATATGGCGAGCAGGGCGGCCGCCAACGACAGGATGCGAATGAGGAAATAATGCATGATTGTTGCAGCTCCTTTCGAAGCAGCCCTGCCTTAGGGCTCTTTTGAACGGATCATTTTCCTGCTGCCCAGGAAGGTGGCTAGGAAGTAGCCTCCGTAGATGATTAAAAACAGCAGCGCCGCCATGAGGATATTGGGAAGAGCGTTTAAATGGCCAAACTGGGCGATCGCGTTGTTGACCACGGAAATACCCACAACGGAATGGATAACCGCTAGCCCCAGCGGGAGCATGAAGTAAGAGAGGATTTGAGTGAACAGCGCCCGGTCGATCATGCGGCCTGAAGTGCCGAGCCTGCGCAGCAGCCGGTAGCGCTCCGTATTGTCGGAGGCTTCCGAAAGCTGTTGCAGAGCGAGGATGGCTGCGCAGGTGATGAGAAACACGATGCCTACATAGATGACGAAATAGGAAATCATGAGCTTCATGCCGCCGCTTTGCATATAGAGCTCATAATGGGAGAGCGCATTTGTGTAGGGACGCGGCGCTTCCTCCCCCTTACCATAGAGCGCTGCGATTTCTGCGGCAAAGGCATTTTCACCCGTTTCGCCGGGCTTTGTGTAATTGGCGTTGAGCAAAGCGGCCATAGGCTCGCAACTCTCCGCAAGAGTATCCGGCACAACCAGCGTGCCGGTCTCCATGGCCATCATACCGTTTTGCAAAGGGTATTGCTGAATTTCCAGGCTTGAGGGGCGCAGTTCAACGCCGTTGATCGAAAAGGTCCGCCCTTGCTCCACATAGGCCTTTAAAATTTGATGCATTTCTTTTACGTTGCAGACCACGGCATATTCATCCGCAGCAAGGGAGATGGGCGCCTCCCCGCGCAGGGCGAGCAGCTTGTTATAATCGGAAAGGCGAATCAGGGGGATTGAATAGGAAGCATCCCGCTCTTCAATATAGGTGGCGCCCATGGTTTCTACCGCAAAATCATAGAGTGGGCGGAAGGTCAAATCACCTGTGTTGAAGAGCCAAATCTGCGTATATCCGCTGAATTGCTTCGCAAAATCAAAGCCGTGCGACTTGAGATCCGCCTCAATATCCTGCGGGCCATTTTTCGAGCTCTGGCTTTTCAGGGTAATATCAAAGGGGGCGGCGTCATCCACCTGGCCCGCCATCACATCCACCGCGCCCAGGCCACAGGAGAAGGTGCCGATGGTGACCAGCAGCATAATGCAGATGATGGACATGGAAATGAAATTGGTGTTAATTTTGCTGTTGAGCTGGCGTAAGACAAACATGTTCAGCCCCTTATAGTAGAGGCGTTTATTCCCTTTTGCGATCCGTAGCAAAAAGCCGGAAAGGGAGAGGAAAAACAACACCGTGCCAATGGAGCCGAGGATCAGCGAGCCGAAAAACTGGCGATCCAGAAGAAACAGGCCGTTGTCAATGATCATATAATAGGCCGCGCCAAGACAGGCAACGGAGAGCAGGAAAATCACCACGCAGACCCAGAGCTTTTTGATACGCAATGTCTCATTCTTGCGGCCGCCATGGATGAGATCGATGAGCTTATATTTGGAAACCGTGCGGATATTGAAGAGCATAACCACGAGGAAGATCACACCAAAATAGAGGATTGTTTTGAGAAGGGAATCTTTAGAAAAGGAAAACGCGAAATCCTTGATCGGCACGTTCATCAGCTTTGCCGTCAAAACGCTCATGCCCTGTGATGCGGCAATGCCGATTAAAAGGCCCACGCCAAGGGAGAATAGGCCGATCACAAAGGTTTCTGCCGTGAGGATGCGAGAGATTTTGCCCCGATCCATCCCGAGCGTCATATACAGGCCAAGCTCGCGCTTGCGCCGCTTGATGAGGAAGTTATTGGCATAGAGAATAAGGCCCGCCAGCACGAAAGAGATGAATACGGAGAGGTAGCCAAGCATAGCCGTGCCGGTTTGGAGCAGGGCGTGCTGCTGCTCTGAAAGGAGGAGCATGGTTTGCTGGGCTTCCACAGCGTTGAATACGTAGAAGAGGCATACGCCGAAGGAGAGCGTTAGGAAGTAGATCACATAGTCGCTCAGGCTCTTTTTTACGTTTTTAAAAGCAAGCTTATAAAACATCGCCGTTGTCACCTCCCAGAAGGGTTACAACCTCGATGATCTTTTCAAAGAAGGCCTTGCGCGTATCCGCGCCACGCAGCAGCTCGTTAAAGATTTTTCCATCTTTGATGAAAAGGATGCGTTTGCAGTAACTCGCCGTAAACGCGTCATGCGTGACCATGAGGATTGTGGCGCCGAGCTCGCGGTTGAGCGTTTCAAAGCTCTCGAGCAGCATGCGGGCGGATTTGGAATCGAGGGCCCCGGTTGGCTCATCCGCAAGGATCAGGGAGGGGTTGGTAATCATCGCCCGTGCGCTCGCAACGCGCTGCTGCTGGCCTCCGGAGAGCTGGTAGGGATATTTCCCCAGGATACTATCAATTTCAAGCCGTTTTGCGACGTTGTGCACACGGCCGTCAATCTCCTTAGCGGGAGTGCCGATCACGGTCAGCGCCAGGGCGATGTTTTCAAAAGCAGTGAGCGTGTCGAGCAGATTGAATTCCTGGAAGATGAAGCCGAGCTGCTCACGGCGGAAGCGGGAGAGCTCCTTTGCCTTGAGCTGCGTCACATCCTGCCCGCGGATAAAAATATGCCCTGCGGTGGCGGAATCGATCGTAGAGATGCAGTTTAAAAGCGTTGTTTTACCGCTGCCGGATGCCCCCATAATGCCGATATACTCGCCTTGCGTTACGGTAAAGCTGATGTCGTCAACCGCTTTGGTAACATTTCCGCGGTTGCCATAATATTTTTCGAGATGTTCCACCTTTAAAATGGATTCCATATGAACGACCTCCTGTAATCTATGATGCCTCCATTTTAACAGCGGCGCGTAATGGCTGCCATCGGGGAAGCTTACCGCCGCCGAACAATTTTGTAAGGTTAAGAAGGCGCGTCTCCGTTTTTGGGCCGTATTGAAACAATAAATGCAGGCCGTCGGCCTGCATTTGTCATTTACTTCGCGCCTTATGTGTCTTTTGAAAGATCATGCATCGTGCCGCTTGGAAAAACCAGGCGAATTGTAGTGCCCTCCCCCTCAACGGACGCAAGGGAGAGGCCGATCCCCAATTTGTCGCACATCCGCTTGCTCAGATAAAGGCCCAGCCCGGTCGCCTTTGAAAATTTGCGCCCGGTTTCGCCGGTAAAGCCGCGCTCAAAAACGCGCGGCAAATCCGCTGCGCGAATGCCGATGCCGTTATCCGCAATTGTGAGGGCAACGCTATTTTTCTCCTGCTGGGCGTAAATATGAATAGAGGGGGAAGCGCTGCGGTATTTGATAGCGTTCACAAGGATTTGATTGAGAATAAAATCCACCCATTTCATATCGGTGAGCACAGTGTAATCAAGGGGCTCCAGCTGAAGCTTGATCCGGCTTGCAATCATATCCTTCGCATTACGGCGCACAGCGGTATTCACAAGCTCGCGCAGGGAGGCGGGGCGGATCAGATAATCCTTTTCTACGCTGTTGCTCCGCGCGTAAAAGAGGGCCTGCTCCAGATCGTCTTCAATCCTGCGGAGATCTTCGGATACGCTCGCTGGAACAGCTCCAGGGGCGTTTTCCAACGTGAGCTTGGCCGCGGCAAGCGGCGTTTTTACCTCGTGCATCCAGGCTTCAATATATTCGCGGTATTCCTCCTCCTGGCGGCGGTAAAAGGCAATCTCGTCGTTCATAGACTTATTGCAGACCATCAGCGTTTGATAGAGAATCCGCCCTTCTAGGAAATCGGGCTCGTCAAGCACCTCGCATAGCAGGACTTTGCGGTCGAGCGCGTCGAGGCTGCGCAGAAGGCGGCTGTAATAGGAGCGCTTGCGCGCATATTCCACCGCAACCGGCAAAAGTACGGCGAGCGCCTCTAGGATCAGGATCGATACGATCGTAGCGGCGGATTGCCGCAAAACGCTGAGCAGGGCCCAGGTGAAGCCCATGCAGGCGGCGCTCATCAAAAGGTATAGGAGCTTGGATCGGAGAAAAACGAAGAACTTCATGATTGGCACCCTTTCTGCGCAAACCGGTAGGTCAGACGGTGTAGCCCTGCCCGCGTTTCGTCACAATATAATCTGGCGCGCCGATTTCTGCAAGCTTTTTGCGCAGGCGGTTGATGTTGACGGTGAGCGTATTGTCGTCGACAAATTCGTTCGATTGCCAAAGCTCGTTCATGATTACATCGCGGCTGACAATTGTATCTCGGTTGCGGATGAGCACGTGCAGGATGCGCGTTTCGTTTTTGCTCAGCTCTGTCTCTCGGTCCCCACAGCGGGCGGCGCTGCGGGAAAGGCTGAGCGACACGCCGTTCCAGGAGAGCTCCGCCGATTCCTCTGGGCTCCGATAGGCACGCTTGAGCACAGAGGCAATATGGGCGAGAAGAATTTGTGTGTTGTAGGGTTTGGTGATAAAGTCATCTGCGCCCAGGTTCATGCTCATCAGCTCATCTGTTTCGCTGTCGCGGCTCGTTACGATGATGATCGGCACAGCGGAGGCTTTTCGCACCTCCCGGCAGATATAATAGCCGTCAAAAAGCGGCAGGTTAATATCAAGCAGGATCAGATCCGCTCCCTCCTGCAAGATGGCCTCCACAATATGGTCAAAGCTGCTCGGCGCGCAGGTTTCATACCCATAGCGGCGCAGCAGAGCGGAGAGCTCCTCCCGAATTTTAGGGTGATCTTCCACAATCATGATTTTCATAGGACAATCCTTTCTTCCGGTGCGCGGGCGAAACGCAGCATTTATAGAGCGCACAGCAACTGGATAAATGCCGATCCAGCTTGGGATCCGGCGGGGTCACGCAAAACTGATTTTTGATCCATAGCTTATGGGAGGGGAGATTATCCGGCGCATAATAGGCGATTACCTGATAGCTTTCCGCCGCGATAGCCTGTTCTTTTATATGCCCAACGAGCGCGCTGGCGATCCCCTTGCAGCGCTCTGCTGGGCTGAATACTTCAATCACCAGGATTAAATCCTCCGTCAAACGCGGCTCAGTGGCAATCTTCCTGCGCTGCACAAATGCAAAACCAAGCAGCCGCCCGGCTTTGGCCGCAACAGATAAGATCCCCTTGCGCTTGAGAAACGATTTCGTGTGCGGATGCTGCCGGATGATTTGCCTCTTTTCCGAAAAAGAGGCTTCCCGATCTCCATACAGCCGCCCCTTTCATTCATCTTCTTCCTGCTGGGCCTTCCATTTGGCGAGTTGATCCGCAAGCGCGGAATTGCCGCGGGAGGCCTGTTCCTTTTGTTGCCGCTCCAGATATTTTCGAACGTCGCTCTTGTTTGCGCCCGCCGCTTTTTTGCGCTTTTCAAAATCGCTGAGCCGTTCCCGGTAACCGCAGATGCAGGTGAACATTTTTTGCTCCCCTTCGCCGCGAAGCTCCAGCTTTTTGTGGCAATTGGGGCAACGGGCGTTCGTTTGAACAGAGAGGCTCCTACGGTAGCCGCATTCCCGATCCGGGCAAACCAGCATCCGGCCCCGTTTGCCGTTAACGTCGAGCAGGAATTTGCCGCAATCCGGGCATTTTTCGCGGGTGACGTTATCGTGGACGTAGGCCGCGTTGCTTGCGATCACCTGCCTAACGAGGCTGGTTGCGTATTTTCGCATTTCTATGAGGAAGGCGGGCAGACTTTCCTGCCCTTTGCTGATGCGCTGAAGCCGCTGCTCCCACTGGGCAGTGAGCGCCGCGCTCTTCAGATCGGGCGGGACGAGCCCGATGAGCTGCCGCCCCTTGGAGGTGGGGCGGATTTCCTTGCCCTGCCGCTCGATGCAAAAGGCGTCGAACAGCTTCTCGATGATGTCCGCCCGCGTGGCAGGCGTGCCGAGGCCGCTTGTCTCCTCCAGCGTACGGCGCAGCTTTTGGTCTTGCACTTGACCGCCCGGGTGCTCCATGGCCGTTAGAAGCGTTGCCTCCGTGTAGCGCGCGGGGGGCTTGGTCTGGCCGGGGGAGAGACAGACCTGCCTGACGGCAAGCTTCGCGCCCTGGGTAAGAACGGGGAAGGACTGACTTTCCGTCTCCTCTTCTGCTTCTGGTTCCTCCAGGGCTGCTTGCGCACCGTAAACAGTTTGCCAGCCAGGATTTGTGACGGTCTTCCCCTTAGCATAAAACGTGTGCTTTCCGATGGTGAGTGCCAGATCCACTTCCTCATAGCCGCAGGGAGAGGAGAGCACCGCGAGGAAGCGCCGCACCACGAGGTCATAGACGTTGCGTTCCTCCGGAGAGAGGGCAGAGAGATCGGCCGGCTCCTCTGTGGGGATGATAGCATGGTGGTCGGTCACCTTTTGATTGTTGACGATCGCCTTCGTGGGGATCGGCTTTGCGCGCAGGATGGCACGGGCATAGGCCGCATAGGGGCCGGTCATGATCCCACGCAGCCGCTCCGGGAGGGTAGGCACGACGTCGTCGGAAATATAGCGGGAATCCGTGCGCGGATAGGTCAAAAGCTTGTGGGTTTCATAGAGCCGCTGCATGATCGAGAGCGTCTGCTTGGCGGAATAGGCGTATTTTTTGTTGGCGTCCCGCTGGAGCTCCGTCAGGTCGTAGGCGGCGGGTGGCGGCAGTTTTTTTAATTCCTTATGCAGGCGGGCGACCACCGCGGCCTGCCCGGCGCAGGAGGAAACGATGCGCTCCGCCCGCGCGCGGTCGAAAAAGCGGGATTGGCCCCTTTCATCCCGGTAGAGAGCACGAAAGCCGTCGAACTGCGCCTGTACGGAGAAATATTCCTTTGGGCGGAAGGCGCGGATTTCCTCTTCGCGCTGCACGATCAGCGCGAGCGTAGGCGTTTGCACGCGCCCAGCGGAGAGCTGTGCGTTGTGCTTGCAGGTGAGCGCGCGGGTCACATTGAGGCCCACGAGCCAATCCGCCTCCGCGCGGCCCTGAGCGGCGCGATAAAGGCTGTCGTATTCTGCGGCAGGCCTGAGATGGGCAAACCCCTCCCGAATGGCTTTATCCGTCTGGGAGGAGACCCAGAGCCGTTTTGTTTTTCCCTTCCAACCTGCCTTCTGCATGATCCAGCGGGCGACCAGCTCTCCCTCGCGGCCGGCGTCCGTCGCGATGATGAGCTCAGTGACATCCTGCCGATGCATGAGGTGAGACACCGCGTGAAATTGCTTGGCGGTCTGTTTGATGACGACGAGCTGCATCTTTTCCGGCAGCATGGGCAGATCCTCTAGCCTCCAGGATTGGTATTGCTTGCTGTAGGCCTCCGGGTCTGCCAGAGTGACCAGATGGCCGAGCGCCCAGGTCACGATATATTGGCCGCCTAGGAGGCAGCCGTCGCCCTTCTGTTTGCAGCCAAGCACACGGGCAAGCTCCCGCGCGACGCTGGGCTTTTCAGCGAGCACCAATGTTTTTCCCATATGAATCCTTTCCGTCATCCCAGCCAGGGAAGCTCCAGAAGCGTGAAGAGGATGACATCCAATATAAAGTTTACGCCTGCATATCCATAAGCGCCTATGCGCAACCGCCGGACGGCCTTTGTCTGCGGGAGCGTGCAATAAAGTAGACCTATGGCGGCGAGTAGCAAAATGTCCGTATAGAAGAAAACGCGCTGCCCAGAGGAATAGATGGTTGGAGAAAGGCTGATGGTCATCGCGCTGGCATAGGCAGCCAGAATGCACAATAACACGCCCGCATGGGCAGCATCCCGCCGCCTGAGCCACAAAAACAGGCTGAGCGCAAGATCCGCGAGCAGGCACAGCAAACCGAGCGCAAGCGCCAGGCAGGCGGCCCAATCGAAAGCGCGCTCGGCGAAGGCCGCGTTGAGCCATTGAAAACCACCGCGCGTTGCAGCTAGGAGGATATTGAAGGGCACGCAGAGGAAGAACTGAACGCCATTGAGCGCAGCAAGCAAAATTTTCAGCCATTTTTTCGGGGCAAGCTGGAGGGCGGCAATGCTTAAAAAGGCGAGCAGAAGAATAGCAATCAATTGGATATAGAAAAATTGGTGCGCCAAGAGGTTCACCAATCCGCCGCACAGCTTTTGTAAGAGCGAAAGCTGTGGAAAATTCGGATAGGCGGCAGCCGCCTCAGCCGCCGTGCGGGCGCTGCCGCCGGGCGAGAGGAGCACCCACGCTGTTTCCGCGGCGAGAATCAAAAGCTGTAAAAGAAAGATGGGCCGGAAATGCTTCTCCCGCATCCACAAAGCGGCAAGTAGGAGGAGGAAAAATGTGAGCGTCAGCGCACAGGATTGCTCTTGGGAGGCAGCGAGCACTGCCGCGAGGCACCAGAGCGGTAAACAGCGCCAGCGCACTTTTTGGCCGAACAGCAGCGCAACAAGCGGGGAAAGCGTGTAAAGCATTGCCGCTGCCGGCCATACATAGAAAAACGTGGCGGAAAACCAAAAAGCAGGCGAATTGAGGGATAAAAAGAAAATCATCCAGAGGGATGCGCTACCAAACAAAATTCGTTCACGCGCCGGGAGCGGGCCCTCCGCCCATGTAAACAACCGGCATAGGAAATAGGAGATATAGAATAGCAGGCCAAAATTGACAAGCTTCCAGCAAACCAGCGGCGCGCGCAGGAAGAGCATGAGAAGCGCTTCCCCCACCGTGCGGCCAGACCATGTGAGATATCGCTGCGACAGAAATCCATAGAGGGAGAAATCCGGGCTGAGCAAAATTCCGGTGAAATTGCCGTCGTCTGTTTTGAAAACAGACGGGTACAAAAAAGACAAAAGGCCAGTAATATCGCGCCGTATCCTACTAGGGGGAACCACGGAGATTGTCGCAGGGAAGAGATACGCTGCTTTTCTTGCTTCATCTAACCGCCCCCTCGAGCTGATAGGGGCTTCCCTGCGTGCCGTTGCCGCACGCCTTCACATTTTGCGTTTTGAGCAGGGCGGCAGGGCATACGCCGGTGTGGCCGTCGTATGCCGGGTCTTTATAAAAGCTGCCGTTGGTGGTCACTGTCGCCACGCCTGTGCGGGTGGAATTGGCCGGGGTAGAGGTCCAATACCACTCCGGGCTCATGGGGAGATTCAGATAAGGCGAGCGGTCGCTTACACTCGCGGTGTGGGTCAACCGCTTCGCCCGTTTTGCTGCGGGAACCACCCGCTGATTTCCTTTTGACTGAGCAGAAAAATCAGATCTCCTTTGCGCTCTGCCAAAAGCGAGCATTCCTGCGCGGTAAACCCGGCCAGAAAGCCGGGCTCGTCCGCATATGGGTTCAGCCCGTCCAGCACATTCTGTGCGGCAGGCGGGCAGTGCGACCAGGGCACCTCCTGCTCCACACAGTTGAGCCATTGCCGCAGAGAACTATCCGCCCAACGATTTGATCCCTGGGCGGCAAAGTCCGCGCCCCTGTGAAGGGCTGCATCCTCCCCGGCTGCATCAAAGGCCTTAAAGCAGAGAATCCGGCTGCTCCAAAGCAGAGGCTTGCCCTCCTGGATACGCAGCACCTGCCAAAGGATCGGCTCACCCTGATAGGAGCCGAATAACACATAGTCGTTTGCTTGAAGCGTGATATTCCGCGCCTTCGCCTTTGAATGGCGCTCAGCGGGCGCAGGGGCGATCAGGGGCTGGATAATAGCTTTTGCGGCTTTGCCGCCGAACAGCAGGAAAAGCATAAGAAAAAGCCCCAAAGCAATATATAAAATTTGTTTCTTTTGCATGATGCCCTCTTTTCTCTCTCGAATCGGCAGGTCAAATATCCTCCTCGCGGAAGTTGAGCGTCAACTCCTCGTGCAGGCCGGTGAGCTTCGTATAGGCGACTCCCGCCGCTTCAAACATCCGCTTGGAGGCGCGCACAGCGACGGAATCCGCATATTTATCGGAGATGTAGATCACTTCTTTGATGCCGCACTGGATGATTGCCTTTGCGCATTCGTTGCAGGGGAAAAGCGCTACATAGATTTTGCAGCCATCGAGCGGCCGACCGGCGTTGTTGAGGATCGCGTTCAATTCCGCATGGCATACATAGGGGTATTTTGTGTTGAAATCATCCCCCTCACGCTCCCAGGGGAACAGGTCGTCGTCGCAACCGAGCGGGAGCCCGTTGTAACCGACGGACATGATCTTGTTCTGCGCGTTGACGATACACGCCCCCACCTGTGTGGAAGGGTCTTTGCTGCGCATGGCGGATAGCAGGGCAATCCCCATAAAGTATTCATCCCAGGAAATATAGTCGCTGCGTTTCGGCATTGCTGTCACGTCCTTTCCAAAATAACCTCTAAACCTTTATGTGTATCGTATCATAGTTTCTTTTCTGAATCAACCGCAAGTGTCGGCGCAATGCGGCTTCAAGCGATAGGCTCTGCGCAAAAAGAGGGATTGGCCCGAAATCGGGTGGTCGGATACAAAGCAAAAATTCATTTTGCTGGATTTGTTATAAAATCCTTGAAATAGGGAAGAGAATCAGATAAAATAAATCCCATTAGAAATGGATATTGGAGTGATGGTCCTCAATGGACAGTAGCAGTATTATCTTGCTGGTTGTTCTGTTATGCTTGATTTTAATGTCCGGCTTCTTTTCCTCAACAGAAACGGCGTTTTCCTGCATTAATAAAATTCGCCTGAAGAACAGAGAGGCGGCGGGCAGCAAGCGCGCGGGGCTGGTGTTGCGCATGGCGGAGGATTACGATAGGCTTCTTTCGACCATCTTGATCGGCAACAATATTGTGAACCTATCCGCTGCTTCGATTGCAACAGTGCTTTTCACCCGGTGGATGGGGGAGAGGGGCGTGCCGGTATCCACCATTGTGCTGACGGTGGTGGTTCTCATTTTCGGCGAGATTTCCCCAAAAAGCCTGGCAAAGGAGAGGCCGGAGCGAATAGCAATGGCATTCGCCCCGCTGCTGCGCTTTTTCATTATGCTCCTCAAGCCGGTCAATTTCCTCTTTGCCCAATGGAAAAAGCTGCTGCTGCGCCTGTTTCATGGCGGTGACGATCCGGGTATCACGGAGGAAGAGCTGATGACCCTCGTCGGCGAGGCGGAGAATGATGGCGGCATTGATGCGCATGAGGGCAGACTAATCCGCTCCGCGATCGAATTCCACGATCTTAACGCGGAGGATATTCTCACGCCCCGCGTGGATATCGTGGCGGTCGAGGATACGGATAGCCCGGAGGAGATTGCGGCTATCTTTAAAGGAAATCATTTTTCCAGACTACCGGTCTATCATGAAAATTTGGACGATATCCGCGGCGTAATCCACGAAAAGGATTTCTATTCCTATTGCTGGGACGAGGGGCGGCCGGTGGCCGAGATGATGCAGGAAGTGATCTGGGTGCCGGAAAATATGCCGATTTCCCGTCTACTCAATCAGATGCAGCATGCGGCCACTCACATGGCTGTGGTGGTGGATGAATTCGGCGGCACAGCAGGCATTGTAACGCTGGAGGATGTGCTGGAGGAACTGGTGGGCGAAATCTGGGATGAGCACGATGAGGTGAATGAGGAGTTCCGCCTCAATCCGGATGGAAGCTATACGATCGATTGCAGCGCAAATCTGGAGGATATGTTTGATTTGTTTTCCATTGACGAAGAACGCGATTATGTCAGCGTCAGCGGTTGGGTGATGGAAGAGCTGGGGCGGATTCCGGTGGAAGGCGACCGTTTTACGGATGGCCGCCTCCATGTGACAGTAACGAAAACGGACGGCCGGCGCGTGATGGAGATCCGCGTTGTGCAAGAATTGTCCCAGAGAGAGGATAATAGGCAGGAATAAGGGTTTGCGGTATGGTGAGATGCACAAATGACGCTGCTGGAGGGCAAGGGGAATTTGTTGCCTCCGCTGAAAAAACAGCAAAAATTAAAATTGCTATTTTTTAATTGACAGGCCGCCGTGCGGCGCATATAATAAATAGCATTAGAGCAAAGGCGCTCCGGATGGAATGCTTTTGCTCTTTTTATTTTTTTAGAAAAGGGGCATTGTCATGGGAAAGTATACGAAAGAAGATATCCTCCGCATTGCACAGGAAGAAAACGTGAAGTTTGTCCGCCTTCAGTTTACGGATATTCTTGGCCAACTGAAAAATGTGGCGATTACTGTTAGCCAATTGGAGAAGGCGCTCAATAATGAATGCATGTTTGACGGCTCTTCGATTGAAGCTTTGTCCGCATTGAGGAGTCTGATATGTATCTTCGCCCGGATTACGATTCCTTCGTGATCTTCCCATGGCGCCCGCAGTTTGGCAAAGTGGCCCGCCTGATTTGTGATGTTTACCGGACGGACGGCACGCCATTTGAGGGCGATCCGCGCTATATCCTGAAACGGGCGATCAAGAAGGCTGCCGATATGGGATATTCTTTTAACGTTGGCCCGGAATGCGAATTTTTCCTGTTTCATGTGGATGAGGATGGAAAGCCTACCACTAAAACCAATGACGAGGGCGGGTATTTTGACCTTGGTCCAGTGGATCTCGGCGAAAACTGCCGCCGCGATATCTGCTTAGCGCTCGAAGAAATGGGCTTTGAGATCGAGGCCTCTCACCACGAGGTTGCAGAGGGACAGCACGAGATTGATTTTAAATATGATGAGGTTCTGCCCACGGCGGATAATGTGATGACGTTTAAATATGTGGTGAAAACCTATGCGCAGCAGCATGGCTTGCATGCCACGTTTATGCCTAAGCCGATTTTTGGGATCAATGGATCTGGTATGCATACGAATATGTCTTTGTTTAAAGATGGCAAAAACGCATTTTATGATGAAACCGATGTCAACAACCTCAGCGCCACCGCCTATCAGTTTATCGCGGGTATCATGGCACATATCAAGAGCATGACCGCCATCACCAATCCGTTGGTCAATTCCTATAAGCGGTTGGTGCCTGGATATGAGGCTCCGGTTTATATCGCTTGGTCCGCAAAAAATCGTAGCCCATTGATTCGTGTGCCTTCGGCGCGTGGAGCTGGCACGCGCGTGGAACTGCGCAGCGCAGACCCAGCCTGCAATCCGTATCTGGAAATGGCGCTCTGCCTGATGGCGGGCTCGATGGGATTGAAAAGGGCATGACTCCGCCGCCATCAACAGACTCCAATATTTATCATATGACGGAAGAAGAGCGCAAGGCCGCTGGAATCGAAATGCTTCCGGGCAGCTTGGAAGAGGCTGTCGCGGCGTTTGAAGGCGACGCCTTTATTATGGAAGCTCTGGGCGATCATGTTTATACCAAATACTTGGAAGCTAAAAAGTCCGAATGGGAGGATTACCGCACCAAGGTTTCCCAATGGGAACTGGAAAACTACCTAATTAAATATTAATCCTTATTTAGCAGGCCGGCGGTGCGGTTATGTATCAGGCAAATTAAAATTGTTTTTTAACACGATGGCGGGGATGGCTGTGAAAACAGCTATCCCCGTTTCTGATGGGAATGAGATGCTTTCAGGCAATTGGGAAACGCCACGCTAGGGCCAGCGCACCTTATTGCCTACAAAGGCCTTAGGACGGCCGGTGTCCTTGCGAAGCTATAAGAAGATTCCTGCAAGCATGGAGCCCGGGAATCCGGCCTGAGCGGACAGTTTTATCGGATAACAGATTGATAAAAGCAAAAAGATTCCCAGAAATATTCACTTGCAGTCCGGATGGCTTTTTTGTAAAATTGAAAAACAATAAGTAATCAGGATTTTCAATCCGTTTAACCTAAAAATTCATTCATGCCAATTTGGAGAGAGGAAGAAAATATTACAATAAAGAAAAAACAAAGATTTGTTTCGTCATTCCGCACAGAATTTAGTCGATTTCTTTGACTGTCAGAATGACGAAAGTGCGTTGACATGTTCATTGAATTTTGGTAAAATAACAAACAAGTATACAGAGATGATCGTGCCTATACTGTTCTTTATCGGCTTCAATTCATATGCGGGTGGGAACCCGCATATGTTTCGATAGTAATAGAATGAGCACTCACTCGAAAAAGGAGGAAGGTACCTTGTTAACAACGACCGACACCAAAACCATGGCGTACATCAATCTGTTCGGCGTTCTCGGCACGCTGGAGAATCTGTGTGCGCTGGATCCCAACGCCGGTGCGCTCCTGACCAACAAAAAGCCTCTTTCGATCGGCTTTGAGGTGAAAGGGGGCCCCGCTGCCACGATCACCTTCAAAAACGGGCGCTGCAGGATGGAGGAAGGCGTTGAAAAATGCGACGTAAAGCTTCCCTTCAGCTCCTGCGAGAAGTTTAACGGCTTGCTTGACGGCACGACGACGCCGATCCCCTCCAAGGGCTTCGCGCATCTGAAGTTCCTGCTTAAGAGCTTTGTGCCGCTGACCGATCTGCTGGCAAAGTATCTGCGCCCGGAGCCAGAGGACATGAAGGATCCGGAATTCCGTGCAATCAGCACACGCCTGACGCTCTATACTGCGGCGGTTGCCATTTCTCAGGTGGCTAACCACGATAAGAGCGGCATTTTCAGCACGGGCTTGATCCCGGATGGGGACATCGCGATGAACGTGAACGGCGATATCGGCGTGACGCTGCGCGTGCGCAATCACCACATGGTTACAATTAAAGACCGCTGCGACAAGCCGCGTGCGGCCATGACCTTTGGCAGCCTTGAAATTGCGGGCCAGCTCCTGCGTGGTGAAGTTAGCGCCATGGGCTGCATCTGTGATGGTTCTATCGCCATGAGCGGTATGGTAAACATGATCGATAACGTTAACCGGATTTTGGACCGTGTGTCCATCTATTTGGCGTAACTCAGGAGGTGACAGGAATGAGCTTTAAAGTAAATACTTATGAAAAAAGCCGCGCTGCTTTTGACCGCGCGCTGAAAGTCATCCCGTCGGGCATTTATGGCCATCAGGGCCCGTCCGAGGGCTGCTATATCCCCAATAACGCTTTCCCGCTGTATTCCTCCCATGCGAAAGGCTCGCATTTTTGGGATGAGGACGGTAACGATTATATCGACTACATGTGCGGTTACGGCCCTAACGTGTTGGGCTACTGTGATGAGGATGTCGATAAGGCGGCGCTCGCACAGCTTAAAAAAGAAAACTGCGTGACGATCCCCTCTTCGATCATGGTTGATTTCGCGGAGCTGTTGGTTGATACAGTCGCTTCCGCTGATTGGGCGTTTTTTGCAAAGAACGGCAACGATGTGACGAGCCTTGCCGTGATGACCGCCCGCGCTGCGACACACCGCAAGAAGATCGTTTTCTTCAACGGCTATTATCACGGCGTTTCTCCCTGGACGCAGAAGCTCGATTATTCGGGCGTGCTGGAGGAAGAGGTCGCCAATAACCTTTATGTTAATTTTAACGATTATCCTGCGCTGGAGAAACTATTCTCCGATTATAAGGGCGAAATCGCCGGCCTGATTGCCCAGCCTTATATGCACGGCAATTTCAACGACAACTTCTTCCCGGACGAGGCTATTGGCAGAAGGTGCGCAAGCTTTGCGACGACAACGGCGTTGTGCTCATTATTGACGACGTGCGCGCGGGCTTCCGCATGGATCTTGCAGGTTCCGACCATTATTTTGGCTTCAAGGCTGACCTGATTTGCTTCTGCAAGGCGCTGGCCAATGGCTACAACGTGTCCGCCCTGTGCGGCCGTGAATCCCTGAAGGATGTTGTTAGCGGCATCACCTTTACGGGCAGCTACTGGATGAGCGCCGTGCCGTTTGCGGCAGGTATCGCCTGCATCAATAAGATGAAAAAGCTCAACACGCCCAAGCTCTTTGACGAGCTCGGCCGCGAGTTGACGACGGGCCTTGTAAAGGCGGGCCAGGAGCATGGCTTCCACCTGATCGCATCCGGAATGCCCTCCCTGTTCTACCTGCGCATTGCGGATGACGATTCCCTAATGCTCCATCAGGAATGGGTTGCCGATATGGTGCGCCGCGGCATCTTCCTCACCTCTCACCACAACCACTTCATCAACGCGTCCCTGACGCATGAGGATATTAACCATACGATTGAAGTGGCGGAGGAGTGCTTTAAGATCCTGCGCAAGAATCATCCGGAGATCGGCTGATTGATGAGATAATCCGGTTGCTCTTTTCAGGCGGCCGGCTGAATTGCACCTAACCGCGCGGAGCGCGGATGGATAGAAACACGAAATAAAGGAGGAATTTCCACATGCCATTAACAAAGCAGGAGTGGCTTGACCTGGAGGCGAAGGCCAATCAGCTCAGGCACACAGCCTTGGATACCACCCTCATGGCGGGCAGCGGCCATATCGGAGGCAGCCTGAGCTCGATGGATATCCTAACAGTGCTCTATTACAAGTACATGAATATTAAGAAGGATGACCCCACTTGGGCGGACCGCGACCGTTTCATCCTCTCTAAGGGCCATATCGGCATCGGCTATGCCGGCCTTCTCTGCGACTTGGGCTGGAACGATCCGGAGCAGCTCAAAACCTTTAACCTGACGAATTCCAAGATGGGCGTCCATCTGGATTCCAATAAGGTAGTGGGTGTAGACGCCTCCACAGGCTCCCTGGGCCATGGCCTTTCTATCGCAGTCGGCACGGCTCTGGCCGCCCGCGTTCAGAAAAAATCCTACATCACCTATTGCCTGCTGGGCGACGGCGAGTGCGACGAAGGCTCTAACTGGGAAGCAGCTATGTCCGCCGGCCAGTTCAACACCACGAACATGATCGCCTTTGTTGACCGCAACCGCCTGGAGATGGATGGACCGACAGAGGACGAAATGAAGCTCGAGCCCTTTGCGGATAAGTGGACGGCCTCGGCTTTGACGTGAAGGAAATTGACGGTCATAACTTTAAGGAGCTCTGCGACGCCATCGATTATGCGCTCGCGGCGACCGAAAAGCCCGTGATGATCATCTGCAATACGATCAAGGGCTGCGGCATTGATTTCATGGAGAACGATTTTAAATGGCATTACGGCGCGATTGATCAGGATATGCACGATAAGGCCGCCAAGAGCCTGGATGCCTATTATAAGAAGCGCATAGAGCGCGTTGAGAAGGAGGCGAAGTAACCATGGCAGGAGGACTTGTTTATACAGCAGTCGGCTCTGAAGCGATGGCGACTGCAGAATACTACGGAAAGGCAATGTGCGATCTCGGAAAAGAGCATCCCGAAATTGTCGCTCTGACAGCTGACCTTGCCGGTTCCACGAAGATCGGCGTATTCCGTAAGGAGTTCCCTGAGCGTTTCTTCAACGTCGGCATTGCGGAGCAGAATATGTTCGGTATCGCCGCCGGTATGGCGAAGGCGGGCCTGGTTCCCTTCGTATCCACAATGTCCGCATTTGCAACCATGCGCGTTGCCGATCAGATCCATTCGGATATCTGCTATCAAAATGTTAACGTGAAGATCATCGGCAGCCATGCCGGCACTTCCTTTGGCCAGGCGGGCTCCACCCACCACGCGATCGTGGATATGGGCTGCCTGCTGACCTTCCCGAACATGACCTACCTCTGCCCGGCGGACGGCATGGAAACCGTCAATGCAATCCGCGCCGCATATGAGACGCCCGGCCCGGTCTATATCCGCATCAATCGTGGGTTTGACCGCCTTTTGTATGAGGATACAGAGTATGGCTTTGAGCTCGGCAAGGCGCACACCGTCCATGAGGGCACAGATCTGACCGTTATCGCATGCGGCTCCTGCGTGTATCAGGCGTTGCAGGCGGCCAAGGCGCTGGAGGCCTCCGATGGCCTGAAGATCCGCGTGCTTGATATGCATACGCTCAAGCCCCTTGACGTGGAAGCAGTGCAGAAGGCAATCGTTGATACCCGCCGCATTATCACGGCGGAGGATCACAGCGTGATCAACGGCCTGGGCAGCCAGGTGGCGAGCGTGATTGCCGATTTTGGCAAGGGCTGCGCATTCAAGAAACTGGGCCATCAGGATAAATTCGCGCCGATCGGCCTGCATGAGGATATTATGTCCATGGTTGGCATTGACGCCAACGGCATTATGGATGCAATCCGCGAAGTCATGCATAAGGACTTTGAAGAGGATGATTCCTGGGATGACGAGGTATAAGGTTTGAAGGTTTTTTCAAACCGCGGAAAGGATGATTGTATCAATGGCAATTACGAAAGATGATTTGTATTCCAGCAAAATCTTCCTGAACGCCGCGCTGCCTCTTGCAAAAGTCATCGCCATGGATATCCCGAAGCTGGGCGATAAATTTAAAAAGACGCACGCTGTCATTCAGGTAAGTGCCCTGGATCCGGACAGCCCGGAGGGAAAGGTTGGCACCCACTTCGTCATCAACAGCGGCGAATGGCTTGTTCATGCCGGCCGGTTGACGAGAAACCCTCATATCGAGCTGGAATTCCAGAGCATTCCCGCATTGAATAAGTTCTTTAAAGGCCAGATGGGGCCGGATTGTATTCCAAAATTCCACCTGAAGGTGAAATATGTGCCGGATCTTATCTCCTTTGTAATGGTGCTTCTAAAGATGTCGAAGCTGCTTGGCGCGACAGAGGCTCCGGAGGATGAGGAGACGAAAAAGCTGATGGTCAAGTGCTTCTTCTATCTGGTCACAAGCGGCATCAGCCAGCTCAATAAAGCCGGGCATGAGGAAATCCATCAGTGGGCGCTACAGAGTCCGGATCGTGTTTATGCCATCGGCGTGGACGGCCATCCGGATGTATCTGCATACATCCGCATTAAGGCGGGCAATTCGAAGGCTGGCCGTGGGACCTATAAACGTTCCCTGCCGTTCTTCAACATGCGGTTCCCGACCTATGATGACGCATTGGGGATTCTGCTTGGTACGGCTGATATGCTGGATTCCCTGAAGGCAGGCAAGCTCATTCTGGACGGTGCGCCGGAATTTGCGGGCCAGATCGGCAATTTCATGTTTGCGGTTGCTGATTACGCAAAGGGCTAAGGGCGCGGAGAAATTGGGCGAGCCCGTTTGATACGGGAAAGCTTTGCCTATTCCTCTCAGTCAGGCGGCCCGCCCGTGTGGATTTTTCACGCGGGCGGGCATTCTTTCCATCAGGCAGAAACAGAGTTATTATTTCTGCCCGCGAGAATCTGCATTGGATCGCGCGCGGCGCGGGATGCATTGTACTACAAGATGAAATTGCGGGAAATGTGATCTGTTTTGCCTGCCTCTGGTTAGAAAGCGGCAGGTAATCGAGCAGGACCTCCCGCCAGCGGAACGGAGATAGGTTCCAATGGAAAACAGCAGACGAAAAGAAAAACAAAACCCCTTTGAAACAACATCGCCTGCGCGCAGG
>ENA-OQED01000031-OQED01000031.1-human-gut-metagenome-genome-assembly--contig:-NODE-31-length-49482-cov-3.410759_pt1 | contig 49482 bp, 51 predicted proteins | sample MGYA00242790_ERZ504625 | MGnify/ENA primary metagenome ERZ504625 (study PRJEB26092, sample SAMD00036345) | human gut metagenome | host: Homo sapiens | study: EMG produced TPA metagenomics assembly of...
GAAACATTCTCTGCGCCATACTTTGCGGCAAAGGTGGGGTACAGGGTGGGGTCCTTCTGTTCCCAGCTCAGATGCCCGCTCTCGGCGGCGTAGTGATCCAGCAGCTTTGTGATGATGGTATCCTCGCTGCCGGTTTCACAGAGATAATAGATGTGCACATCCTTTTCCAGCCCCTCCACCAGCGCTTTGGTGCTGTCGCTCAGGGTGTACATTTTGGCCTCGGAAAGGTCGAACTCGGTATATTTTGCAGGGATGGCCCGCACCAGCAGGTTGAGCAGCACCGCCAGCACCAGCACTGCCGCCAGCATAGCGGTGGACAGCAGCCCGTTGCGGAACACCCTGCCCTTTTGGGAGGCTGCATTCTTGTTCCATTTCATCGTTATGGCCTCCTCTCAGTTCCAGCGGCGCTTTTCCAGCCCCTGCGCGGTGAAAAACAGGAACACCGCCGCCACGGTCAGGTAGTAGACCAGCGTGGGAATAGAAAAACTGCTGTTGACAAACTCTTCAAAAGGGGTAAACAGGCATAGAGCGCTGAGCACCGCGCTGAAGGCTTCGGTCAGCCAGCTGCTCTTGAGCAGAAACAGCGCCGTAAGCGCCACACAGCACCCCGCAAAGGAAAGGCAGCCCAGCGTAAAGCTTTTGCTGCGCAGCCCCGCCACCACGCTGAGCACAGCGGCAATGGCGGTGAACAATGCCAGCGCCACCGCACTGCCGGTGGTGAACATGGTGCGCAGGCTGGGCATCATATAAGCCAGCAGCAGCGCTGCCACGCCGGACACAGCGGCGATGATCTGGTTTTCGGTCAGGCTGGAAAGGAACACCCCGATGGCAATGGCGGCGCAGCCCATGAGGTAATAGCACAGCAGCGCGGAAAAATTGGCCAGCGTGCTGGTGCCGGTAGCGCCCAGTGCTTTCAGCACAAGGATCATGCCCGCATCCACAAGGCAGGGCAGCGCAAAAATGACGCAAAGGGCAAAATATTTGCCCAGCACGATGCCGCCCACTGACACCGGGCTTGTGAGCAGCAGCTGGTCGGTGCGGCTGTGGAGCTCCTCGGCAAAGGAGCGCATGGTGAGCACCGGGATGTAGAGCAGCAGCACAAAAATGGTGCGGTACAGCGTGTAGTAGCCAAAATCCGGCAGACCATAGCCCAGATTCAGCGCCACAAAATAGATAGCCGTAGCCGCCAGCATAAAGGCGGTAAGCACCGCACCGATCATGCCGTGAAAGCAGCTGCGGAGTTCTCGTTTAAAGATGGCCAGCATCTCAATTCTCCTCCCCTTCTGCCGGGGTGTTCTGCTCCGGCGTTTTTTCGGTCAGCGCTAGGAATACCTCCTCAAGGCTGCGGTTCTCGGCGGCAAGCGCCAGCACGGTGCACCCGGCCTCGGTCAGTGCCCGGGACACAGCGGCGCGGCGGTCAGCGGCGTCCTCGCTCTCGGCGGTAAAGGTGACCTGACCGTCCGCGGCGCTTTCCAGTTCTACCTTGCAGATGCCGGCACGCTGCGCACAGCGGCCAGCACGGTGTCGGGCTCGCCCTGCGCGGTGGCACGCAGGCGGCTGCCCGGGTCAGGGTCTCGCCCAGCTCCTCCGGGCTGCCTACCGCCACCAGACGTCCTTTAGAGAGGATGAGCACCTGCTGGCATACCGCCTGCACCTCGCTGAGGATGTGGCTAGACAGGATGACCGTGTGCGCCTTGCCCAGCTCCCGGATGAGGTTGCGGATCTCGATGACCTGCGCGGGGTCCAGCCCTACGGTGGGTTCATCCAGAATGATAAGCTGCGGGCTGCCCAGCAGCGCCTGCGCAATGCCCACCCGCTGACGATAGCCCTTGGACAGGCTGCGGATGACCCGGGGCAGCACTTCTTCCAGCCCGGTGCGGCGAGCAGCGGCCAGCACCTGCTGTTTGCGCTGCGCGTGCTTTACCCCCTTAAGCTCTGCCACAAAGTCCAGATACTCCTGCACGGTCATTTCCGGGTAGAGCGGCGGCTGCTCCGGCAGGTAGCCCACGCAGGCCTTGGCCTGCTGCGCCTGCTCAGGCAGACGGAAGCCGGCTACCTTTACCTCGCCCTCGGTGGGCGCCAGATAGCCGGTAAGGATATTCATAATGGTGGATTTGCCCGCGCCGTTTGGCCCCAGCAGGCCGTAGATCTGGCCGTCCGGCACCGTAAACGAGAGATCCTGCACAGCAGGGCGGCTGCCGTAGGACTTGCTCAGGTGAGAAACTTCGATCACAGCAAACTCTCCTTTTATTTCAGAAGCTGTTTTGTGGAAAGCGGCGTAGAACCAGCGCTTTCCGGTTTGGAACTGCTTTAGTTTAGATGGAAAATGTGTTCAAAATAAGACAATCCTGTGTGGGAAAGCGAAATATTTGCCACCGCGAAACGCAAAAATGCCGCCTCCCGAAGGAAGCGGCATGAGATAGCCTATAATTACTTACGGCCGAAACGCTTGTTGAAGCGCTCAACACGTCCGCCGGTGTCAACCAGCTTCTGCTTGCCAGTGTAGAAAGGATGGCACTTGGAGCAAAACTTCGACGTGGATCTCGGGCTTGGTGGAACGAGTCTTGATGACATTACCGCAAGCGCAGGTAATAGTGCAGTCAACGTAGTCGGATGGATACCCTGTTTCATTCTTTTCACCTCAATTCTGGTTCTGACGTATTGGGGCCATATTTAATGTATGTGCCCATCACAACCTTCAATATCGGCTACCCCGTCGAGCGGCCTTGGAAACGATTGCCTTACTATTATAGCACGAATCAGCCAGAATGCAAGAGGGAAATTTAAGTTTTTTACAGCTTTTGCAGCGTCCAGCCTTTTTTTGCTGCCAGTTGCTCCAGCTCCCGGTAAGAAAGCCTCAGCTGTGCAATGTTGAAGCCCGGCAGCTCCGCAAGGCATCTGCCGTCCTGTACCCGGTGCAGCAGTTTGCGCACCGGCAGTTCCGGTTCGCCGTCCAGCGTATCCAGCCCGGCCACATATTCTCCGCACCGGGGCAGTGGCTGCTGCCAGTCGATAGTTTTGCAGACCCTTGCAAGCGTAAGGTGGTTGCAGGTCACCGTCTGCCGGAATTCCAGTTTCATGATGCTCTCCCCTTTTGCGCCGGAGATTCACAGCTGTTCCCGGCGCGATACTATGATATAACATTTTGTTTTATATGTCAATATAACATTTCGTTATGCCTATACTTTACCTTAAATAAAGCCTTTGAGGTAAATACCATGTATCAACGTATCCGGGATCTGCGGGAGGATCGTGATCTGCTGCAAAAGGATGTTGCGGCGTATCTGAAATGCACACAGGTCTGCTACTCCAATTACGAGACCGGCAAGCGGGATATCCCCACCGAGGTGCTGATCCAGCTTGCCGGTCTCTACCATACCAGTACCGATTATATTCTTGGCCTTACGGACGATAGCGCCCCGCCCATCCCCCGCAAAGCGTAAAACTGCCCCCAAAGTAGCTCGCATCAAATCGCGCTACTTTGGGGGCAGTCTGTTTGATATAAAAATATTTCACTATGGCCCCGCATGGAAAGGTTCTTGTAAACGCGTCCATACGGCATCGTCTATGCAAGAATGATTTCTCTCACCTCTCCAAAGCTTCCAGAAAGCAGAGCAAAAAGAAAGTCCGACAATCATTCGAATCAACGAACAATTCTGAGATTTTCAATGTCTCCAGCGGGGGCAACCCCATACTCTGTCTTCAGAAAAGGATTTTAAGTCCCTCGTGTCTGCCAGCCTTCGGCAAAGTCGTTTTTTTATTCGTTGTATCGCTTGATTTCTCATTGCGAGAGAGATTTTTCCTTCGCGAGCGAGAGGGATTCGCATTTTTTGACAAGATAATATTACCACCTTTTTCGCTCCATGTCAATCATGTAAAATTGTTTCATCTTGTCGTGCTTGATCTTCGGAGCGTCCGGGGCCCGGGGCTTCCGCCGGGGGCGTTCGCCCTGCCCAGATGCGCTCCTCTGGGTGGGTGATGAGGGGTTGGATGATAGTTTGATTGGTGTACTGATGGTCTGGCTTGGACGATGCAGTATTTCTGATTTTTGAAGAGTACTTTTGAAGTGATTGAGGTTGTTTTGATGGGCAGATGGACTTGATTATTTCTTGTCTGTGATGTTCGTTGCTGTTTATTTGCTCAGTCCCTACTTTGCCTGCGCTCTCCCCTGCTGTTCTTTTGTTGAAATTTCACCGGATGTAATTTTGAGGGATGAAGTGAGAAATGTGCGCATTTGTTCGACACAAAACAATCGTTCTATTATAAAACCGCGTGGATGGGATTTTGCAACCACACCCACACGGGTTTAAGGTTTTGATGATTATTTTAGGTTTGTACGGGTCACGTCCGTGCGCATGCTATTAGTCTGCAACCTCTTCATCTTTTTTACAAATAGTTTTCCGTCGTATTACATATTTGCCATTCTGTGTGCTCTGTCTTCGTCATTGTCCTTGAAATATCCATAGAAGAAATTAGGTATCGTCAAGCAACCTTTTCGATGTTCGTATATCAGTTTTTGAATATCCTGAAAGATCTTCCATGCTCTTTTCCTTCTTTCGAGTTTATCGCAACGTCCAGTTCATTCAGATTTTCCAAGTCATCATTTAGCATTTTCACGGTTTCAAATAGCCATTGTAACATTGGTGCCCAGAATGCTATTCGACAGAGTAGCTCTATTACGCTTTCATTCAAAATGACTCCCATAATCAATACAGCACCAGATAAGAGCACCACTACTCCAATGCTCAACCTTCGAAACCGTTTTCTCAATCCAGCGTCCCATGTGAAGTTTTCCCTTTGACATACCAGAATTCCCTCGTTTAATGGCTTTCTGTCTGCCTCAACCGTGTACCAGTTTTTTAGCTTTTCCTTTTCAGCATTATTAGACAGAATTTTCTCCGAATACTGTGCAATTTCCGAACTCACATTTTTGTCGTCGCCAAATATTCTTCTATTCCACGGCATTGTGTAAACATAGGTATCAAACTTTTGTTGAATAAAAGCTGCCATTCTTTTTTCATTTTTAATATGTCCTGAAACATCAGTAAAATCAATGACTATGAATTATGTAATTCTCTCAATTATTTCATTTTTTGAAATAATTTTGACATGATTAGAAATGAATGTTAAAATATAGTTAACAAAAAGGTGCTACCTATAACAACGGTTCGCCTGATCATTTACTTAGTTAAAATAACCGTTCAGTTTCCAGGCTGTGGCGGTTATTTTTTTGTGGTCTTACTGCCATTGAAACCAATCGCATATCCAAGACCAAATGAGGTTAAACAGAGACTGAGCACTGCAATCAAAAAAACCGGCAGCCAACGGCTGCCGGTTTTAGATGAAAGAAAGGTTAAATTATGATGAAAAACAAGAGTCTAACATTCCGGTTCGATAAGTCCGTATGTATGTCCTTTTCTCTTGTAGACTACATTTACTTCGTCATTCTCTGCATTTCTGAATACGAAGAAATCGTGGCCTGAGAGCTCCATCTGGATGCATGCATCCTCAGGATACATAGGCTTCATACCAAATCTCTTTGTACGGACAATCTTGATTTCCTCGTCCTCTGCATCGTCTGCCTCCACGAAATCATCCTGGAATATCGCCGGTGCATACTTCTTTGCTGAAATCTTGGTTCTGTATTTGCGAAGCTGTCTCTCGATTACTTCCTCTACTAGGTCAATTGATACGTACATATCGTTGCTGACCTGCTCTGAACGGATAACATGTCCCTTTGCCGGGATAGTAACCTCGATTTTCTGTCTATCCTTTTCTACGCTGAGTGTAACGTATACGTCTGTGTCCGGTTTAAAAAACTTCTCCAGCTTTGACAGCTTCTCCTCTACTGCCTGCTTAAGCCCCTCTGTTAATTCGATGTTTTTTCCTGAAATTGTTATTCTCATGATGTCCAACCCCTTTATCGTTTATTTGATACGTTGTCTGTATCATGTAAATATTATACCATAAATTTCTTTTTCATCAATCATTTTTATGCAATTTATATAAATAATCAAGGGTTTATTTACGGTTTTTCGCGAAATCGCTTGATTTCGCTATGATTAGGGATTTCATCAGAATAAAAAACATCAAGTCGAGTGATTTTTTATACACTATCGCAACATTTCTCAACTACAACAGCACATCTAAGCTATCACAACGTTTCTAAGCTACCACAGCGCATCTAACCTATCCCAGTGCCTCAAGCTGAGAGGAAAGCTCCTCCCACGCCTCCATATCTATAAGGATTTCTTCCTCGAGAGCGTCTATCTCGTTTTGGATTTCCGTGAGCTTTGAGTAGCTTGACTGATACTCCGGCTTCATGAGCTCAGCCTTGAGCTCATCGAGCTTTGCTTCCTTGACCGCCAGGTCCTCCTCGGCCTTTTTGACCTTTTTTTGTATCTTTGAGCGTTCCTTGCCCGGGTTGTAGTATGCCTTGCCTGTTGATGAGACAGCCATGCCGCCTGCCTGGGCTGCACTATTTGCATTGGTGCTTTCGCCCACATTACCTGCTGCAGCATTTTGTGACGTGCTCCGGTTTGCATCACTGCCGGTCTGACTGCTGCCGTTCTGACTTATCACACCGCCAAATATTGCATTGCCTCTGTATGCATTTTTGCTCTCCTCTGCCTCACGATCGAGCTTTTCCTGATACTGCTCATAGCCAAACTGATAGAGATTGGTCGTGCCGTCCTCGAACACAAGCAGCTGTGTGGCTACCTTTTTCACAAAATATCTGTCGTGTGATACAAAAATCAGTGTGCCCTTGTAGTCCTTAAGCATGCTCTCCAGCGTTTCCTTGCCTACGATATCCATATGGTTAGTTGGCTCATCGAGCACGAGCACGTTCGGTCTGGTCTTTAAAATCTTGCAAAGCGCCAGTCTGACTTTTTCTCCTCCTGAGAGCATATTTACGTTCTTGAACACGTCCTCCCCTGAAAAAAGGAAGGCTCCGAGTGCATTTCTGGCCTCGGTTTCCGTGAGATTCGGATACTCATCCCAGAAATCATCGAGCACAGTCTTGTTGCTTGTATACATGGCCATCTGCTGGTCGAAATATCCTATCTGCACGTTGGTTCCAAAGCGGTACTCGCCTGAAAGTGCAGGGATCTTACCCACGATAGTCTTTAAAAATGTCGATTTTCCAAGTCCGTTTCCACCGAGTATGCCAAGCTTTTCGCCTCTTTTCAAATCGAGCGACACTACGGAGAGCGGATGGTCATAGCCGATTGCAAGCTCTGATGTATAAAGCACATCGTTTCCGGTCTCCTTTTCGGGCTGGAAATTGGCATGGAAGGTCTTGTTGTCGTACTTGTCCGGCGCCTCGATAATCACCATGCGGTCGATAGCCTTCTGCTTTGACTGCGCCATGGATGTCTTGGTCGGCTTGCCCTTGAAGCGCGTAACCATACGCTGCAAACGCTCTATCTCCTTCTGCTGGGCGATGTGATCCTTCATCTGCTTGTCGTAGTTTTCCTTTTTGCGGGCAATAAAATTGGTATAATTGCCCGGATAGCGCCTTGCTGTGCCGTACTCTATCTCGTATACCACATCTACCACATTGTCGAGAAACATACGGTCATGGGATACGACAACCACTGCCTTCGGGTACGACTTCAGATAGCCCTCAAGCCACTCAATCGTCGTGACATCAAGGTGGTTGGTCGGCTCGTCCAAAAGCAGTATGTCAGGCTTTGACAAAAGCAGCTTTATGAATGCTATCTTGGTCTGCTGCCCTCCGGAAAAGTCACGGATTGGCTTTTTACGCTCGTCGTCAGAGAAGCCGAACTTGCGGATCATGACCTCATATTCCTTCTCATAATAGTAGCCGCCATCATCCTTGAAAGCTTCCTCCATCGCGGTATATCTGGCTACCTTTTCATCGGAATAATCATGCTCAAGCTCTGCCGCCGCGCGCGCAAGCTCTGCCTTTCGTTCGTCCATTTTCACGAAGCATTTGCGCACCTCCTGCTCGAGTGTCACATCAGGATCATCAAACGCAATCTGCTTCAGATACCCTATCTCCGGGTTTCCTGCCTTTGCAATAAAGGCGCTCTCATCGCTGTCGAGCTTTTCCATCTCAACCTCGCCTGAAATGAGCTTTAAAAGTGTTGTCTTGCCACAGCCGTTTCTGCCGACTATCGCTATCTTTTCTGTGTTTCTGATTTCAAAATCTATACTATGCAAAATGACGTCGTCGCCAAATGCGACAGCGCCATTACTTATCTGGTAGAGCATATACTATCCTTTCATGCTTATGCCTGCTGCTTAATTGTTAGCCATAATGTAGTTGACAAACTGTGTTGCAGTACGTCCCGAAATGCCACCGTGGCTGAGCTCCCACTTGTTTGCCTCCCTGCACAGCTCCTCGTCTGAAAGTGTGCAGCCGCTCTTTCTCGCAAGCTCTGTTACGATGTTGAAGAACTCCTTCTGCGATGGCTTTGAGTAGCTGATTGTCACACCAAAACGGTTTACAAGTGACAGCTTCTCCTCAACTGTATCTGAGTGATGCTTGTCATTGCTGTTGTCCTGGTCATTACGGTCATTCCATGTCTCCTTGATCAGGTGACGGCGGTTAGAGGTTGCATAAATCAGTATGTTGTCAGGCTTTGTCTCCACGCCGCCCTCGATAACTGCCTTTAGGAACTTGTACTCAATCTCATGCTCCTCGAATGAGAGGTCATCCATATATATGATAAATCTGTAGTTTCTGTTTTTGATTGCTGCGATAATCTTTGACAGATATTTAAACTGATGCTTGTATATCTCAATCATGCGCAGTCCGTCATCATAATACTGATTGACAATGGCCTTGATGCTTGTTGATTTTCCGGTTCCGCTGTCTCCGAAAAGCAGCACATTGTTGGCCTTTTTGCCCTGTACAAACGCTTCTGTATTGTCTGTGAGCTTTTTCTTCTGGATTTCATAGCCGATCAGATCATCGAGCATGACCGCATCCATATTGTTGATTGGCATGAAAGAAAAGCCCCCGTCCAGATGCTCCTCAATCCTGAATGCCTTGTTGAGACCAAACATGCCGACTCCGTATGCCTTGTAAAAGCCTGTTACCACATCAAAGAACTCCTGCTCATCCTTAGCTGCCTCAAGCTTCTTGCTCAGCGCCCTTACTTTCTCGCTGACATTGTGATTGTACATAAGGTCCTTTTTCACAATGGCCTTATAATTGCTGATCTGTGTGAAGCAGTCGATTCCGAGTGCTGACTCGATTGGCTTGAAATCATAATCGAAAAGCTTCTTAAAAATCCTGAAATCGTTTGCCACAAGCCCATTTACGCTACCATCGCTGGCTCCGACCTTCTCACAGGTGATGGAAAACGGATTCTCGCTCATCATAAGGAAGAAAGTGAGATAGTTGTGCCACAGATTGTCATCAAAACCATAGTCTGTCGCTACCTTTAGGATTCTCTTGACCTGTGTATTGATGTCGCGCACAAGCTCTGTCTTGTTGTACTCGCCCACCTCAAACTGCTCAAAGAGCTGGCCCAATTTATAAAGTATCTCGTCCTGAGGTAAATCTCCGTACATAAGTAATTTTGATATTTCCTGATACATGGCTGTTCCTCCTGGTTTTGCCTTGTTTTCACTGCTAACAAATTATTATAAACACTGCGCCACGATTTTGCAAGAGCTTGTGTGCCCGGTATGGCGCAGGAGACGTAAAAAGGCGGAGCTAAAACTCCACCTTTATTGTTGTGCCACGCCCCACCTCACTGTCGAGCGTAAGCCCTGCATCATGCAGCTCCACTATATGCTTTACTATCGCAAGCCCAAGGCCTGTGCCGCCGGTCTCCTTCGAGCGGCTCTTGTCCACTCTGTAGAAGCGCTCAAAGACGCGCTCCTGCTGATCCTTTGGGATGCCTATGCCGTTGTCCTCGACCGTGAGAACGGTCTTGCCACCTAGCTTGTGTACCGTCACATTTACGGTGCCACCCTCATTGTTGTAGCGGATAGCATTCTGGCAGAGATTCTCAACGAGCTCCGTGAGAAGCTGCCTGTTGCCTCGTACCATACAGTCAGTGCCATCAAAATTGAGTGCTACTTTTCTCTGCTCGGCATTCACCTGTAGATTTTCCATGCAGTCCTTGACCAGACCGTACAGATCAAGCTGCTCAAAGCCCTGCTGCGCCTCGCTGGAATCAAGCTCCGAGAGCTTTATGATATCATTGATCAAGGAAAGCAGGCGCTGTGCATTTCTTCTGATTTCAGTGGCAAAATGAATCTGCTGCTCCTTTTCGACCATGCCGTTTTCTATGAGCTCTGCGTAGCCGGAGATGGCTGTGAGCGGAGTCTTTAGCTCGTGTGACACATTGGCTGTGAAGTCCTGTCTGCTCTTTGCCGCGGCAAGCACGCCCTCATGCTGTATCCTTATCGCATTCATGAACGGCACGAGTTCCTTGTACTCTGTCTTTTTCTGGATGACAGAGGCCTGCTCCAGGTTGCCTGCGAGTGTCTCGATTGGCTTCATGAGCTTTCTGGTCAGGCTCTTTGCGAGAACCACACATATTCCTACTATTATAACCGTCACTATAAGCATGGCAGGTATACTGCTTGCAAACATGTTCCAGATACTTCTTGCTGCAATAGAGACACGCAGTACCGTTCCATCATTGAGCTTTATGGCATGATAGAAGGTATTGCTGTTCATGGTGGCTGATGTTCTCACGCTGTCTCCCGTACCTTTATCAAATGCTGATTCAACTTCCGGTCTATTGCCATGATTTTCAAGTTTTTTCACATTATTTTGATTGTCATACAGCACTGTGCCGTCCTTGTCAATCCAGGTGACACGAATACCCTCCACGTCAATCTGCGGGATTTCATTTATATTCTGTTTTAGTATTCCGGTGCTTTCTATTGTCTCTGCCATGACCTGCAGGTCTTCCTTTACCTGCTTCTGAAAGAGGTAATAGTTGATTACTGTCATGGAAACCATAGTTGCAATCGCTACAAAAAGTGCTGTCGCTACCAGATAGTAATTAATCTTCTTTTTCATGCTGTACGCTCCGCTTATGTATATTAGAAATCATTATAACAGCTATTATTCTATAACATAGCCCACATTTCTGACTGTCTTTATCCTGCTACCATAGTCACCCAGCTTGTGGCGGAGTGTCTTTATGTGCATGTCCACTGTACGTGTCTCGCCCTCAAAGTCAGTATCCCAGACGCTTCTCATGATGACCTCCCTGGTCATGACTATGCCCTGACTGCCCATCAGAAGCCTTAAAAGCTCGTACTCCTTGTATGTAAGGTCAACCGGCTCATTGTTCACTGTAACCACATGGCGCTCATGGTCAATCACCAGATCATCCAGCTTTAAAAGCTTCGGCTCCTCCTTCGCTGTTCTCCTGAGCAGTGCCTTTACTCTTGTGATAAGCTCCATGATTGAGAAAGGCTTTTTGATGTAATCATCTGCGCCTCCGTCAAGCCCTTTTATCATATCCATCTCTGTGGTCTTGGCTGTGACCATTATAATAGGAATATCCTGTGTGGCCGGACGTTTTCTGAGCTTTCTCACGATATCGTAGCCACTCTCATCCGGAAGCATCACATCAAGCAGTATAAGGTCCGGTACAAGTTCATCCAGTTTCTTGTAAAATTCCTTTGCGTTTTCAAATGCACTGACGATGTAATTACTGTTTTTTAAAGCAATAGTCTCTATCTCACGTATGCTCTCATCGTCCTCTACAATATAAATAAGTGCCATAGCTTTCTCCATTTCAAAAAATCTTATGTAAAATTTTTACCTGCTTTTTACTTTCGATTATACATTACTAATGTAAAACAGACGATGGTTTTATGTAAAATTTATGTAAAATCCATCGTCTGTATCAATTTTATCTGTATATAACTATGATTTAATTTTTCAGCATAAAGATTAAATCATGATTTGCGAACTTTGTCATCAAGCGCAAACTCAACCCACTCAGCAATATTTGTCGCATGGTCTCCGATACGCTCAAAGTATTTTGCAACCATGAGAAGATCCTCTGCCTGCTCACCATCCTCTGGATGCTCCCTGATGAAATCAATAAGCTCAGTCTTTACCTTATCAAAAAGATCATCAACCACATCATCCTGCTTCATCACTATGTGAGCCTTGTCATTGTTCTTCTCAACATATGCCTCGATTGCCCTGATAAGCATAAGCATTGTCTCTGAAGCCATGCTCTTGACATGCTCTATATTGACCCTGTATGGCTTGTCACTGCTCATCAAAATGGTCATCTCGCTGATATCGGCCGCGTGGTCTCCTATACGCTCCATATCAGTAACCATCTTCATCGCTGCAGAAATTGTTCTAAGGTCTCTTGCTACAGGCTGCTGCTGCATGAGCAGATTAAAGCACAGGCTCTCTATCTTTTTCTGCTCTCTGTCTATCTCCGAATCGCCCTCCATGATAGCTTTGGCGCTATCGGCATCCTGATGTATAAATGCCTCGATTGCTTTCTGGATTGACTCCTCAATCATGCTTCCCATGTGCATCATTTCTTCATTCAGCTTCTTAAGCTGCTCGTCGAATTTCGATCTCATTAACCAAACCTCCCTGTGATGTAATCCTCTGTTCTCTTGTCCTGTGGATATGAGAAAATTGTCTTTGTGTCACCAAACTCAACCATATCTCCCACAAGGAAGAAGGCTGTATCGTCTGACACACGCACTGCCTGCTGCATGTTATGTGTTACAACTACAACCGTGTACTTTTTCTTTAAATCCTCCATGAGCTCCTCTATCTTTGAAGTAGAGATAGGGTCGAGCGCTGATGTAGGCTCATCCATCAAAAGCACCTCCGGCTGTACGGCAAGCGCTCTCGCAATACACAGTCTCTGCTGCTGTCCACCCGAAAGTCCCATAGCAGATTTCTTTAATCTATCTTTAACTTCATTGAATATCGCAGCACCCTGAAGACTTTCCTCAACTATCTGGTCGAGTATCTTTTTATCCTTGATGCCATGCACTCTCGGGCCATATGCGATATTGTCATATATGCTCATCGGGAACGGATTTGGCTGCTGGAAAACCATGCCGACCTTTTTGCGAAGTACGGTTGTATCGACTGATGGTGCATATATATTCTCACCATCTATCTCTATGCTTCCCTCGATTCTGACGTTGTCAACCAGATCATTCATTCTGTTGATACACTTTAAAAATGTAGACTTACCACATCCTGACGGTCCGATCAGCGCTGTCACGCTGTTTTCTTTTATGTCCATATTGACACCATGCAGTGCATGATTCTGGCCATAATACAGATTCAGGTCGCGAACCTGAATTTTGATTTTTTTCTCCATTTGTATCTCCTGCAACATGTAATAAATCTCTTGTCTTCGAGAATACATTATATGGATGCTTTGTAAAATGCTCTATCAGATGTATGTAAAATCTATGTCAAATTTTTACACACATAAATTATTCGCACTGTTTGTATTTATTATTTGTATACACTATTTATATGCTTTATAGTCGGCTTTATTAAAGTATTGTCTGGTTAAAGTATTGTATCTTTAATAATTAGGAGTTTGTCCATTATCCTGTCTGCATCAATATTGGAGTAATTGATAATAAACTGATGCCTGTCCTCCTTTGGCTTGCTCAGGTTGAAATGGGTAATCGCCTGAAGCTTTATACCTTTTTTCAAAAGCCTTTCTTCAACTGTTTTGTCCGGAAGGTTCGTGTCAAACTGTATGATAAAATGCAGTCCGGAGTCATTTTCTATTACCCTGCATTCCTTTTCAGTGAAGCAGCCTTTTATGGACGAAAGCACGCTCTGGCGCTTTCTGCCGTAGTGCAGTCTCATCCTGTTTATGTGCTTTTCAAAATAGCCCTCGCTGATAAATCGCGCCAGCGTATACTGCTCGAAGGTGGATACCGTACATGAGTAAAATGAAAGCCTCCTGTAAAACTCATTTGCCAGATGCTCCGGCAGCACCATGTAGCTGATTCGGATGGTGGATGTGAGAGACTTTGAAAATGTATTTATATAGATGACCTTTTCACACGCATCTATCGAGAGGATGGGCGGTATCGGGTGTCCGTTCATGCGAAACTCACTGTCATAATCATCCTCTATGATGTATCTGTCGCTGCTCTCGTTGGCCCACGCCAAAAGCTCATAGCGGCGGTTTACAGGCATCGTGATTCCTGTCGGGAAATGGTGTGTCGGGCTGATATGTGCTATCTGCGCGTTTGCTTTCTTTATAAGCTCCACGCTGATTCCCTGCTCATCCATCTGCACCGGCAGACATTTTGCATTGTTGCACTCGTATATCTGGCTGATTTTCTTATAGCCCGGATCCTCCACACAGTATACCTTGTCCGTACCCAAAAGCTTCACAAGCAGTCCGTACAGATACTCTGTTCCCGCTCCGACTATTATCTGGTCCGGGTCCACATTCATACCGCGAAACGATGACAGATGGCTTGCTATCGCTTCCCGAAGCTCTCTCACTCCGCCACACGGCGACACCGACAAAAGCTCCTGCTCCCTAAGTGAAATCGTCTCTCGCATGAGCTTTGCCCATATGGAAAACGGAAAGTTACCCGAGTCTGTCCTGTTTGATGAGAAGTCAAATATACTTTCATCCTGCTCAGGCGGCAGCTTTATGCTAAGCTCCTTCTGCACCGGTGCCTTGATTACCCTGATATCTGACACATCGGCTATGAAATAGCCCCTCTTTGGTCTTGCAAACATATAACCCTCGCCTATCAACTGGTCATATGCATTTTCAACCGTAATGGTACTAACCCCCAGATTCTTGGCGAGGGTACGTTTTGATGGCATTTTCTCCCCGGAGCCTAATTTTCCCTGTGATATATCGTTTTTGATGCACTCATAAAGGCATTTGTAGAGTGGTCCGTCTGTTTTTGTGAGGTCGTAGGTCAGCATTTGATTCACCGCTTTCTGGCATTTTTATTTTCCTTATTTTGAATATTTTAATATTACCAGATGTGGCGTAATATTGCAACCATGATATATGGCTGGCATGAGCAAATACAAAAAATAAAAGGAGATTTAACAAATGGAAAACAATAAGAATACTCAATACGAACTCAACAAAGGTCTTGCACAGATGCTAAAGGGCGGTGTCATCATGGATGTAACCACTCCGGAGCAGGCCAGGATTGCCGAGGCAGCCGGTGCATGTGCTGTCATGGCGCTTGAAAGAATCCCTGCTGATATCAGAGCCGCAGGCGGTGTTTCAAGAATGAGCGATCCTAAGATGATTAAGGGCATTCAGGAGGCTGTCAGCATCCCCGTCATGGCAAAGTGCCGTATCGGTCACTTCGTGGAGGCTCAAATACTTGAGGCTATCGAGATTGACTACATTGATGAGTCTGAGGTGCTTTCACCTGCTGATGATGTGTACCATATCAACAAGAGAGATTTCAAGGTTCCTTTCGTGTGCGGTGCAAGAGATCTCGGTGAGGCTCTCCGCCGTATCAACGAGGGAGCTTCCATGATCCGTACAAAGGGTGAGCCCGGTACAGGTGATATCGTGCAGGCTGTCAGACATATGAGAAAGATGAATTCTGAGATTGCAAAGCTTACTTCCATGCGTGAGGACGAGCTTTTCGAGGCAGCTAAAAATCTTCAGGTGCCTTTCGAGCTGGTCAAATTCGTTCATGACAACGGCAAGCTTCCGGTTGTAAACTTTGCAGCAGGCGGTGTGGCTACTCCGGCTGACGCGGCTCTTATGATGCAGCTCGGTGCTGAGGGTGTGTTCGTCGGTTCAGGTATCTTCAAATCAGGCGATCCTGCCAAGAGAGCTGCCGCTATCGTAAAGGCTGTGACAAACTTTACTGATGCAAAGCTCATCGCAGAGCTTTCTGAGGATCTCGGTGAGGCTATGGTCGGAATCAACGAGAGCGAGATTAAAATCATCATGGAGGAAAGAGGCAAATAAAATGAAATCTGGACTTAAGATTGGTGTTTTAGCTGTTCAGGGAGCGTTTATTGAGCACAAGCGCATGCTTGAGTCTCTTGGGTGCGAATGTGTAGAGCTGCGCCGGAAATCAGATATATGTGACATAGACGGACTCGTACTTCCTGGAGGTGAGAGCACTGTGCAGGGCAAGCTGCTCCGTGAGCTTGATATGTTTGATGAGCTTAAAGAAAGAATCACAAACGGACTTCCGGTGCTTGCAACCTGCGCCGGTCTTATCCTTTTAGCTTCACATATCAGCAACGATGACAACGTATATTTCGGCACTTTGCCTGTCACTGTTAAAAGAAATGCCTACGGCAGACAGCTCGGAAGCTTCGAGGCTACAGCAAGGTTTGACAATAGCTTTGACTTTACCATGACATTTATCAGGGCGCCTTACGTGGAAACTATTGACGACTCCGTCAAAAATGATGTACATGTGCTCAGCGAGTATGACGGCAAAATTGTCGGTGTGCAGTATAAGAACCAGATTGGGCTGGCTTTCCATCCGGAGCTTGATGATGATACACGGATTCATGAGAGGTTTTTGGAGATGATATCGGGAAATTAAATCACGTCTACAGTCTGAGGCCGGGGCAGATGCCCCGGATTTTTATACCGACTTTTTGTGGTAAAATATAAAATGCATTTTTTTTAATATATGGTATAATAAAATAGTAGAGTGAAGATTATTTTTTAAGGAGGGGTAGCATATGCCAAAAGCTATGTATAATCTTATTGGACAATACATTGAAGAAATCAAAAAAATTTATGGTTCACATGTCAGACAGATTATTTTATATGGTTCGTATGCCAGAGGCGATTTCAGACCCGACTCAGATATAGATATTATGATTTTGGTTGATATGTCAGATATTGAACTTAAATCTTATGGTGAGAAGCTTTCCTATATGACATATGACTTTAATCTGGATCATGACATTGACATAAAACCAATTGCCAAAAGTGAAGAGATTTTTAATAAGTGGGTAGTAAATTATCCATTTTATTCAAATATTCATAAAGAGGGGGTTATACTATATGGAGCAGCATGATGTAGAAATTGGTACAAGAAGAGATCTTGTTCTATATAGAATTGAAACCTCAAAGAATGACTTAAAATCCGGGGCATCTGCCCCGGATTTTGTTGTTTCTTATGTCGTATAAGTTCAATATATAATATAGTTTTAAAAAGCTCAAAACTCCAGAGTCACCTTAAAAAGATCGCCATCCACAGTCAGCTCCAAAGTACCATTCATGAGCTTCATGAGACTTTCTGCAATAGACAGTCCAAGTCCGATGCCCTCGGTATTTCGCGAGCTGTCTCCTCTGACAAAACGCTCCTTGAGCTCATCGCTTGAGATATTAAGCGGTGTAGCTGATACATTCTTGAAGGTTATGATGGCTCCGCTGTCCTTTGGAATGATGTCAATGTACACTCTCGTACCCGGCTGGGCGTATTTGTTGATGTTGTTCATCAGATTATCAAACACTCTCCACAGATGTCGTCCATCTGCCTGAATCATGACAGGCGTAACGTCATTTTTAATAATTAAATCAAGATTATTTTTCTTGAATTTTTCTTCATATTCCCCAGCCACCTGTGATAACATAACAGCTGCATCCAGTTCCTCCAGCTCTACGTTTATGCTGCCCGTAGATGCCTTTGACGCTTCGAGTAAATCCTGAATTAATTTTTTCAAACGTGATGACTGTCTGTCAAGAACGTCAAGATATTCGCGTACCTTCTCGTTATCTATGTCCGCCTTCTGCAACAGGTCCACATAATTGATAATCGAGGTGAGCGGTGTCTTGATATCATGCGACACATTTGTGATGAGCTCCGTCCTGAAGCGCTCGCTCTTCATTTTTTCAGAGACCGCGGCCTCTATTCCATTGCTCACATTATTCAAATCCTCTCCATGCTTTCTGAAAAACAGCATGAGTCTTGACGTATCAACCGGCTGTGAAAAATCACCGTTTGCTATAGCCTTTGCGGCGCATCTTATCCTGTCATACTGCATGATAAATGCGATAAGCAGAGCAAGCTCTATAAGCTTTATAATGAATATAAATCCAATACTCCTTATTCCAAATCCTATAAGCTCAAGCAGGCATATGAAACCGAATGCCAGCATACTGATCAGAAACAGCGGTACATTTCTTTCTATCCATGAAAAGCCGTATCTGATTGGGGCAAATACCATCCTGCATAGCTTTTTGACAGGCTTTAAGAAAAATCTCACAACATAGTAGCACAGTGTATGCTTCCAGAACTCATGTGCCCTGATTCTTACGTATGTTGTCAGGATTGCTTCAAGCGAAACCATGGTTGCCGCCAGACAAATGAGTGCCACCACTGGAAGCTGCTTTATAAGTAAAAAGCCTGCCGGAAATACCATAAAGTCTGCAAGCATTGTCACTCCAAGCATCACCTCATACGGCAGCCTGTCATATAATCGTAATTTAATTTCCTCTGACTCTGCACGTTTTCCGGCAACTGTCAGCAGATACCCCGCTGTAATCACAAAACCAAGTATAAATATGACAAACAATACACTCAAATGAGCCTCTGTAAATTCCATGACGTCAAGTAAGCTGTCTGCCTGATTGAAGTAATCGCCCTTTTCCTGAAGCTGCTCAGGCAGCTTTGCATACACATAATAATACTCCGGCTTTTCTCCCTTTGAGGTATATGGATAATACACAAAGCCGGTATTTGATAAATTAAATGTATCCGGTAAAAGCTCATAGCTCTCATTCACCTGCTCCACCACTTTTATGATTTCATAACGGTCATAATAAATATCCTCATCATAATCGTAGTAAGAGCCGTCACTTTCAAAGCCCGAATTATCGTTATCCCCCAGATTCATGCCACACTTTATATGATTTCCTTTTTCATCGTAGCACTTTACATTTTTCCACTCGGCGAAGCCTGTAATATCGAGCGGCTGGCCTGTAAACATCTCCTCGTAGGCAAAGTATTTATTTCCATTCTCATCGGTTTTCTCAACTATCTTATATAAGCCAAGCGAACTGTTATCGTTAGAGCCTGTCATCACCCTCACCTTTGGAATGACATAAGCGGTACCATCATTCAGGCACAGATAAAAGAGCCCATTTGTCTTTGAATACATGATTGAGCTGATTTTCTCACTGTTCATATCGTTTGATGCATCGTCTGACTCTTGACAGCTGCCACTCATTGCATCCCACACATTTGATAGCCTGTTCCACTTTAAGTTCTTTGCCTTGTAGCTAAAAATAAAATCCGGATTTGATATTTTATCTACGCTTGAATACACCTTTGCAGCATCAGATTTCACATCTACCTTGTCCTCTGATGTTTCATTGCTCTTTACCACTGCGGCCTGCAGGTTGGTATCGTCCATCATCTGCGAAAATGCAGTGTCATCACCGGATTCATAGTTGTACACCATCTGTCTGCTATAGGCTGCTGCAATATTCGCATGAATCTCATCCCTTAACTGTGCTGTGCTTTCATAATTGTTTGTATACACTGCAACTATCGTTGTTACAACAAGCCCTGCCGCCATGACCGAGCACACTATAAATGCCGCAAGCTTAAGCCACAGATTCCTTGATATTTTTTTCATATCATTCACCTTCCATTTTATAGTGCTTCACTTGACAAACTTTATCAAGCATGCACCTATTCAGCGTCAATTTTGTATCCGCGGCCCCAGATGACCTTTAGGTATCTTGGCTCAGCCGGATTTATCTCCACTTTTTCTCTGAGATGGCGGATATGTACCGCCACCGTGTTTTCTGTCCCATACGGCTCATCCTTCCAGACCTTTGCATATATCTGATTCGGCGAATACACCTCGCCCGGATGCTCCATGAGAAGCTTCAAAATATCGTACTCTGTACGTGTGAGATTTGCTGCCTCGCCATCAACTGTCACTGTCTTTGATTTGTCATCAAGCTCAATGCCGCCGATTACCAGCTTTCCTGCGCTTGTATTGCCTGCGCCAAGAAGCATGTATCTCCTGATTTGCGACTTCACCCTTGCCTGCAGCTCTACCGGGTTAAACGGTTTCGTCACATAGTCGTCTGCTCCGACTGTGAGCCCAAGTACCTTGTCAGTGTCCTCACTTTTGGCAGTGAGCAGTATGACCGGCACATTAGAGATTTTTCTGATTTCCACCATCGCCTCTATGCCGTCCATGACAGGCATCATGATGTCCATCAGGACAAGATGCACATCATTGTGTTTTACTATATCGAGCGCCTCCAGCCCATTTCGCGCCGGGATTACCTCGTAGCCATCACTGGTCAAATAAATGCTGATTGCCGATACAATGTCTTTTTCATCATCACATACTAATACTTTATACATAATTGCCTCCGGAAGTTTTATGTTGTTCTTATTGTATCAATTGTAACATTAAAATCCAATTATGTAACATATTAAGATTTGTTTAAGAAATAATCTTAATGAAACTAAAAACGATTTTTGAGCGAAATCGAAAAGTAATCAAAAAAGATACTAAAAAGAAGCTCCGATTTACTGATATCAAATCGAAGCTTCTTTTCTTAGTTAGTTCATTATATTTGTTATTTACTATATTCGTTAATTTATTATTATGATTAAAGGGGGAAAATACCTTTTGAACCTCATATCATTATAATAGCCGGTTGATTTGCTTACCTCGCCTGGAATTTCTTTGCCAGTACCTTTGTCAGGATGTTGATTAAGAATACGATTACGAGAAGCACAACCGCAATTCCAAATGCCTGGTCGAATTTTCCTTCACTTGTCGCTGCAAGGTAGAGCTTGATGGTAAGTGTTCCACCTGACTGCATTATCTTTGAGAAATATCCGCTGGCAACCTTTGGAAGCATTCCTGCGCTTCCTGCTGTAAAGAGAAGTGCTGCTGACTCACCTACTATTCGGCCGATTGCAAGGATAACACCTGTGATGATTCCCGGCATGGCTGACGGCAGCAGTATGGTGCGGATGGTATGCCATTTTCCGGCTCCAAGTCCGACTGCTCCGTGTCTGTAGCTGTCCGGTACAGTTTTAAGCGCCTCCTGTGTATTTCTTGTGATGAGAGGCAGAACCATGAGTGTCAGTGTCAGTGAGCCTGTCAGGATACTGTAGCCAAAGCCTATTGTCTGTCCAAAGAACATCATTCCGAAAAGGCCAAAGATGATTGACGGTATTCCTGCAAGTGTCTCTGTGGCAAACTCTATTGTGGATACGAGCTTACCCGGCTTTGCATACTCATTCAAGTACACGGCTGCTCCCACTCCTACGGGAGTTGCTATGAGCATGGTGATAATTATGATGTAAAGTGTATTGAGCAGGTTGCCCGCTATTCCGACGGTGCCTCTTAATACAGATGTCTCGCTGGTCAGAAACTGCCAGTTTACCTGGCCGATTCCCCTGACAAATACATATATGATGATTCCTGCAAGCAGCACTACCGATAATGCTGCGCACAGATATATGAAAAAATATACTACATCATCGCCTATTCTGCGGCGTTTTCCATTTATACTAGTCATTTTCCACAGCTCCTTTCTTTTTGAGTTTCATAAGGGTGAGGTTGATTATCATGATAAACACAAAAAGCACAAGACCTACTGAGAAAAGCACCTGTCTGTGAAGTCCGCTGGCGTATCCCATCTCGCTGACGAGCTGTGTGGTAAGGAAACGCACTGAGTTGAACGGAAGTGGAAAGCTTACCGTTCCACCGGCTACCATGTTGATAGCCATCGCTTCTCCGAGCGCACGACCTATTCCGAGCACAATTCCTGTCATGATTCCTGACTTTGCTGCAGGAACCGTCACTTTAAATATTGTCTGTATCTTTGTTGCTCCAAGAGCAAGTGATGCCGCTCTCATCTGCTGCGGTACTGCCTGTATTGATGATACGCTCATGTTGATTACCGTAGGAAGAATCATGATTGCAAGCACTATGATTGCTGCAAGCAGATTTGATCCGCCGGTAAACTGATGTGTTGCTGAGTTTGCAAAAATATGTTTCTCCAGCTTGTATAATACCGGATTAAGTATCATAAGTCCCAAAAGTCCATAGATTACTGATGGAATGGCTGCAAGCAGCTCTACTGCCGGCTGTACTACCGCTGAGAGCTTTTTGTTTGACACCTCAGTGAGAAATACTGCCGTAAGAAGAGCAATCGGTACTCCTATGAGTATAGATACTGCTGTTCCTATAATGGATGTGAGGATTATGTACAATATTCCGTAGCTTGGGTCTGCCGCTGTCGGCGCCCATTTTGTTCCGAATAAGAGGTTTAACACTCCGACCTTGAAAAATGCCGGTGCGCCTTTAAGGAACATATAAATTGTTATTGATAATACTGCGAATATTGCCACAACCGCACATACCGTGAATATTATTTTGGCAACATTCTCTACTATGGATTTATGTTTCATTTGATACTCCTTGTTTCAAAAAGTTCCCCAGGAAACCTGCCATTTCCTGAGGAAACCCTGTATCTTGTCGATATGTATTAATACTGATGTCTAATATCGATGTCTGTATTTTGTATTTTTTATACTTATACTTACTAGCGATGTCTCGTATCGATGTCTGTATTTCGTATCATTAATATGCCCGATAATTTCTACTGAGGGAGGATAAGACCTACCTTCTTGATAACTGCCTGTCCCTCATCTGAGTTTACATAGTCAAACCAAGCTTTAACAATATCGTTCTGCTCGTCAATCTTGCCCTTTGTAGCCATTACGAATGGACGAGAAAGGAGATATTTGCCTGCTACAATGTTTTCCTCTGTTGCCTCTACTCCGTCAATTATCATTGCTGTTACTGTATCATCAAGCACGTCAAGTGAAACATATCCGATTGCTCCCGGTGTTGAGCCTACCTTTGCAAGAACTGCTCCTGTTGAGTCAAGCTCCTGTGCATATTTGCACTGATCCTTTACATCAAGAAGCTCCTCGAAGGCTCCTCTTGTACCAGAAGCTGCCTCACGGCCGATTGCTACGATTGCCTCATCTTTTCCACCAAGGTCCTTCCAGTTTGAAATCTCACCTGTGTAGATTTTCTTTAAGTCATCTGATGTAAGCTCTGTTACTGAGTTGTCCTTGTCTGTGATTACTGCGATTCCGTCGATTGCTACGATGTTTTCCTCAACGCCGTTTGCTTTCTCATCATCTGTAAGTGCTCTTGATGAATCTCCGATATCTACGCTTCCTGCTGTTACTGACTCGATTCCTGAACCAGAGCCTGTATACTCTACTGTTACTGTTACTCCAGGGTTTTTCTCCATGAATGACTCCTTGAGCGCCTCACAAAGCTTCTCCATTGAAGTACTTCCTGCAAGTGAAAGTGAACCGCTTAAGTTCTCATTTGATGTACCTTCATCTGCGCTTGTATCTGCATTGTTGTCTGCTCCGTCTGAGCTTGAACCACATCCTGTAAATGCTGCTGTCATCATTGTTGCAGCAGTTGCTAAAACTAAAAGTTTTTTCATACGATTTTTCATTTTAATTTCCTCTTTCATTACTTTCTTGAATTTGTTTCTTTGTTTGTTACAACTGATATAGTAATGGGGAAATGTAAAATGCAAAATCATTAGTGTGTAAAATGCATGTAAAAAATATTTATTTACTACAATACGATTATAAATTTATATCCTCCGGTGGCTATACATCTGTTCTGCCGGATGGTGGCTCTTTGAGCGTGGGAGTCCCTTTATTTGTACTTTCATCTGCTGTATTGCCGAATGTATCTGTGTTTGCGTTTTCTGTATCTAAAAGATCCGGGAATGTTCCTCCGTTTCCGTCAATCAGCTTAAGACATGCATCCAACGCCTCGTTTGTACTTTTATATAGTTTGCGATGTTTATCGTGCCTACAATTGCAATAAGAACAATTGAAACTCATAGCATAGCTATGACTATAAATTTTCTTCGTAATTTTTTGAGCATTTTATCACCTGCACATTTTTTCTATTTCATGCTCTACGTCCATGGGGTCCAATGGACTTTCCGCTGTTTCATATGTCAATATAAGATTTTTTCCCTGATAATATCCATTTTCGTTATATTTCAATATCTTTCGATAAGCTTTATTTCGATAATCTGGATTGTCTATCAGGCCAAGATGCTCCCACAGAATTATGTCGCCATTTTTCTTCTCAACCGTAAAATCGGGATAATAAATACCATCTGAGATTTTAATCGCCTTCTCGTACTCAAACTTTATATTATTATCATACAAGGCTGTCGCAATAATTACTTCTGATTTTGACCGCACTATAATTCCCATTTTAGTATAAAACTTGAGAGCTTCAGGGTTTGGAACCTGTGACTTTTCATTTGCCTCTTCATTTGCCTCTTCATTTTCCTTCTTATCAACGGCTAAAAGTATACTGCTATAAGGTTTTTGCTTCAACATTTTCTGGGCATAATCCGTTTTATATTTTTTCCGGGCCTTCCTGTTTGTCTCGAGTAGTCTTAGTTCATTTATTGTGTCCTTCAGATAAAGCTCCAGATATTTTTTATTGACAAGATTTCTGATTTCTTTATCATTTTTCTTTGATAAATACTCTCTTCTGCCATTTTTCCAAACATACCATTTAACATTTCCATCCTTTTGTGTTGGATAGATTGTCCCTTCCTCAGTGATAGTCTCCAGCCTTTCCTGAATCTCTAATATCTCACCTTCCAACCATTGGATTCTATTATCTATTGAACTTATTTTATTTTCCTCCTAACTCTTTGCATCATGTGATGCCATGTATGTGATTCTAACAGTAATTCAATTGTTTTTGTGGGGAATATGATAAATGAAAGCTGTCATTTATCTTCAAAAGTGGAGATTATGGTCTCCATTTGTTTGATAGCACCATATAAATATAGAAACCGACTATAGTTTGGAGCTGTTTTATGATTTTAATGGATTTCAGCTACTTTTTCCTGCTCTTTTCAAGCTTTTTGGCTGGGTTTGGGGTGCTGTTTTAGAAATTTTAGGAATTACAGCTCCACAAGACCCGCTTACTATGCTACCAACCTATGGCTATTGTACCTTATGATAATTTAAAAATCCAGTATTTTCTAAATAAAAAGACAAAAAAAATGAATTTTCAGAAAAAATAAAAATAATTATTGCTCAAGATTCATATGTTCCCCTGCCATATGGAAACATTTCTACCCAAATATTATGATTAAAGGGTCAAAAGGTATCATCGATGCACGCTTGCATGCAATTCGATGTATACCTTAGTGACCCGCACTACACCGAGAAAGTAACAGTTTGCTGCGGGGACGCAGAAAATTAGCGGACTTCGAGGTGTAGTCAGATTATGGAAATGCGTAGCATGTAGCAATCTGATTAATCATAAATGAGGGGCAAAATACCTTTTGCCCCTCATATCATTATTATCTTGTATGAATAAAATAAACTATGCATTATTACTTTCTATGAATGAAATAAACTATGCATTATTACTTTCTATGAATGAAATAAACTCAGCAGCATTTCTCGGTTTTGAGAAATAGTAGCCCTGAATGTAATCTATTCCAAGCTCATCCAGTTTTGCCAACTGCTCCTTCTCCTCGATTCCCTCAGAAACAATCTCAAGCTTTAGCTTTTGAATCATGCCCATTGCGGCATCCATAACAGGCTTGCCCTTTCCGTTGTCAAAATATGCATTTGTCATGCCTCTGTCAAATTTCACAATGTCAATCGGCATATCAACAATATAGCTTAAATTTGACTGACCTGTGCCAAAATCATCCAGCGCAAACCTCACTCCCACCTTACGCAGGGCATTCATATTATCAAGCAGTATCTTTTTTTCAGTGATAGATGCAGACTCTGTAATCTCAAGCACAATATCATTTGCATCCACATGATATTTCTCCATAATTGCAATAAAATCCTGCGCTAAATGGTCATAAGCACACTGCACCACTGACAGGTTGCATTCAATATACTCAATTCCCATCGCATGTATATCATGCTGTACAATAAATCTGCACACTTTCTCAAACACGCGCTCTCCAAGCCTTAAAATGAGTCCCCGCTTCTCAGCTACAGCAATAAACCTGCCCGGAGGTATGATATTTCCCTCGCGCGACCTTATTCTGACAAGCGCCTCCGCAGAGGTGAATTTATGCGTTTTAGTGTTATAAATAGGCTGGTAAAATACCTCAACACGGTTATCGCGCAATGCCTCTATTATCTCATTCTCAACCGAATTCTCATCATATATGTGCTCAATGACTTCATTATTTATGAGCATCACGCCGCGCCCCGTAAACTCAGCTCTGTTACGCTTGGCATATTGAAAAAGCCCCAGTATATCCGATGGTCTCCGCACAAGCTCAGTAGACCTTAGATAATATATTTCCCCAAACAGCATCGTCATATTGTCACCGCCCCATGGCTTGTCGAACCTGCGTTCCAATATTCCGATTGTTTTTTCTGCACTATCAGTATTCTCAAAAACCAGCAGATACTCGTTTGCCGAGCTTCTAAAAACATAATTATCAGGCAGCTTATTTATAAAAGAAACCACCTCATAAAAAATACTTTTTTCCATCTCGCGGGTGAAAAAATCATTTTCATTGCTTCCATAGCGAATACACACTATCGATACATCATTCCCCTGTCCATATGCCTCCTTCATGTATTCAAAAAGGGCATTGAGGTTGAAAAACCCTGTATCCCTGTCAATATTTGCCATCGGATTTTCAAGCATAATAAAAAGGATAAGCACACCTATCACACTCGCAAAGCTGACAATCAATATTTTTTTATCTATAAACTGAATAACCGCCGATATAAACATAAGAGCCACCCAGACCTGCATGCTCTTTCTTCTTCTCGGATTTATAGCCTGACTGTATTTTTTTGTCAGCATTAGAATAAGCGCCAGCAGAATTACAGTTACTGCATATGTTATAATAACAGCCGGACCATATGTATAAACTATATTATCCGAATCATAAATTTTAATCGGTACGACCATTATCAGAATATCAGTTAAGATTCCAAATATCCACAGCCGCTTTCTCCACTTGCGCTCAAGCTCTTTTTTCCTGAAAATATCCACGCATATATACCAGAAGGCCACCATGGCAACCCATGTAACCGTCCAGAGATATAATTTGCAGATAATATTGGTAGCAGTATGAGGATATCCGCTTCTTTTTTCAATTGCAACAAGTGCGAAAATATCAAAGAAAAGTGACAACAGGCCTGCAATCCATACCTCAGCAAAAGCCTTCGATGTATGTAATATAATCTTTTTCTGCGAAATATAAAAATACATTATTACGAACATCACCGCAATGGCACACATTTGTGAAACAATATTCATATCCCCTATTTCCTGAACCTTTCCTAAACCAAACCAATACCCTAGTACTATTTTACCGTTATTTTACCAATAAAGCAATATATTGTTTTGATTTACAAAGAACTAAATAAAAAAGTTACTATTCACACTGAACAGTAACAAAAAAACACGCTATGAGCGTGCTCCAAAATAATACAGTCGGTAACTATTCAGATACATACATAAATAAATCGGCGTGACAAGATTCGAACTTGCGACCTCTACGTCCCGAACGTAGCGCTCTACCAAACTGAGCCACACGCCGTCTGCAATTCGTTTTGCAACTATTAAATAATATCACAATGTATAAATTTTGTCTACCCCATAATATATATTTATGGTATGATTTATGCTGTATAATATGATAAAAATTTATACTGTTGTGTCCAGCCTCACAGCGAGGTATCATACCCATGGCTGAACTGTAATTTAATCACGTAATTATTTTCTTTATACTATGAAGCCGGCCCGGCAGCGCAGTGACCAGCTTAGCACCACAGTATATAAATTATAAGGAGAATATCATGACAAATCAAATAAATCACATAAATCAGACAAATCACATAAATCACATAAACAAAACAGCTATAATAACCGGAGCTTCACGCGGTATCGGTGCCGCCATTGCCAAAAAGCTGGCTTCCTGTGGCTATAACCTCTCACTTTGCTGCCGCAATTCATCTGACAGGCTAAAGGCTCTGGCTGATGAGCTTCACTGTGCATACGGAATTGAGGTGCTATGCTACACCGGAAATGTAGGAGACTTTTTCTTTGCCAAGGATATGGTTACGAATACCATTTCCCATTTTGGCCATATAGATGTGCTCATTAACAATGCCGGCATATCGCATATCGGGCTACTGAGCGACATGACACCGGAGGAATGGAACAATATCGTGGCGATAAATCTGACCGGTGTTTTCAACTTTACAAAGCTCGTCACCCCTTATATGGTTGCCGATAAATGTGGCCGTATACTACAGATTTCCTCTGTCTGGGGCAATGTCGGAGCCTCCTGTGAGGTGGCATACTCAGCCTGCAAGGGCGGTATAAATGCATTTACCAAGCACTCGGCAAGGAGCTTGCGCCATCGCATATTCCGGTAAATGCCATAGCCTGCGGTGTCATAGATACCGATATGAACCGCTGCTTTGATGAGACAGAACGCGCTGAGCTGGCCGATGAAATCCCTGCCGGGCGCTTTGCCACAGCCGATGAGGCTGCAGACATGGCTTACTCTGTTATCACTGCACCTGATTACCTCACAGGACAGATAATCACTTTTGATGGTGGCTGGATTTAAAAATTGTAATTTTAATTTTTTATTTTTCGTATTTTTTAGATATTTGTTGATATTTGTAATTATTGTGTTACAATTCATTTATGAGTAGTATAAATAACTTTCTATTAGAAAAGCAACTATCAACCATTAGTACAACTGTGCCTGACAGGCTTGATTATCTGATGAGGCTCCACAACTTGACCAACATTGCTCTTTCTGAAATCATGTGCTGTGCAGAATCAACTATTTCAGGCTACAGGACAGGCCGTAGAGTGCCTGACATTTTTGTCATTTGCCATTTAAGTACAATTTTTGGTGTCACACCCAATTATTTTCTTGGATTCACAGACGAAATTTGTCCAACTCACAACTGATTATGTGATATATACAAGGCCTTCCGGTATCACTTCACAACCATCACCGGCTGCTGATGCAAATGTCACATAAAATATATTGAAAAATGAAAGGGGGAAATGTTACAGTCTAAGCCAAAACCGTAACGAAAAACAGCCCGGTGCACATATCACAATGTGTGCCGGGCTGCAGATTTTATTGTTATTCTGCCACAAGTATTATCGTGGTTCTCGCAGGAACTCTTATAGTGTTGACACCCAAAAGCTCTGTCTTTGCCGTGAAGTCCTCTCCGTCAAAATACTCTGCATTGGTGTTGGTGTCCACATGCCAGTGTTTTCCGTTCGGAAGCACTGGAAGCTGCATCACAAGCGGCTCCCAATATGCATTCATGCAATAGAATACAATATCATCCTCCGTGTCCTCCTCATTTCTTCCGGCATACATGATGCCGATAAGCTTTGTCTTGTAATCAGTCGAGGCATTGAACGGTGTACCGTTGTGCACACTGATTTCCGGGAACTGGCAGGATGAAGGCTTTGTCATCTTTCTGAGTATAGGATGCTCTTTCCTGAACTGAATCATATGACGCACGAAATCATGGATTTCCTTGAATTTCTCAAGCCTGCTCCAGTCGAGCCATGAAATGATATTGTCCTGACAATACGCATTGTTGTTTCCAAACTGGGTGTTACAGAACTCATCGCCCGCAAAAAACATCGCCGGGCCACGGCTGCACAAAAGCGCTGCAAATGCATTCTTTATAAGGCGCCTTCTAAGTCCGTTTACATTTGGATCATCTGTCTCGCCCTCTGCGCCACAGTTCCAGCTATGTCCGTTGTTGTCTCCGTCTGTGTTATTCCAGCCGTTTTTCTCATTGTGCTTTTCATTGTATGAGTAAAGGTCATACAGTGTAAAGCCATCATGACAGGTCATGAAATTGACTGATGCCTTGTGTCCTCTGCTCTCCGGGCTGTAAAGGTCGCGTGAGCCGGTGATACGTGTGATGGCATTTCCCGCCATACCGTCATCGCCCTTTAAAAAGCTTCTCATGTCATCCCTGTATCTGCCGTTCCACTCAGCCCATCTGTTCCATGACGGGAAGCTTCCACCTGATACAGTCCGCATGCATCCCAGGCCTCTGCGATGAGCTTCATCTTGCCAAGTACCGGGTCGAATGCCAGCGACTCAAGAATCGGCGGATTGGCCATAGGTGCACCGTTTTGGTCTCTTCCGAGAATGGAAGCCAGGTCAAATCTGAAGCCATCCACTCTGTACTCAATGGCCCAGTGTCTCAGACAGTCTATGATAAAGCTGCGCACAACAGGATGATTACAGTTCATAACGTTTCCACAGCCACTGAAATTGTAGTAGTGTGCATCCGGTGTAAGCATATAGTACACGTTATTGTCTATTCCCTTGAAGGAGAAGCACGGTCCCATCTCATTTCCCTCAGCGGTATGGTTGAACACCACATCAAGAATGACCTCTATGCCATTTTCCTTTAAAGCCTTTATCAGCGATTTCAGCTCGTCTCCCTCGTGGTTGTGCTCCTCGTTGAAGGCATAGCTGGTATTCGGTGCAAAAAATGATACTGTGTTATAGCCCCAGTAATTGTAAAGCTGCACACCATCGACCACTCTCGCGCTCTCCATCTCATCAAACTCAAAAATCGGCATGAGCTCCACTGCATTTATTCCAAGGTCCTTAAGATACGGAATCTTATCCTTCAAACCGGCAAATGTACCGGTGCACTGACTCCAGAGGACTTATCCTTTGTATAGCCCCTCACATGTGTCTCATAAATCACAAGGTCCTCAAAGGGTTGCTCAAGCTGCTTTATGTTGCCCCAGTCAAAGTTGCTTTTTACAACTCTGGCTCTGTACTCAAAATCCTTGCCACCCTCCGGCTTTTCTCCCCATTTTCGCTGTCCAGTGACCGCTCTGGAATATGGGTCTAAAAGGACATTTTCCTCGTTAAACAAAAGTCCCTTTGCCGGCTCATATGGTCCGTCAAACGAAAATGCATACTCAAATTCATCCGGCTTTATATCAAAAACAAGCATGGAGTAGGTATCTCCTATCCTATATGAATCAGGAAACGGAATCCTCGCATACGGCTTTGGTGCCTGTGGCTTGAACAATAAAAGAGTACACCTCGTTGCCCCATGGGAATTGATAGTAAAGCTCACTCCGTTCGATGCCACGCACGCTCCGTACATTCTGAAAAAGCCCGGACGTATCTTAAATCCCTCTACCACATCAAGCGGCAGCAGGCCTGTATTTACTACATCCTCATGCTTTTCTTCTTTACTGCGCTCTCTCCACATATACATATTGCTCTTTGCTCCCTTACTATATTTGTATGATGGTACATGCCTTTTGTTGCATGACTGCTTTTTATCTTAATTCGTAAAAAAATGATATTGTAACTATTCAGCCCTTCTTTTTCTCAGTGGTTCTGAATAGTTACCTACTGTTAATTTACATGCAGCTTTCCAAGCCCATCAATTTCTATTTTACTATAATTTTGTGAATATGTGTTCATTAAATTGCATATCTCCTGAGCTTTTTCGCCCGAAGCCACTGTCGGCCTGAAATCATTGTATGAGCTTACGCTGCTTAAGGTGCATGGAATAATCTGAGCATCTATGCCCGGCTGCAATTCACCATTTATCAGAGTAAATGCCTGCTGATAAATCGCCGTGTTCTTGTCTGCCGGATTTTTATTGCCTCCGAAGCAGAAATTTCCAAGACTGTAGCATATCATTTTGCCGTTATAGACCTCCATCCCCTGCAGTACATGAGGGTGGTTTCCGACTACCAGGTCTGCTCCCCAGTCGATGATACGATGTGCTGCCGCCTGCTGATAGTCATTAGGGTAATGGTCACCCTCTATGCCCCAGTGACAGCATACGATAACTATCGCCGCTCCCTGTTCACGAAGCTGCGCTATACCGTTTTGGATATATGCCTCTCGGTCACCGTTTTGTGACAAAAGGCTGACCGACACTATTCCAATCCTTGTCCCATCAGCCGTCTCGTAAATACCGGTATGATCATTGAAGCCATACACTATCCCGGCATTGTCGAGCACATTTCTCGTATCGTCAAGTCCCTGCTGTCCATAGTCGTATGTGTGATTATTTCCAAGACTGCAGGCCTCGATGGAGCTGCCCGTCATAATTCCGATGAAGCCAGGCTTTCCTTTAAGGTTCCAACGCTTTTCTACGCGATCCGTCGCATCCGATAGCACACACTCCAGATTGATGAGTGTCATATCGTCAGCCTCAAAAATATCTCTCACACCGCCGAAAAAGTAGTCCTGTCCCTTTGAGTCATAATAAGAATTAAAGCTTCCGTCATAGCTTTGCTCCTGATTGTTGCCGAGTGTACAGTCTCCTGTAGCCGTAATCACTATGGTTGACATCTGTGGCTGCTGTGTATCCGCTTCTGTTGCATCAGCTTTGGTTGCATCAGACTGTGTACTCTCTGTGCCTTCTGCCGTACTGTCAACGGCATTCTCATCTTCTTTTCCGGTATCCGATGTGTCTTTAACTACATCCACACCATTCCGGTTAGCGGCTTCCTTTATATTATCTCCAATATATTCTTTTCCTATGAGTGCTCCCGCCATAATGATGCATAAAACCAAAAGCACACATAATAGAATTTTTAATCCCTTGTTTTTCATAGTTCTCCTCATATGTAATCTTATACTGTGTTGTATTTGAAAAAGCTTTATTCAGAATCACCACACACCCTTAAAATATCAACCGTGTGCGCACTTGCTCCCATCAGGTCTGCTCTCTCACATGTTGAAAGATGATACTGTACAAACATATCAAACTCTTCCTCGTCAAGAGCATTCAAAAATGGCCTGATATAATTTGCCGCGCCATCGGCTGCTATTATCTTTTCGCGTGTAAGGGTTGCCTGTGCATTTAATGCCTCTATATCTTCTAATCGGACAAAACTGTACAAATCATTAGCTTTTTCTGTACAATGGAAGCTCTCATCCAGCATTCCGCCCTCTATGCCCTCTTTTATATGCTTCTCCTTTATGGCATAGGTTATCACGCTGTACTCATTCATAATGTATGCTACAAGTATGTAACCACCAGGTTTTGTCACCCTTTTTGCCTCATTCAATGCGGCAAGCTTTTCCTCTGCCGACTTCAGATGATACATCGGTCCGAATACGAGTGTGAGGTCAAATTCATCGTTTCCAAACTTTTTAAGCTTTGTGGCATTACCCTGGTATGCCTTTACTTTATCGCTCTTTTGCTTCAGTCTGCCGAGGTTATGCTTAACTAACTCAAGTGCCGTCACATCATAGCCTTCCTCGGCAAGAGGCACTGAATATCTGCCTGTTCCCGCACCGACATCCAGAATTTTGATCTGTGAGCGAAGATCAAGCTGCTTCTCATTCATCAAGCTGCCAAGACAATCGTGTATATACTTCATGGAGGTGATAAACTCTACCCTGCCGTGACGGCTGTTCAGGCGCTTTTCCTCGTTGAATTTGTTATAGTATTCTTCTAATTCTGTCACGTATATTCCTCCCTGTATTATTCCTCGATATGCTCGCGTCCCTGCGCAATGATTGTGCGCACATGTCCGTCGGCAAGCGAATAAAACACTGATTTGCCCTCACGTCTGCTGTTTACGAGCTTGTTTGCCTTTAATATCCTAAGCTGATGTGATATGGCGGACTGTGTCATGTTGAGCACCTTTGCAAGGTCGCAGACGCATACCTCCGCTTCAAACAACACAAAGAGGATTCTGATCCTGGTGGAGTCGCCAAATACCTTAAAAAGCTCTGCAAGGTCGTAGAGCTCGGTTTCCTCAGGCATTGTATCATTTACTATTTTCAGAAGGTCTTCGTGGATTTCGTTGCAGTCGCAGCATTCTATCTGTTCATTTAAGTTTTCGCTCATGGTGTGGTGTCCTTTCTGCGTTATTTTTTCATTATTTTTGCGTTATTTTTACTTTATTGACTATGGTGCGGGTGCTCCGCATAAATTGCATGTGCCTTCGCTCAGTATTTCGATATTAAGACTCTATAGGAATTATGATTTAGGTTTTGGCTATAGGACGCAACCGGCTTTTAGCGCCGTCCGTGGCGCTAACGCCTTGTCCGTGCGTCCATGCACGGACATTGCTGTGTTTTGACATAATTCCAACAGACTCTAAATATCTCCATATTCGCGATGTCACATGCAATTTCTGCAAGCACCCTTAGTTTTTGGCTCATTTAAGGTATTGACGCGTCGTATTGGCGGTAGCGTAACTGCTCAGTGCCTTCGCAGTTACGGGGCTGGTCCGGATGCGTGTAAGGGCACTGCAGGAATTTACTTAGCTTTTGTTTATTAGCTATTGCCGTTTAATTGTCTTTTGTTACTGTCACACTTTCGTGTGAACAGTAATTTCTTTTATTATACGCGAAAGACAGAGTGCATCTCTTGGGTGCATTCTGTCTGGTATTTTTTATATAGTAGTTTCATCATGCTTTGATATCTGCTCTTTGAGCTCTACCTTTTTAGAGCTTGTGTACGAATAATGCGCGGATTGCATTTAGCACTGCTATCACCATTACTCCTACGTCTGCAAATATTGCGAGCCACATATTGGCTATTCCGACTGCTCCGAGCACGAGGCAGATCAGCTTGATACCTATTGCGAAGTATGTGTTTTCATATACTATTCGCAGGCATTTGCGCGATATTTTTATTGCTTTTGCTATCTTTAGCGGGTCATCATCCATGAGGACGATATCTGCGGCTTCGATTGCTGCATCTGAGCCCATAGCGCCCATTGCAATTCCGATATCGGCTCTTGAGAGCACCGGTGCATCGTTGATTCCGTCTCCGACGAAGGCGAGCTTTTCTTTGCTGCCCTTTCTTGCAAGCAGTTCCTCCACCTTTGCCACCTTATCACCCGGTAAAAGCTCACTGTATACTTCATCAATTCCCAGCTCTGCCGCTACTGAGTCGGCTACTGTCCTCGAATCGCCTGTAAGCATTATTGTACCTTTTATTCCGGCTTTTTTCAATGCCTTTATTGCTGCCGCTGAGGTTGGCTTTATCTTATCTGAAATAAGGATATAGCCCTCATATCTGCCGTCTATTGCGATATGGACTATGGTGCCGACCTTGTCAGTTTCACTGTAGCTTAAGCCCAGCTTTTTCATGAGCTTGTAGTTTCCTGCCGCTACAGATACACCATTTACCTTTGCGGTGATTCCGTGGCCGCTGATTTCCTCAACGTCTGTCACGCGGGTTCTGTCGATTTCCTTTCCATACGCCTTCTGTAAGCTCCTGCTGATTGGGTGCGACGAGCTGCTCTCTGCAAGTGCTGCGTACTCGAGCACCTTTTTTCTATCGAGCGTATTGTCGTAGACTCCTGCCACCTCGAAAACGCCCTCTGTCATGGTGCCGGTCTTGTCAAATACAACGTATCTGGTCTGTGATAAGGTCTCAAGATAGTTTGAGCCCTTTACAAGAACACCCTCGCGGCTGGCGCCTCCGATTCCTGCGAAAAAGCTGAGCGGAATACTGATGACCAGCGCGCACGGACAGCTTATTACAAGGAAGGTAAGTGCCCTGTATATCCATATGCCCCACTGTGGTGCGGCTGACATGAAAAGTATTCTGACAATCGGCGGCAGTATCGCAAGTGCAAGTGCACTGTAGCAGACTGCCGGAGTATAATACTTGGCAAATTTTGATATGAAGTTTTCTGATTTTGATTTCTTTGAGCTTGAATTTTCAACGAGATCAAGTATCTTTGAAACCGTTGATTCGCCAAACTCTTTGGTGGTTTTAATCTTTAAAACACCGGACATATTGATGCATCCGCTGATTATCTCATCACCGCATTTTGCATCCCTCGGCACGCTCTCACCTGTAAGCGCGCTGGTGTTTAATGTAGATGAACCCTCAACTATCACACCGTCGATAGGAACCTTTTCTCCGGGCTGTACCACGATTACTGAGCCGATAGCAACCTCATCAGGATCAATCTGGGTGAGCTTTCCGTCCACCTCGATATTGGCATAGTCGGGTCTGATGTCCATGAGCTCGCTGATATTCTTACGGCTCTTTCCGACTGCATAGCTCTGAAACAGCTCTCCTATCTGGTAGAAGAGCATAACTGCTATAGCCTCTGTATAGTCACCATTCTCATAAAGTGCAACCGCTATCGCACCTACAGTGGCAACCGCCATCAGGAAGTTTTCATCAAATACCTGCTTGTTTTTGATTCCCTTAAATGCTTTTTTCAGGATATCGTATCCTATAACCAGATAAGGCACCATGTAAAGCAGGAACCTGATAATTCCCTTAACCGGTATGAAATGTAATATAATCATGAGTACCGCTGCGATTATGATACGCGCAAGTACTTTTTTCTGCTTTTTATTCATACGCCATAGCTCCATTCATTATAATCTCTTGATAATCACCCTTACTATAGCGCAGGCATTTAAATAATATCATTTGTCATTCCTGCGCCCGGCAATTTATAAGAAAATCTCGCAGTCGTCCTCTACCTTTTTACAGTTCTTAAGAACCTCCTGCATAACCGCCTTTGCATCCTGTCCCTCTTCAAACTCAACGCTCATCTTGAGTGTCATGAAATTGACTGTAGCATCCTTTACACCTGCTGTATTCTTTGCGGCATCCTCCATCTTGTTGGCGCAGTTAGCGCAGTCTACATCGATTTTGTAAGTCTTCTTCATAGTGGTGTTCTCCTTATTTTCATGAATTATTTATTTTACTGTACGTTTTTCATTGAACATATGAATGATTGTTCATATGTTGATTTTATTATAGCACCTTTTGTACTGTTGTCAATACACAATGTGCATCTAAACATAAAATTTATTCACATACTCTATTCACATAATTAATCTCATAGTTTATGATTCAGGCTTCATCTGTGATATTTTCTTTCCAGCTGCTTCCCTCTTCTATCCCATTTGCCGTAAGCCATTCATCCTCAACCTCTACATGACGCTGTCTGCCGTTTTCGTCCTCGAGATAAACCACGCATTTTGCTTTTGCGCCGTCTGCTCTTTCCTCACAGCCAAAATCAGCCTCATATATGTGTGTTACCGTATACATCTGCACTCTACCTTCTTTCATATGATTTTGCATGACATAAATATATAGAAACTTCCCACATGTACAGGTGGATGTATCCACTCCAAAATATCATGTGGGAAGCTTTTTTCAACTATATTTATGATTATAATGCCGCTTTAATCGCTGCAAGCAGCTCATCATATGTCTCATATGCAGGAAGCTCAGGGTAATCCTTCTTGATGGCATCTGTGCTTCTGAAAAGGAAACCTGCCTTGCTGGCCTGTATCATGCCTAAATCGTTGTGGCTGTCACCGCTTGCGATGGTATCGTATCCGATAGACTGCAGTGCCTTTACAGTTGTAAGCTTTGACTGCTCACATCTCATTCTAAAGCCTGTAATCTCGCCATCTTCAGCAACCTCAAGCTCGTTACAAAAGATTGTCGGCCAGCCGAGCTTCTTCATGAGAGGGCCTGCAAACTGTGAAAATGTATCACTGATGATGATTACCTGTGTGATTGAACGAAGCTCATCCAAAAACTCCTTTGCGCCAGGCATTGGATCTATCTTTGCGATTGTCTCCTGGATTTCTTTTAATCCGAGTCCGTGCTCCTTTAAAATATTTATTCTATAGTTCATAAGCTTATCATAATCAGGCTCATCTCTTGTTGTCTTTTCAAGCTCAGGAATGCCTGTCTCCTTTGCAAATGCAATCCAGATTTCAGGTACCAATACTCCCTCAAGGTCTAAGCATACAATATTCATTTTGATTCCTCCGTGTGTTTTATTCTGTGGATTTCGATGAAGCTCAATATACTTGTCAGGTAACTATTTAAGCAGCCTTGAATAGTTACCTGATATTCAGTTCACCGATTTAATCCAGTAAAGTATATCATACAAGACGACTGTCTACAATAGAATTATGTGTGATTTTCAAAGGATTTTTCAGTAAATATTATTACCGTCCATTACGCTCGCTGGCTTTTGCACGCGTACCGGCTTCCGCAGAGAAGACGCCCTCATCATCTATGATATTTCCGCTCTCAACATGCTTTTTCAGTATATTGTTAAACGCATAATCCCAGATTTTCTCTGAGCCAAGTGCTGTGCGCTTATTTCTGCCGAGTATCTGCGACAGCTTTACACTGTGCTCACGCCATGAAAGCCCGTCCGATGCATCGTTTAGGAGCATTGGCTGGATATTGTCCATGGTGCGGGCAAATCTGGCTTCCGGTGTCTGCTGCGCCTCAAATTCCTCCCACAGCTCTAAAAGCGGCTCGCCCTGTTCCTTTGGCAAGAGTCCGTATATACGCTCCGCCGCCTTCTGCTCACGCTCATGCTGTGTGGCCTTGCCTGCCTCATCATAGGCATATGTGTCTCCTGCGTCAATCTCTACTATGTCGTGTATCAAAAGCATTCCTACTGTCTTTAGCACGTCTATCTTCTCATTGGCATACTCGCTCAAGAGCATGGTCATGATAGCCATATGCCAGGCATGCTCCGCATCATTTTCCTTGCGGCTTGCATCAGCTAAATAAGTCTGGCGGAATATCTCCTTTTCCTTGTCGATTTCTCTAATGAAATCAAGCTGTTTTTCTAATCTTTCGTTTTCCTGCATCATTTTACTGGTTCCTTCTTCCTATCCTATCCGATTTTTAAATATGGTCTCAAGTGTTTAATCAATTCATGTACTTTTGTGCCTGGAGCTGAACTTGCAGGAGTTTTTCCTTCATTCATTGCATCCAAGCGTTCAGCATTTGTTATTGCAAAATCCATGAAAGGTCTCAGAATTTGGAACATATCTGCCCTTCCCTTTGAATATTCTCCCTGTCCAATATTCTTTAACCATTCAGATAGTTTTGGCCAGTAATCACTTCTATGAATATCTGACTGAACAAAACTGAAATGAAGCAAAAACCAAAGTTCAATACACTGATTTGACCAGATAGCATGATATTGTGTTTCCTCTGTAGACATATTAATGCATAATTCATTCGTTTTATTGATGCGTTTTGCCGGAAAATCATCAGTATCATAGACTATCCAGACATGCTTATATCCATTCGGATTGTTCATAACCAGATTCATTGCCTTATCCAAAAGACTAAGCGTATTGTCTCCTGCACCATGAATGTCAAGCTGAATTTTATCTCGATACTGACTGTTTATGATTGTCCTGATTGCTTCGAAATACTGTGGTTCTGTTTCAGTTCCTTCTGTTACTATCAAATGGTACTCTGGACATATCAATATATTCTTATCTCGTCGCGGTTTCATCCAACTCTTTCCTAAATCACTTTTCTTCGGAGGTTTTAAACTCATTGCCAATCTCCTCCTGCCAGCATATTTGTAAGATATGGATCTGCACCATAACGCCCTTCCAGATATTGTTTATCATAGGCTGCAGTACTATTTACTCGTTCATTGTTTTCTCTTCTGATTTCATATAGGGAATATATTTCACTTTCGTGCCTTTCATTTTCTGCCGCGAACCAAATTTCATCCCGTCTGAAAACTGTATTTTTCATTGTTGTCATATCATGGGAAGTAAAAAGTAACTGCGCTCCCTTTTTGTTTACATTCTTATTCTTAAACAATGAAATTACATAACGAAGCAGCTTAGGATGCAATTTTGCATCCAATTCATCAATAATCACCAGCCGGCCTTCTTGCAGTGCTAACAAAATCACAGGTAATGCCGCAATCATTTTCTTTGTTCCATCTGACTCATCATTAAAACTTAATTCATAAATCTTTCCCTCTATCATACGCTGCGTATACAGTTCATGATTTTCTTCATCATACCGATAACCTGATACATCAATATCAACATCATTTAGTGCACGAACAATTCTCTTTCGATATGATTCATCATCAGAAAACATTATTTGTCTGTCTGCAATCGGATTTGCATAGTTTTTGACAATGCATGATTCAAACCACTTCTGAACTTCCACAATTACCGGTATATCATAGTTGATTGCCAGAAAAGATAAATATGGCATCTTGGGGTTTACCGAGCGGTTAATACTCGCTTTATTGATGCTTGCACCCAATGTAATTTCAGAACCTTCCCTATCAAAAACCATACCCGTTCTCTTTCCACCAATGGATTTCCAATACAGAGATTCTTCAACAATGTCATCCCCGCATATTGATAAGTTGTACCTGTATTCATTTTTTCCCTGTCGGAAATACACTTCAAATTCTGTCGGCATTTTCCTAGATATTTCATTAAAATAGAATGGTGCCGCACTTATCTTCTGCTGAATAATAATCTTTTCTCTTGCCTTCTCCAATTCATATATTGGCTTAACCACTGTAGAAATCAAACATGAAAGAGCTAGTAACAGATTAGTTTTTCCCCCACCATTCGGACCATATATAACCCCTACGGGAAGAAGTGCATCTGCTTTCTCGCTTTTTAACAACGATTCTGAAAATTCCGGAATAGATGTCGCCTGAAAATCGAATGTTGTTGTTTCTTTATATGATTTAAAATTTTTAAAAGAAAATTGACATAGCATCCTGATATTCCTCCCTCTGAACTGTCTTATTTGCACTTATTAGCTTTGCACTTATTATATAATTAATATATTCGTTTTTCAAGTTTTATACCCACATTTCAAAAATAAAATTTATGAAATGTGGGTATAAAAGTCATTTTTCTGATTTTATAATATTATTTTAAGTTTCCTTAGAAAATCTCCTTTATATACATAAAAATACAATGCCTCTACAGCGCATCCTTCATTGCTTTAACATACTCACCGACATACTTTGGTGAAGCCTCACCATACTCATCGATTATCTTGATGATGGCAGAGCCCACAATGGCACCATCCGAGATATCTGCCATCTTCTTTGCCTGCTTGGGTGTTGAAATGCCAAAACCGATAGCACATGGCACATTTGTGTTTTCTCTGATTACCTTGACTATTGAAGCCAGATCTGTCTTAATCTCGCTTCTTGTACCGGTAACTCCGAGGCTTGAAATCACATAGATGAAGCCGGTTGCCTCCTTTGCTATCATGCAATGCGATCCTTTGATGTAGGTGCGATAAATGAAATAAGGTCCACATCATATTTCTCGCAGAGTGGTAAAAACTCTTCCTTTTCCTCATATGGGATATCCGGCAGAATGAGTCCGTCAATGCCTATTACCTTACATGTACTGATAAACTTTTCTGCGCCGTAAGAGTAAACCACGTTTGCATATGTCATGAAAACCATAGGAATTGTGACATCTTTTCTCAGATCTCTCACAAGGTCAAAAACCTTGTCTGTTGTAACTCCGGCTGCAAGTGCCTTTACGTTGGCGCCCTGGATTACAGGTCCCTCTGCTGTAGGATCAGAGAATGGAATTCCAAGCTCTATAAGGTCTGCTCCGTTTGCAACTGCTTCTCTTACGATTTTTGCGGTTATCTCTAAATTTGGATCACCACAGGTGATAAATGGTATAAATGCCTTGCCGTTTTCAAACGCACTTCTTATCTTACTCATAAATATTCTCCCCTCTGTATCTTGCTATTGCCGCGCAGTCCTTGTCGCCTCTGCCTGAAACAGTAACAACGATTATCTTGTCCTTGTCCATTGTAGGCGCCAGCTTCATGGCATACGCCACTGCATGTGAGGACTCGATTGCAGGGATGATTCCCTCTGTCTTTGCGAGGTATTCAAAAGCATTTACCGCTTCATCATCTGTTACCGGTACATATTTTGCTCTTCCGATATCGTGCAGATATGCGTGCTCCGGTCCGACTCCCGGATAGTCAAGTCCTGCAGAAATTGAATAAACCGGAGCAATCTGTCCGTATTTATCCTGACAGAAATATGACTTCATGCCGTGGAAAATACCAAGACGGCCTGTATTTACTGTGGCTGCAGTCTCAAATGTATCTATTCCTCTTCCTGCTGCCTCGCAGCCGATGAGCTCAACTCCCTCATCCTCTATGAAGTTGTAAAAGCTTCCGATGGCATTTGAGCCGCCGCCCACACATGCAATAACCGCATCAGGCAGTCTGTGCTCCTTTTCAAGCATCTGCTCCTTGATTTCCTTTGAGATGACCGCCTGGAAATCTCTTACGATGGTAGGGAACGGATGTGGTCCCATAACCGAGCCAAGGCAGTAATGTGTGTCTGAAATTCTCTTGGTCCACTCTCTCATTGCCTCCGATACGGCATCCTTTAATGTGGCTGTGCCTGATGTAACCGGGATAACCTCTGCTCCGAGCAGACGCATGCGGTATACATTGAGCGCCTGACGCTTTGTGTCCTCCTCGCCCATGAATACGACACATTCCATACCCATAAGGGCTGCGGCCGTTGCTGTTGCCACGCCGTGCTGACCGGCTCCGGTCTCAGCTATCAGGCGGGTTTTGCCCATTTTCTTTGCAAGAAGTGCCTGCCCTAATACGTTGTTGATCTTGTGCGCTCCTGTATGGTTTAAATCCTCTCTCTTAAGGTATATTTTTGCTCCACCGAGATCCTTTGTCATCTTTTCTGCGTAGTACAGTCTCGATGGTCTTCCTGCATAATCGTTGAGAAGCTCTGTGAGCTCTCTGTTAAATTCAGGATCGTTTTTGTAATAATTGTATGCTTCTTCTAATTCTTTAACGGCATTCATGAGGGTTTCAGGAATGTACTGTCCTCCGTGAATACCAAATCTTCCGTTTGGATTTGTCATGATGTTTTCCCTTCTGATGTATATTTGTAAATATTTTGTTTTCTGTACTGAATAGTTACAGATATTCTTAAAACCATGAAGATACTTATATATCTCTATTAGCTTAATCGCAATTCATCAAGCTTAGCCTTTTTGTCGTCCGCTCTCATCAGTGTCTCTCCGATAAGCACTGCGTCAGCTCCGATTTCACGTATTGCCCTGATATCATCTGTGCTCTTTACACCGCTTTCCGATACAAATATGATGTCATCCGGAATCAGGTCACGAAGCTTTCTGCTGTTAGCTGTATCAACTGTAAAATCCTTCAGATTGCGGTTGTTGACACCTATTATTCTGGCACCGGCTCTTACCGCCATCCCTGCCTCTTTTTCATTGTGTATCTCCACAAGGGCGCTTATGCCAAGGCTGTCGCAGATTTTTATATATTCACCAAGCTGTTCCTCTGACAGTATGGAGCAGATTAAAAGCACCGCAGCGGCACCGAGTGTCTTTGCCTGATATATCTGATATTCATCAACCGTAAAATCTTTTCGAATGCACGGAATCGAAACCGTTTTTGCAATCTCCTTAAGATACTCATCCGAGCCTAAAAACCACTTTGACTCTGTCAGTACCGAGATGCAATCCGCACCTGCCTTCTCGTATTCCCTTGCAATTTCAAGATATCTGAAATCCGGCTCTATAAGCCCCTTTGACGGCGAAGCCTTCTTGCACTCGCATATGAAGCTCAAGTCATCCTTTTTGAGTGCTTTTTCAAATGCAAAATCACAAAGCTTTTCGTTTTTCGTCTGAATCGCGATATTTTTCATTTCCTCAAGGCTTATTTTTTTCTTGTCCTCTGCCACGCGGAGCCTTGAATATTCTGCTAGCTGGTCTAAAATATTCATCGCTTTTCCTTTCCTGTTTTGTGTGCCTAGCTGTTGCTTACCTCGATGAGCTTATCGAGTGTTTCAAGCGCTTTTCCTGAATCAATGATTTCTGCTGCTAGCTCGATACCCTCTTTCATGCTGTCGGCCTTTCCTCCTATATAAAGTGATGCGCCTGCGTTCATGAGTACTGCATTTCTCTTATGGCCCTTCTGTCCGCCTAAGATATCACGTACAATTTTCGCATTTTTCTCAGGTGTACCGCCTTTTAAATCCTCCTTTGTACAGCGCTCAAAGCCGAAATCCTCCGGTGAGATTACTGTGGTTCTGAACCATCCGTCCTTTATCTCGCATATCTTGGTCGGTGCGCTCATGGAAATCTCATCGAGCTTATCCATGCCATATACTACCATTCCACGCTTTACTCCGAGGCTTACAAGCACCTGTGCAAGCGGCTCTACAAGATACTCATCATACACTCCGAGAAGCTGCATAGCCGGTGAACCCGGATTTGTGAGCGGTCCTAAAATATTGAATACTGTTCTAAAACCAAGCTCTTTTCTGATAGGTCCGACATATTTCATTGATGTGTGATATTTCTGTGCAAAGAAGAAGCACATGCCGACTTTATTTAAAAGCTCTACACATTTCTCAGGGCTCTGGTCTATGTTGACGCCGAGTGCCTCAAGGCAGTCTGCTGTGCCGCATAATGAAGAGGCTGCCCTGTTTCCGTGCTTTGCCACCTTCATGCCGCCTGCTGCCGCAACAAGTGCAGAGGTTGTTGAAATGTTGAAGCTTTGTGCATTGTCTCCGCCTGTTCCTACGATTTCGAACACATCCATACCTGTTTTCACCTGTACCGCATGCTCTCTCATGGCTGCTGCACAGCCTGCGATTTCGTCTGTTGTCTCAGCCTTTGCGCTCTTTGTTGAAAGAGCTGCAAGAAAAGCTGCATTCTGGGTTGATGTTGTCTCACCGCCCATGATCTCATTCATCACTGCATATGCCTCGTCATATGTGAGGTCTTCTTTGTTTACGATTTTTACTATGGCTTCTTTTATCATGATTATGTCCTCCTGTATTCCGATGATGTTTCGTTTATAATTTTGTTTATGATTTTGTTCTGCTATTTGTTTTCAATTCAACAACTAATATATAAATTCATTAAACGCTGCAATTTTCAATTAAGCTTTGATAAAATTACTAAGCATCTGCTTTCCGTCCGGCGTCATGATTGACTCCGGGTGAAACTGCACGCCGTATATCGGATATTCCCTGTGCTCAACAGCCATGATCTCACCATCATCTGTAGTGGCTGTAATCTTTAGGCAATCAGGCATCGTGTCCGCATCTGCAGCAAGTGAATGGTAACGTGCTACCTTTGCTTTTTTCGGGCAACCCTTGAATAAAAGGCTTTCTGTGTCAAACGATACATCCGATTGCTTTCCGTGCATGAGCTCCTTTGCATACGTAACTGTCGCACCGTATGCTGCGCATATCGCCTGATGTCCAAGGCACACGCCAAGGATTGGGATTTCCTTTCCAAGCTCCTTTGCCCCAGCTATTATCACCCCCGCATCCTCAGGCCTTCCCGGTCCCGGTGATAATATGATGCGGTCAGGCTTTAAAGTCCTAATCTCTTCAACTGTCATCTCATCATTTCTGATTACTCTGATATCAGGCTCTATCTCGCCGATTAGCTGATACAGATTGTAAGAAAAGCTGTCGTAGTTATCAATCAGTAAAATCATTCTTTCACCTCCTGTGAGACTTCCAGTGCCTTAAGAGAAGCCTTTGCCTTGTTTATGCACTCCTGAAATTCCTTCTCAGGATCTGAATCCGCAACTATTCCCGCTCCGCTTCTCACGAAAACCTTGCCGTTTTTCTTGTAGGCAATACGGATTGCAATACATGTATCCATGTTCCCTGTAAAATCTATATATCCGATCGCCCCTCCGTAAATGCCTCGCTTGTTGTCCTCAAGCTCTCCGATGAGCTGGCACGCTCTGATTTTTGGCGCTCCTGAAAGTGTTCCTGCCGGAAGCACAGCCTCAATGGCATCAAGCGCATCATATTCATCCCTGATCTCGCCTCTTACTGTCGAACCGATATGCATTACATGTGAATATCTCTCTATGGAATGAAGCTTTTCTACTTGTACACTTCCGAATTTGCTTACCTTTCCGAGGTCATTTCTTCCAAGGTCCACGAGCATATTGTGCTCTGCGAGCTCTTTTTCGTCCTTAAGCAGCCCTTCCTCAAGCTTTTTGTCCTCCTCTGCTGTGGCACCTCTCGGCCTCGTGCCTGCCAGCGGGAATGTGTGAAGCACTCCATTTTCAAGCTTCACAAGTGTCTCCGGAGATGCTCCCGCAACCTCCACATCGGTTCCTGAAAAATAAAACATGTACGGCGAAGGATTTATCGTTCGAAGCACGCGGTAGGTATCAAAAAGGCTTCCCTCAAACGGCACACTCAATCTGTTGGATAAAACTATCTGGAAAATATCCCCCTCTTTGATATGGTGCTTTGCCTTCTCGACCATCTCACAATACTGCTCCTTTTCAAAAAGCGGTGTGACCTCACCCAGCAGCTTGCCACCCATATTCTGTTTTTTCTCTCCGTGCATCAGAAGCTCCCTAAGCTGCTTTAGCTCAACAATCGCTTTGTTGTAGCCTGTTTCCGGAGCATCAAGTGACATATTTGCGATTAGTATTATCTTTTGGCACAAATTGTCAAATGCTATTACCTTATCAAAAAGCATCAGATCAACATCCTTGAAATCCTCTGTGTTCCTTGCTTTTCCTCTGATGCTTTTCTCCTTGTAGCCCAGATAATCATACGAAAAATAACCTACAAGGCCACCTGTAAACGAGGCAGATAATCAAATTTCGGACTCTTGTACTCTGAAAGAATCTGTCTGATGTACTCTGAAGGATTTTCCGTCTCCACCGAAAGCTTTCCAAGCTTCATGTGACCATCTATGCAGTTAATCTCAAGCTTTGGATCATATCCTAAAAATGTATATCTTCCCCAGGCTTCATTGGCTTGTGCTGATTCAAGCAGATAACAATGTGTTGAAACATTCTGAAGAATCCTCATAGCCTCTATAGGTGTGATAAAATCTGATAATATCTCACAGCTTACAGGGAGAATGTCATACTTCCCGGTTTTTGCTATTTCTTTAACTTCGGTCAGTGTAGGTGAAATTTTCATATGCTTGCCTCCAAATTTTGTGTGGTAGTGAATAAATGTCCAATGTTCAACCGTGAACAAATGCCCAACATACAAGCTCGAATTCGCCTTTTCAAGGCTTCTCCGCAGCTTACGCTGCTACAATTCTCGCTTTATGTTGTGCAGTCCAATGTTCGTTCGCAAGCTTGCATGCGAGCATGCAGACTTGCAAACTCCATTGTCCCTCTTTGTTCACTAAAAAACGCCCTTGACAGAATTTTAGTTCTGTCAAGGACGAATAATCTTAACTATCCGCGGTGCCACCTTGAATTCACGATAAAGCTCGTGCGCTTGGCAGGATACCAACATATCCCGGACAAATGACGTATGCCCTCACGTCGCAGAATACTCTGGATATCTGGATGAATGATAAATCCATTTGACTGCGCCCTCAGCGGTCCATTTGACAACTTGTTTCACACCTGATTCTCAGCACCACAGGCTCTCTGTAAAGGCATCATTGCCGTTATCTCCGCTTCAACGGTTTACAACTTATTAAATTGTCGAAACAGTTTAAACTGTTTTCACTTCTTTAACGATTTAATACTTTATCTCGCTAAATTTGTTTAAAGTTTATCACTCCTTTTTGTGTTTGTCAACATACATTTTACATTAAAATATACTCCATCTGGCGTTCCTTTGTCTTAAGCCCCATCTTCTCATAAAATTTCTCAGCAGATGTGTTTCCACTCCATACATTGAGGGTGACCTCATAGCAGCCGAGCTGCTTTGCCTCATTCTTGACATATTCAAAAAGCTGCTCTCCGATATGCGCTCCTCTGGTCTTTGCATCTACACACAGATCATCTATGAAAAGTGATGTAAACGGCACCATGTTGTTGGAAAACGGCTGCTGTCTTATCTGACAGAATGCATATCCCATGCATACATCGTCATCATCTGCCGCAACATATATCGGCTTTGTATCGTCCTTTATCATTTCTGCAAGCTCTTCATTTGTATATTTTGTCGTTCCCGGAATAAAAATATCCGGTCTGATATCGGCATGGATCTGAAGCACCTGCTCTAACAATTCTATAAGTCTTGGTATGTCTTTTTCCTGTGCTCTTCTAATATTCATTTTTGAGAATCATCCTTCCTGTTGTCGTTAATGTATAGTTTTTATATTTCAAAATAAATCCAGCATATTATCGAGATAAATGTGCTCTCTGACATGTATCTGATACTGTGGCTTCGTCATATAGTAGAGCAGAAATTCAAGTATCATGGCACTTCCAAGCCCTCTGCCCTCTATTTTAAAATTGCTAAAGCCCATCGGCAGATAAGTGTTCTTTATATCGTCTACTCCTATAAATCCTGGATTTTCCATCGCCTCGAAAAGAGATATCCCTGCCCCGCATCAGGCGCAGTGCAATAGTGCTCCGAGCAATCCTCGCCCAGATTTTTGCGGCTAACCGTCTCGTAGCATTTCTTCCTGTCCGTGCAGCCAAACCAGCAGCACTCATTGCACAAAAATTCTACTTTTTCCTTTTGATGCTGTGATAGTGCTTTCAGATTGTCAAATGATTTGTTCAACCTGAAATCCGGTACTACATAGCGGAATTCCTCTCTGTTTAGCTCATTTTTAAATTCACTGAAATCCGTCAGAACCTTTGTGGTTGAAGACACAAAATAAAAGTCAGGGTAGTTTTCTTTTATGTAATCAAGCAGAATATCTGAGTAGATGATTATTCCGTTTCCAAAGCCCCTGCTTCGCTCATTATCTCTGCCTATATCAAATATCCTGCACAGTTCGTTACATTTTTTGTCAGGAAGATGCTCCTTAGTAAGCAATGAATTGCTAAAGGTAAGTCTCGCGGATATCCCATATTCCTGCATCAGCTTAAGAACTTCTTTCGGATCGTGCTCACCAAAACCGACGCGGCCTCCGCCCCATATGCAGTCTGCCGGTGCACCGTATATTGAGCCTATGTCGCACCAGTCATAGAAATATTCCCGGTGCTTGCGGTACAGTGGGAGAAATTCTTTGTATAATTCATAAAATTCAAACAATCCCGGTAGATGATAATACGCTTTCATTTTGACTCCTTATTTTAATCCGTACCAGACTCTCAACAGACTCTAGTATACTTCTCCCAAATGTAAGTGTAAAATCCCGGAGCGTATTGTATGCTTTGATAGCATATCAATATCACGCTCCGGGGTTTCTATTTACGCCTGATTTAGTTTAAGAAATTCTGTATGATAACTTCCTCTGCCTCTTCCTCTGTAAGTCCGAGTGTACGGAGCTTGAGAAGCTGCTCGTCGTTTATCCTGCCGATTGCTGCCTCATGTATGATAGCCGCATCGATATTTTTTGCCCTGATTTCAGGGATTGAACCGACCTCTGCATGATCCATGATTATAGAATCACACTGGATATGAGCCTGGCATTTGCTGTTGCCGATGGCATTTGGATGGAAGGTCTGGACTGAGTTTCCTTTTCCTACGGATCTGGAAACAATCTGTGCAGAGCTGTCCTCTCCGTTTAACTGCACCTCGATATTTGACTCCGCCTTCTGATCTCCATCTGTCATGAGACGCTCTGTGACATAGAGCTTTGCGTCCTTTCCAAGCTCCACATTGGTCTCACGGACTGTAGAATCAACACCCCTTTATCTGTGCTGTATCGAGAGTGAAAACAGAATTCTCACCCACAAATATAT
>ENA-OQED01000035-OQED01000035.1-human-gut-metagenome-genome-assembly--contig:-NODE-35-length-47459-cov-1.964231_pt1 | contig 47459 bp, 42 predicted proteins | sample MGYA00242790_ERZ504625 | MGnify/ENA primary metagenome ERZ504625 (study PRJEB26092, sample SAMD00036345) | human gut metagenome | host: Homo sapiens | study: EMG produced TPA metagenomics assembly of...
GCCCTCCTATTTCGCCCCCTTTTCGCACATCAAAAACAAAAAGCGCATCAGTTGATGAGAATATTCATCACTGATGCGCTTTTTCTGCCTGTGGATAATTCTTCCTCAGAGAATCACAGCTTTTTCAGCGGCCTCCCCGAAGGAACGGTCTTTTTATTGCAGAAACATAGATGCCTGACGCTGTAAAGCTGTCCTTCTCGGTATGACGTTTGACAACATTTCTTTCATGCAGTTGGACAATGTCAATTACGCGGCAGCAGGCATCATGGTATAATAATGCAGGGCGCGCCTCACTCTTCCTTGTGGCGGACGGCGCGGACCATCTTCTCGAATTTCGTGCGCGGCATCATGACGAGATGGCCGCATCCCTGGCACTTGAGCCGGAAGTCCATGCCGGTGCGCAGAACTTCCCATTCGCTTGAGCCGCACGGGTGCGTTTTCTTCATGCGCACGATGTCACCGACGGCATATTGTTGTTTTTCCATCATGGTATTTGGAGGCCTCCTATGAAAATCTCGATCCTGCAGATGCCGGTCGCTTTCGCCCGGCCCGATGAAAATATCCAGACGCTGCGCCGCATGGTCGAAGCGTCCATGCGCGAGGAGCCGGATGTGCTCGTGCTGCCCGAGCTCTGGCGGCTCGGCTTCTACCCGCAGCCGATTGCCGTGCACGCGGACCTCGACGGCCAGCAGTCGCGCGCCGTGCTCGCAGAGCTCGCGCGCAAGAACGGCGTAAACATCGTCGGCGGCACGGTGGCCAACCGGCGCGAGGGCAAGGTCTACAACTCGTGCTACATCTTCGACCGCACGGGCAAGGAAATCGCCTCGTACGACAAGGCGCACCTCTTCACGCCGAGCGGCGAGCGCGCGGATTTTGCGGCAGGCAGCCACATGGTGACGTTCCGCCTCGACGGCGTGCTCTGCGGCATCGCCGTCTGCTATGACGTGCGCTTCCCCGAGTTCATCCGCAAACTCGCACTCGAGGACATCTCCGTGCTCTTCCTGCCGGCGGCCTGGCCGGCCAGCCGACTGAATCACTGGCAAACGCTCACGCGTGCCCGTGCCATCGAGAACGATATCTACGTCATCGCGGCCAACGAGGCGGGTACCGACGAGCAGGGCAACCACCTCGCCGGCCACTCGGCGATCCTCGATCCCTGGGGCGAGACCATTGCCGAGGCCGGTGAGGGCGAGGCCATCCTGACCGCCCGCCTGCGCCCCGGCCTGCGCCAGCACATCCGCGAGACGCTTAACGTCTACGCCGACCGTCGGCCGGAGCTCTACTGAACCTTGCTATCAAAAAGACTGTCGCAAACGCGGCAGTCTTTTTTTCATGATCTTACGATTATACGTTGAAGCGGAAGTTGACGACGTCGCCGTCCTGCATGACGTAGTCCTTGCCCTCGACGCGGACCTGGCCTTTCTCGCGGGCGGCGGCGACGCTGCCTGCGGCGATGAGGTCGTCGTAGTTGACGATCTCGGCGCGGATGAAGCCGCGCTCGAAGTCCGTGTGGATCTTGCCAGCAGCTTTCGGCGCCGTCGTGCCCTTGACGATCGTCCAGGCACGGCACTCGTCCGGGCCGGCCGTCAGGAAGGTCTGCAGGCCCAGGAGGTCAAAGGCGGCCTTAATCAGGCGGTCGAGGCCGCTCTCCGTCTCACCGAGGTCTTCGAGGAAGGCCTTGGCCTCGTCCTCGTCGAGCTCAGCGATCTCCGACTCGACTTTTGCGGAGATGGCGACGACTTCTGCGCCCTCTTTGGCTGCGTATTCCTTGACCTGCTGGACGTACGGGTTCTCGTCATAGGCCGTGGCGACTTCGTCCTCGGCAACGTTCGTGACGTAGAGCGTCGGCTTGAGCGTCAGGAGGTTCATCTCCTTGATGATCTCGAGATCATCCTCGGAGAGGTCGACCTGGCGCGCCGGTGTGCCCTCATCGAGCGCAGCTTGATGCGGCGCAGGATCTCGTCCTCGACCTTTGCTTCCTTGTTGCCGGACTTCGCGATCTTGGCGAGCTTCATGATGCGCTTCTCGACGATCTCGAGGTCTGCGAGGCAGAGCTCTGTCTGGATGATGTCGATGTCGCGCAGCGGATCGATGCCGCCCTCGACATGCGTGATGTTCGGGTCGACAAAGCAGCGTACGACATGGGCGACGGCGTCGACCTGGCGGATGTGCTCGAGGAATTTATTGCCGAGGCCCTCGCCCTTGGATGCGCCCTTGACGAGACCGGCGATGTCGACGAAGCGCACGGTAGCCGGCGTCGTCTTCTTCGACTTGTAGAGCTCATGCAGGACCTTGAGGCGCGGATCCGGTACGGCGACGACGCCGACATTCGGCTCGATCGTGCAGAACGGGAAGTTTGCGGCCTCAGCGCCGGCTTTCGTGATGGCATTGAAAAGCGTGCTCTTGCCGACATTCGGCAGGCCGACAATACCAACTTCTAAGTTACTCAAAATGAATTTCTCCCTTACTTACAGTTGATTACAGTGTGCCAAAGATGCGGTCGCCTGCATCGCCGAGGCCCGGTACGATGTAGCCCTTTTCGTTGAGCTTCTCGTCGATGGCTGCGACGTAGAGCGGCACATCTGGATGGTCGTGGTTGATGACGCGGACGCCCTCTGGCGCAGCGACGAGGCACATGAGGATGATGTGCTTCGCGCCCTTCTCCTTGAGCAGCGAAAGTGCTGCAGACGAGCTGCCGCCCGTGGCGAGCATCGGGTCGACGACGACGAGCGTGCGCTCGGCGACATCGCCCGGCAGCTTGCAGTAGTACTCGACTGGCTTCAGCGTCTTCGGGTCGCGGTACATGCCGACGTGGCCGACGCGGGCCGCCGGGATCATGTTGACGACGCCGTTGAGCATGCCGAGGCCGGCGCGCAGGATCGGCACGACGCCGACTTTCTTGCCCGCAAGCATCTTCTCCTTGCACTTGCAGATCGGCGTCTCGATCTCGACATCCTTGAGCGGGAAGTCGCGCGTGATCTCATAGGCCATGAGCATCGAGATCTCCTCGAGCAGCTCGCGGAAGTCCTTCGTACCAGTCTCTTTCATGCGCATGATCGTGAGCTTGTGCTGGATCAGCGGGTGGTCGATGACGTGGACATTCATTGGTTCAGCCATGAAAGATACCCCTTTCTACACATTACAGAGCCCCGCAGAGCGGGGCCATGTCAGATATGGTTCACATGTTATTCACAGTGCTTATTCATAGAGCGGATATTTCGCGCAGAGGGCGGCGACGCGGCGGCGTGCCTCCTCTTTCTTTTCTTCGTTCTGCGGGTCATTCAAGACGAGCGCGATGATATTGCCGACTTCGCGCATGTCGTCTTCCTTGAAGCCGCGCGTCGTCAGGGCCGGGCTGCCGAGGCGGATGCCGCTCGTGACGAACGGGGAGCGCGGCTCGAACGGGATCGTATTGCGGTTCGAGGTAATGTTGACCTCGTCGAGGACGTTCTGCGCCTCTTTGCCCGTGATGTCCTTGCTCGTGAGGTCGACGAGCATCAGGTGGTTGTCCGTGCCGCCCGAGACGATGCGGAAGCCGTCCTGCTGCAGCGTCTCAGCGAGTGCCTTGGCGTTCTTGATGGTCTGCGCTGCGTACTCCTTGAACTCGGGGCGCAGTGCCTCGCCGAGGGCGACGGCCTTGGCGGCGATGACGTGCATGAGCGGTCCGCCCTGGATGCCGGGGAAGACGGCCTTGTTGAACTGCTTGCCGAATTCCGCATCCTTGCAGAGGATCATGCCGCCGCGCGGGCCGCGCAGCGTCTTATGGGTCGTCGTCGTGACGACGTCGGCGTACGGGACCGGGCTCGGATGGAGGCCGGCGGCGACGAGGCCGGCGATGTGCGCGATGTCGACCATGAGGTAAGCGCCGACCTTATGGGCAATCTCCGCGAGGCGCGGGAAGTCGATGATGCGCGCATAGGCGGAGGCGCCGGCGACGATCAGCTTCGGCTTGCACTCTTCAGCCTGCTTCTCGAGTGCGTCGTAGTCGATGCGCTCCGTCTCCTTGTCGACACCGTACGGCACGATCTTGAAGTACTTGCCGCTCATGTTGACCGGGCTGCCGTGCGTCAGGTGACCGCCGTCCGTGAGGTTCATGCCCATGACCGTGTCACCCGGCGTCAAGAGGGAGAAGAACACAGCCATGTTGGCCTGTGCGCCGGAATGCGGCTGGACGTTGGCATAGGCTGCGCCGAAGAGCTTCTTCGCACGGTCGATGGCCAGCTGCTCGACGACGTCGACGTACTCGCAGCCGCCGTAGTAGCGCTTGCCGGGGTAGCCTTCGGCGTATTTATTCGTCAGCACGCTGCCCTGTGCTTCCATCACAGCTTTGGAGACGATGTTCTCCGACGCGATGAGCTCGAGCTTCGTGCGTTGGCGATTGAGCTCCAGGTCAATCTCTTTCGCGATTTCCGGGTCCGACTGTTTCAGGGTGTCCATCAGGCTCATGGGTTTCCTCCTATTCTGCTGCTCTTGCAGCATTCCCTATTGTGTGGATGACAGATGGCTGGGAGCTTACTGCTGCTCGATTGCCATGATCTTGTTGACACGGCGCGCATGGCGGCCGCCCTCGAACGAGCTCTCGACGAACGCGCGGACAATCTCGCCTGCCGGGCCGAAGCCGAGCACGCGGCCGCCCATCGCGAGGACGTTGGCGTTGTTGTGCTCGCGCGCCTTCTTGGCCGAGTAGACATCGTTGCAGAGGGCACAGCGGATGCCCTTGACCTTGTTGGCCGCGATTGAGATACCAATGCCCGTGCCGCAGAGCACGATGCCGAGGTCGGCCTTGCCGCTCGTCACATCTGCGCAGACTTTCTCGGCGATATCCGGGTAGTCGACGGACTCCGTGCCGAAGGTACCGACATCCGTCACCTTGATGTCTTCGTACTCTTTCAGGACCATCTTGACTTCTTCCTTGAGTGCACGCGCCGTGGTCACTGCCAATCGTAATGTTCATGGATTCTCCACCTTTCTTACATGCTCTTTCTTATTCTATCACACATGCGCACCAAAAAAAACACATCAAGTGGCCGATCATCCCTGGAAAAGCGCGCGGATCTCTTCTTCGGTGAGCTTGGCGAGGAAATTCTCGCCGGGCTTTATCATCTGGTCGATCAGGGACTTCTTCTTTTCCTGCAGCTCGTAGATCTTTTCCTCGACCGTCCCCTTCATGATGAGCTTGAAGACCTGGACGTTGCTGCGCTGGCCGAGGCGGTAGGCGCGGTCGGTCGCCTGGTCCTCGACGGCGGGGTTCCACCACGGGTCGAAGTGGACGACCATGTCGGCGCCCGTGAGGTTGAGGCCCGTGCCGCCCGCCTTGAGTGAGATCAGGAAGACCGGCACGGCGCCCCTGTTGAACTCCCGCACGAGCTTCATGCGCGTCAGGGCCGGCGTCGCGCCGTCGAGGTAGAAGTGCGCGAGCCCCTCCTTCGCAGGTGCTCGGCGATGCGCGAGAGCATCGTCGTGAACTGCGAGAAGATCAGCAGGCGATGGCCGCCCTCGTGCGCCTCCGCGATGAGCTCATCGAGCATGTCGAGCTTGCCTGAGCCGCCGTGGTAGCTCTCGAGGAAGAGCGAGGGGTCGCAGGCAATCTGGCGCAGGCGCGTGAGGATGGCGAGGATCTTGATGCGCTGCTCTCCGGGGCTCGCGAGGCTGACCTCGCGCAGGAAGTCGCGCTGGCTCTTCATGAAGTAGGCCCGGTAGATTTTCGCCTGCTGCGGCGTCATCTCGCCGACGAGCTTGCGCTCGACCTTGTCGGGAAGCTCCTTTAAGACATCCTTCTTCATGCGGCGCAGGATGAAGGGCATGACGCGCTGCCGCAGCACCTTGGCGGCTTTCTTGTCCTCGGCACGCACGATGGGGATCTCGAAGCGCTGCTTGAACTTCGACTGGCTGCGAGGTAGCCCGGCATAAGGAAGTCAAAGATGGACCAGAGCTCCGTCAGCGTGTTCTCGATGGGCGTGCCCGTCAGCGCAAAGCAGGTGTCAGCCGACAGTTTCTTGACGGCGCGCGCACTCTGCGTCGCGGGGTTCTTGATGTGCTGCGCCTCGTCGAGGAAGATGCTGGCAAAGCGGCGCTGCGCGTAGAGGTCGACGTCGCGCTTGAGCGTGTCGTACGTCGTCACGATGACGTCGACGCCGCCCGCCTGCTCGAGCAGAGCGCGGCGCTCCGCCTTCGATCCCGCCACGGCCACCGCCTGAAGCGCGGGCGCGAAGCGGGCGATCTCCTCGAGCCAGTTGTAGAGCAGCGAAGTCGGCGCAACGACGAGCGCAGGTGGCGCCTCTGGCGCTTTCCTGGCGAGCAGGAATGTGATGACCTGCAACGTCTTGCCAAGGCCCATGTCATCTGCGAGGATGCCGCCGAGATGATGGTCCGCGAGACTCGAGAGCCAGTTGAAGCCCGTGACCTGGTAGTCGCGCAGCACGGGCTTCAGCGAAGTCGGCACCTCGTAGTCGGCCTCCTGCGGCTGGCGGATGCCGCGCACGATCTCGCGGAAGCGGCGGCTGCGCGTGAGCTGCAATCCCCCGTCGTCGCGCGCGAGTCCGTCGAGGTACATGGCCTCTGATAGCGGCAGTTCTACCTTGCCGCCTGCCAGGTCCTTCTGCCGCAGCCCCGCGTTCTCCACGAGCGAGGCGATGGCGCGCAGCTGCTGGTCGCCGAGCGTCACGAAGCTCCTGTCCTTCATGCGGTGGTAGCGCTTCTTCTGGCGGTAGGAGTCGAGGATGTCGACGAGTTCTTGATAGTCGACATCCTTCATGTTGAACGTGACCTCCAGGAGGTCCATGTCGTTGACACTGACGCCGGCCGTGACCTTCGGCATGGGGCGCACGGGCCGGCGCTCGAAGCTTGCCTCGTAGAAGATCTCGACGCGCTCTGGCAGCTCCTCGAGCCCCTGCGTGAGGAAGTCGTAGCTCTTCTCTTCGTCGAGCTGGACGAACTGGTCGCGCTTCTTCACGAAGCCATAACGCGCAAAGACGGCGAGCACCGCCTGTTCCGCCTCGCTGTCGCGCACGAGCAAGTGGCCCGCATCGACATCCGGCGCCGCCTGCACGACAGGATTGAATCGGATGTGGTCGTAGACGAAGACGGGCTTCACGGCGATGCCCTCGCCCTCGTAGTCGAGGTAGAGCTCTGCCGTGAGCGGCACGAGCAGGAATTCCTCCTCGAAGCCCGCGTCGACATCGACGTCCGCGACCTGCTCGACGGCCGGCAGGATGCTGCTGAAGAACGGCGTCATGTCGCCATGCGAGAGCTGCACGCTCGTCGCGCGCGCAAACGCCTGCCAGAGCGGCTGCAGCGCGCGGCCGAACGCATCCGCCACCCGGTAGATGGCCTCGTGCTGGTAGAGGATGCGGCAGTCCTCCGAGAGCGGCGTGAGGTCTCCGTCCTCCAGCGTGATGCGGCCGCTCCTGTCAGCGAGGCGGCTGACTTCCAGATGGATGGCAGGCTTTCCCTCGCGCAGATGGGCCGCGATGGCCTCGCTGCCGTCGATGTGCAGCTCGATGGACGTCTCCCCCATGATGGCGAGGAAGTCCTCGAGCAGGCTCGGCGTCAGGTGCATCATCTTATGCTCAAAGACCGTGCTCTTCTGCAGCGCGTGCATGTATGAGAGCGCCGGCTGGTGGCGCAGCAGACTCTTCTCGTCGCGGTACGCCTGCTGCATGAAGGCCCAGAGCCTCTCGGAGACGCCGTCGGCCCAGCGCAGCGATGCCGTGTGTATCACATTATTGCGGCCAAGCGAGTAGTCCTCCCCCGCCATCACGCACTGCAGGAGCTCCATGAGATTGCGCACGACGTAGAGGCGGCTCATGCCGATGCGGAACTCGAGCCAGCTCTCGACCTTCCTGGCGCACTCTCGACGAAGAGGCGCGGGACGAGGTAGACGGGCTCCTGCAGCGGAGCGGATGGCAGCTGCGCCGCCAACTGGAAGCCCTGCAGCAGGCGGCGGCCACCCGCATCCGTTCCCTGAGAGGAACAGCCTGCCATGGATTGCTGCTGGACGGTCTTGAGCACGGCAACGACATGCTTGCAGGCGCCGAGGTACTGCGCCGCGGCCGGGCAGTCGCAGTGGAACGACTCGACCTCATCGCCCGCCCCCGTCAGGCTGATGCGGACATGATATGCCTCCGTTCCCTCGACGACGGCCGTGTAGCTCCTGCCATCCTCCTGCCGCTCCAGATGCCCGACGGCGCCGCGCCTGAAATAGCGGACACCGCGCTTGTAGGCGGCATCCGTCGCCACTGCCCGGATCTGCTCCTCATCGATCACCGTATTCCCGCCTTTCTTCTGCTTCGCAACTATGCTAAGATAAAGTAGATTTCATTCCTTTCATCTTAACATATTTCACTCACTGCGAACAGAAAAGAGAGCATCATGAACGAACAAAAACTTCCGCACGGCGCGCGCATCCTCGTCGTGCGCCTCAGCGCCATCGGCGACGTGCTGCACTCGACGGCCGTCGTCCACAACCTCAAGCGGCTCGTGCCGGACTGCCACATCACCTGGCTCGTGAGCCCGCCGGCGAGCATCCTGCTCGAAAACAACCCCGACATCGACCGCCTGCTCGTCTGGGACCGCCGGACGTTCGACAAGGCGGCAGCGCATCTCGACCTACACACCATCCGTCAGACGCTCCGGGAGGCCAAGGCGCTGCTGCACCAGTACGAATTCGACATCGCGCTCGACATACAGGGGCTCTTCCTCTCGGGCATTCTGGCGCGCATGAGCCGCGCGCCGCGCCGCATCAGCATCCACGAGCGCCACGAGGGCAACTTCCTCTTCATGACGGAGATGGCGCCGGACATCTCCGATTGCCACAAGATACGCCGCTACATGACGGCGCTCGCGCCGCTCGGCATCGGCCCCGAGGACTTCATGCCCGGCCTCGTGCTCAAGCTGCCCGACACCTATGAGGGCTTCGCCGAGAGATTCTTCGCGGACAAGGATGTCACGCTGCACGACCCGCAGCAGCCGCTGCTGCTCGTCAACACGCGCACGACATGGCCCGACAAGAACTGGCCGCCCGAATTCTTCGGCCGCGCGCTCGCCAACCTGCCCGAGAACATCCAGATCGTCTTCACCGGCGCGCCGTCCGACCAAGTCTACATCGAGCGCGCCCAGCAGGAGATGGAAGGCCGCGCCTCCCTCTCGATTGCCGGCCAGACGAGCCTCCTGGAGCTTGCCGCCATCTTCCGCGAGTCCGACCTGCTGCTGACCGGCGACACCGGCCCGCTCTACATCGCCGAAGCCGTCGGACTGCCGACCCTCTCCCTCTGGGGCCCGACCCATCCGGGCATCTACGGGCCGCTGACAAAAGGTCACCACTTCATCCTCTCCCCCCACGAGTGCACCGCCTGCTGCAAGACAAAGTGCCGCCACAAATCAAACGCCTGCATGAACGCCATCAAGCCCGGCACCGTGACCAAAGCCTTGCTCGGGCTGCTCTACCACTGAAAAAATCCTGTCCTCATCGTTCAGATGACCGTGAGGACAGGACCAGAAATGAAAATTGACGTTTGCAAATCGCCATTGTATAATATAGACAGATAAAAAGAGCGAACCACTAAGATGGTCAGCTTGGCATATCGTAGACACAAATTTCGGCCATACAAACAGCGCCGCTAACGCTGATGGCCACCGTACATCCGAAGAAACCGTCCTTGCCGGGGCGGCTTTTTCGCATCTGGATGTACGCCGAAGGGTTATTTACGGAATGCACGGATCAGTTCCAACAGGAACTTACCGTCAATAACGCCGAAGGAAGCCAGCACGACCAAGGCGAGAAAAACCAGTACAAAAACTACCAGCAATCCGCAGACCGTAACGACAGCGACCTCCGATGAAAAGAACGCTTCCATAGAAGCAGGCATTCGTCGCGTGATACCAGAGGCATCACGTCCCTTTCTGTCCGGATTTATGCCAAGCACGACGACTCGACCACCGATGACCATCATATTGCATCGTAGATGACAGCAAAAGCTGTGTTCGCTCTAGGGAATATCCCCTGCCATAGTATAACAGGAAACGAGAGCCCCATCAAGATTTCTATCTTGATGGGGCTCTCGTCTTATATTGATGGATTCATTCTATTGTTGTCTCAGTCCTTTACATTGCGGAATGCCAGCGAGTATGCCAGGACCACGGCAAAGCAAAAGACTGGCAGATAGAACGCGGAACGGATAGCCGTCTGCTCGGGATTGAATCCACTGACAAGAAATGCCAGCGTGCTGTTATCGACTAATGCACCCATTATCGGCGTGATGATAGCACCGCCAAGGATTGCCATGATCAGCCAGCTGCACCGAACTTGACCTCAGGGCCAAGGCCGCGCAGGGCAATGCCGTAAATCGTCGGGAACATCAGCGACATGCACCCAGAAATACCGATCAAGCAGTAAATCGAAACATCGATCGGCAGATAAATCGTACCGAAGCAGCAGAGAATGCCGCCCACTGCAAAGACGGCCATCATCTTAGCGGGGGTGATGTACTTCATGAGCCACGTGCAAATCCAGCGGCAGCCGATGAAAAGAAAAATCGAGTAAATGTAGAAATTCGCGGCCTCAGCTTCAATGACATGCAGATTTACCATCGCGTACTTGAGGTCCAGGTCCAGACGGCAATCTGTACGCCAACATAGAAGAAACTGCGTCACGACACCGAATGCATAGCGCGGCAGATGGATGAGGCGCGAGAGGGCTTCTTTGACGGTCATCTCTTCGCCAGCGTCCTTATCGTTCAGCTTGCTGCGGAAGAAAGCGCACCAAATAATAAAGGCAATGAGAATCAAGCGACATACGGCACGCAGACCCAGAAGAGCTCGACATCGCGCACGGCAGAGAGCTGTTCCGGTGTCATGGCCAGACGATCCTCCAGTGTTGCCGGATTCAGGTGCGAGAGGATGACGTACTTTGCCAGGAAAAGACCCGCCATCGAACCGAGTGGATTGAACGCCTGCGCAAAATTCAATCGGCGGACACTCGTGGATTCATCGCCAAGAGAGAGTACAAAAGGATTACAGGTCGTCTCGAGGACCGACAGGCCGCCAGCCAGGACGAAGATCGACACGAGGAACAGATTATAGCTTTGCAGTATGGCCGCTGGGATATAGCCGAAAGCGCCGACCATATAGAATCCCAAGCCGACCAAGACGCCGACTCGATAAGAGTACCGCTTGATGATAAAAGCTGCCGGCAAAGCTAACACAGCATACGCTCCATAAAAAGCGACCTGTACTAAAGACGAGTCTACCGCTTTTATCATGAATATTTTCGCAAATGACGGCACAAGATTATCCGTCATATTGTTGAGCAGGCCCCAAAGTGCAAAGCACGTGACGAGCAGTCCGAAATACAGCCGGTACTCCTTTGGCACCACAGGCGCAGATGTCTCCTGGATGTCTGGCTGCACAGCAGTTGCAAATCCTTCCTCTTTCATACTAGCCCTCCTTTTGGAAATGACTGTCTGAGCATCAGGCAATCATTTCCTTGATTCGCTCTATCACTATCTCTTCAATTTCTCATTCTCATCTTGTCTCGATTGTGTTCCTTCAGTCCTTGGCATAATGACGGTACCCAGGATGGCGTCCCGTTACTCCGTAATAGCTGCGAAGCTTGATCAGCTTATCAATGTTCTCTTTCGATATCTCCTGCGGACCACCGAGCTGGTACGCTACAAGATTGATTTTTGCGAAAAGCTCAACCGTCTCCATCTTGTAATACGCACTGATGAGATCCGCTCCCATCGTCAGTGCGCCGTGATTCTCCAGCAGCACAGCATCATGATCCTGGATGTACGGGGCGATGGCCTCAGGAACCTCGTAGGTAGACGGCGTGCCATACGGTGTGATTGGAATCGACCCCAATGAAACGACCGTCTCGATCATATCGTAACGGTCGAGTGGGATATGCGCCACGGCAAAGCCCGTAGCCGTAGGCGGATGTGCATGCAGCACAGCACCGACATCATCACGGTCCTTATAGCAGCGCATATGCATCTTGATCTCGGAAGATGGTCGATAGCCCTCCTTGGCCTCGAGCACCTTGCCTTCCGCATCGATCCGCACAAGCTTTTCCGGTGTGATGAAGCTCTTGCTGATACCTGTCGGTGTGGCGAGGAATGTCCCGTCATCGAGCTTGACCGTCACATTGCCATCATTCGCTGCTACCCAGCCAAGCTGCCACATCTTATGGCAGACATCACAGATTTCTGCTTTGATCTCTTCGTAACTCATGTAATTTCCTCCTCAGTCCTGTACGACACCCTTCTGCAACATGACATTGGCGTAGACGGCACTCTCGCCCGTCGTCACGATGGCATATGCCGTACTGGCTTCTTTGTAGAATGCAAACCGCTCAATCGTACCCACGGCGTCAGCACCGCGTGTGTCATGATGCGCTACGATATCCTTGTACGTATCCCATATCGGGGTCTTGACGGGATCACCCTTCATGACCTCCATGAGGCTGACCGGTTTCTCGACATAGGCATCGAGCGGCATGACCTGCAGGATGGCGTCCAGGAGTTCTGGCACGCCATGCCCATCACAGCGCACGACCTTGCAATTCTTGCCGACCGATTCCGCTGGGAAATTGCCATCGCCGATGACGATGCGATCGCTGTGCCCCATCTCGCAGAGCACCTTGAGTAATTCCGGCGATAAAATATGGGGGATACCCTTCAACATGATGTGACTGCCTCCCATCTCTGATATTCTTCCTGCCAGCGTTCAGCCTCCTGCGGCTGATACGCCTGAATAGACTCTGAATCCCTGATGATCCGACGTGCTTCACGCAGACTCTCGATAGCGCCTACAGAAAGCAGCTGCAAGGCGATATTCCCGAGCACCGTAGCCTCGACAGGGCCAGCCAAGACCTCCTTGCCGCAAGCATCTGCCGTCATCTGGCAGAGCAGCTGGCTCTGTATGCCACCGCCAATCATATGCAGGCGCGGATACGTGCGGTCCAGGCACTCTTCCAGTTCTACAGCCGCCTGATGATAGCGCATAGCCAAGCTTTCATCGATGCAGCGGACAACGGCACCAACGGATTCTGGTACAGGTTGTCCTGTCCTGCGGCAGTAGTCGCGAATCCGTTCCGGCATATTGCCGCTCGGCACGAATTCTGGCGCATCAGGATGAATGAAGGAGCGGAATGGTTCGGCAGCCCCAGCAAGCTGCTCGAGTTCACCAAAGGAATATTCATGCCCTTCCCGCATCCACTGGCGACGGCATTCCTGGATCAGCCACAGGCCGATGATGTTCTTGAGGAACGATGCCTTGCCGCCATAGCCGCCCTCATTCGTGATATTGGCCCGCTCCGATGCTTCATTGATGACAGGTTCAGCAAGCTCTGTACCGAGCAGTGACCATGTCCCGCAGGAAAGGAATAGAAATTCCTGCTGCTCTGTCGGCACGGCCACCATGGCACTCTGTGTATCGTGTCCAGCCACGGCGATGACTTCAGCTGGCTCGAGCCCGAGTTCTTCGCAAAGTGATTCATCAAGCGTTCCGATGCGTGTTCCCGTCGGGATGAGCTCAGGCAGGATGCAATCTGGCAAAGCTAGAGCTTCTAAAATCCTCTTTGACCAGCATTTCTGCTTGGCATCGAGCATCTGGCTTGTCGAAGCAATCGAATACTCTGCACTGCGGACTCCAGACAGGAAGTAATTCAAGAGATCTGGCATGAACAGAATCGTCTTTGCCCGTTCCAGGACCTCTGGACGCTGCTGCTTCAAAGAAAACAACTGGAACAGCGTGTTGATCGGCATGATCTGGTTGCCCGTAATCCCATAGAGTTCTTCTCGTGGTATATGGTGGAATACCTCTTCTACCATGCCAGTTGTGCGCCGATCCCGATAATGAACGGGATTCTCTAACAGATTCCCACGTTGATCCAGCATGCCAAAATCCACGCCCCAAGTATCAATGCCGATACTCGCAACTGGTCCAGACAAGTAAGCCTTTGTCATGCCCTGCTTGATCTCATGGAATAAGCGCAGGACATCCCAATACATCGTGCCGCGAACCATGACAGGATCATTGGCAAAACGGTGTACCTCTTCCATGTGGATGGTGCGGCCATCGAACGTGCCGACAACCGCCCTGCCACTGGAAGCACCGAAGTCAAAGGCGAGCACGCGTTTTTCTTCGGTCATCGTATCTCCTCCAACTCACAACTCGTATTCAAGGTTCATCACTTATACATCGGGCCATAGGCCTTGCATGCGCGATAATCCTGGCCTTCTTTATCCATGCCAAATGCATTCCATGCTGCCGGGCGGAAAATATCCTCCTCCGGCACATTGTGCATGCAGACCGGGATGCGCAGGATCGAGCAGAGCGTGATGAGATCTGCGCCGATATGCCCGTACGTGATGGCACCGTGGTTAGCACCCCAATTGTTCATGACATCATAGGCAGACTTAAAGGCACCCTCACCCGTGAGACGCGGCGTGAACCACGTGCATGGCCAAGTATAATCCGTGCGTTTCCAGATCTTATCCGATACTTCATCCGGCAGATTGACGGTATAGCCTTCTACGAGCTGCAGGACTGGTCCAACACCCTTGACGATATTGACACGGACCATCGTGGCGGGCATCTCACCGCGCGTCAGGTAACGAGACGAGAATCCGCCGCCACGGAAATAACCATTGTCTGCCGGGCACCACTCAGTAGCATCCAAGCAGGCCTTCTGGTCCTCTTCCGTCATCTCCCAGAACGGCTTGATAACCGAATTGCCATCGCCATCCTTGACCTCACCACAGGCATCAAGGCAGGCTGCACCGGAATTGATGAGATGCAAGAAGCCCTTGCCTTCTTTAGCCTTGCCCTCGAGTTCATAGCCCGTTGCCTTCTTGACAGCCTCAGGGCTCCAATACGTACGGACATCAGCGAAAATCTGCGCGCGATTCGTCAAGAGCTTGTTGAAAAGCATGGCCACACCATTGAGCGTATCATTCTCCGTTGCCAGGATGTAGCTTTCACGTGCACCTTCCCAGTCAAACGACGAGTTCATGAGCGCTTCAGCAAAATCGCCGTTCGGATAGAAGTCCGTCCACTGACGCTGCCCCTGGAAACCGCCGGCAATCGCATTATGGCCGACAGCCTCTTCCTCACAGCCCTTTGGCAGGTTCGGATTGCCATTGTAGAGGTCCTTCATGATGCACATCATCTTGACGACAAATTCCCAAGCCTCTTTTTTCTGCTCGTCCGTCTTGCGCGCAAAGTCTGGGTTCTTGTCAAAGCCTTCCTTGCAGTGCTCTTTTGTCCAAGCCAGAGCCTTCTCATACTCTTTCCGATCATAGATACCTTCCGTCATACGGCGGATAATCTCGACCTCATCAACCGATTCAATGCGCATGCCAAGGTATTCCTCAAAAAATTCCGGGTTGATGATAGATCCTCCGATGCCCATCGTGATGGAGCCAATCTGCAGGTAAGACTTGCCGCGCATCGTCGCCGCTGCTACAGCAGCACGGCCAAAGCGGAGCAGCTTCACCTTGACATCCTCAGGAATCTCCGTCGCATCAGCTTCCTGTACATCGTGACCGTAAATGCCAAATGCCGGCAGCCCCTTCTGTGCATGGCTGGCGAGCACGGAAGCCAGATAGACGGCACCCGGACGTTCTGTGCCATTGAACCCCCAGACACCCTTGATCGTCATCGGATCCATATCCATCGTTTCCGAGCCATAGCACCAGCAAGGTGTAACAGTTAACGTGATATCAACGCCAGCCTTTTTGAACTGATCTGCGCAAGCAGCTGCTTCTGCCACACGACCAATCGTAGTATTGGCAATGATGACCTTCACCGGCTCACCATTCGTATAGCAGAGATTTTCCTCAAACAACTTCTTGGCGGCCTGAGCCATGCCCATGGTCTGCTCCTCTAACGAACCGCGTACATTGAGCACGCCACGACGCCCATCGATTGTCGGACGGATACCAATTACCGGATAATCACCAATCAGTCTGCTCTTTGCCATATCTGCTTCCTCCTCATGTATCGTCTGAAGATTTCTTTATCTTGATTACACGTTAAGTATATCATTGACCAGCACTTCATTCTCGTTTTATCTTATGGTATAATAAGACTATATTATCTTTTGCATATTGTCTATATTCAGAAAACGGTTTTATCTAAAATTGCAAAACAGTAAAATAAACACGTTTTTCCTTACATAGTATAATAATAACTTTTTTTATAACGATATTATCTTTATGAGAAAGGATCCTATCATCTCATGCAACACGATGGATATAATGAATTTCGTCAGCGTGGGCGGTTTGACTTCCCGATCGAGTTCCACCATGTCGATTGCCACCATCCACGTTTCTACATGCCATATCACTGGCACATGGAGTACGAGATTGATTTAGTCGTACGAGGAACGCTGACGCTTTCCCTGAATGAAACGCAGATTCATGCCCAAGCGGGTGATATCATCTTCATCCGCGATGGTGTTGTCCATGGTGGCCGCCCAGAGAACTCCGACACGATCTACGGCTGCATCGTCTTCGATATGAAAAAGATGCTCGCTGGCAGTCATTCGTTCCAAGACCAGATCGATGACATCCTCAAGCACATCACCCTGATCAGCAAACACATCCCCTCGAACACTCCAGATATTCCCAAAATCATGCAATACCTCTTCCGCAGCATGGCCGAAGAATATCCAGGATATGAGCTGGTCGTCACCGGCCTCCTCTACTCATTCCTTGGACTCGTCAAGCGTCACGGGCTCTACCATCAAGCAGATCCCCTGGCCCTGCGGGAATACAAGCGCAAGCGCATCACCCAGCTCAAGCAGACCTTCAATCTCATTGACTCGAATTATCCACAACCACTGACCCTCGCTGATCTGGCAAAGGCCGCCAATCTATCTCCGAACTACTTTTGCCGCTTCTTCCAAAAGATCACGCATCATTCCCCGATTGATTACCTCAATCGCTATCGCGTCGAGATGGCCTGTCTCAAACTCGCCCATACAAATGATTCCATTACCAACATCGCACTCGCTTGCGGCTTTAACGATGTGAGCTACTTCATCAAGCTCTTCCATCGCTATAAGGAAACTTCTCCTCTCAAATACAGGCAACTCATAAAATCACACAGCAAGTAAAACAATGAGGACCACATATCACGGGATATGTGGTCCTCATTCATCAGTACGATATTTCTATGGCATAAAATCAAGCATCACTGCGACTGGAACTGCACGGTGACTGTTGTACTTGTCGACTAGCGTGTTCGCGGGGATGCTCTGGCTGACGGCGTAGCCAGAGCCGTCGGGGTCGCAGTTCAGGCCGCGGTCGGAGGCGAGCTGGGCGGCCTCGCGCATGCTCTTGCCGGCGAAGTCGGGCACGACGACTTTGCCGTCGGGCACGGTGCCGGAGTACGACTTCTGCGTCTTGGCCGAGGGCTTTGCCTTCGACTCCATGCCGGCGAACGGGTCGCTCGACGGCTCGATGTGCAGGTATCGGAAGAGCTGCGTGAAGATGCGGCTGGCCACCGGCGCGGCAATCTGGCCGCCGTAGTAATTGCCCGTGCCGGGGTCGTCGATCATGACGAGCACGGTGATCTGCGGGTCCTCGACCGGCGCGAAGCCGCAGAACGAGGCGATGTAGTGGCCCTCCATATAGCCCGAGCCATCGGGGCGGATCTTCTGGGCCGTGCCGGTCTTGCCGGCGATGCGGTAGCCCTTGACGGCGGCCTTCTTGCCGCCGCCGCTCGCGACGACCTGCTCGAGCAGGCCGACGAGCGTCTTGTCGGTCGCCGACTCGATTGTGCGGCGCACCTCTGTCGTGCCCTTCTCCTCGTAGACGGAGCCGTCTGCATTCGTGATACTCTTGACGATGTGGGGCTTCAGCAGCACGCCGTCGTTGGCGATGGCCGACATGGCCGTCACGAGCTGCAGCGGTGTCACAGCGATACTCTGGCCGATGGCCATCGTCGCGACGTCCGAGTCGCGCATGTCATCCGGGTTGAAGAGCAGGCCGCCCTCCTCGCCCGGCAGCTCGATGCCCGTCGGCGTTCCGAAGCCGAAGAGCTTGGCGTAGTCCGTGAGCTTCTGCGCGCCGAGGCGCAGGCCGACCTGCGCAAAGCCCGTGTTGAGCGACTGCTTGACGACGTCGGTGAAGGTGACGGTGCCGAAGCTCGTGCCGCTCCAGTTCTGGATGCGTCGACCCGAAACCATAACGTAGCCCGGGTCGACGAAGACCTGGTTCGGCGAGACGACTTTCTCCTGCAGGGCGGCCGCGGCGACAACCGACTTGAAGGTCGAACCCGGCTCGTAGATGAAGGAGACAGCGCGGTTCTTCCAGACCTCTGGCGAGTAGTCGTAGAAGCTGTTCGGGTTGTACGACGGACGCGAGGCCATCGCGAGGACCTCGCCCGTCTTCGGGTTCATGACGACGCAGGTGATGGCCTGCGGGTTGTTCTCAGCCATCGCACGGTCGAGCTCCTGCTCGACGATGAACTGGATGCCGGCATCGAGCGTGAGCTCGACGTTCTTGCAGTACTCGCCCTTGTACTGGCGCTGGCTCGAGAAGATCGAGTCGAGAATCGGCCTGTTCTGGCGGTCCGTCGTCAGGTACTTCTCCTTGACCTCGCCCTTCAGCAGACCGTCAAGGCCCTGCTCGATGCCGTCGAGTCCCTTGTCGTCCGTGCCGACAAAGCCGAGGACGTTGGCCCCGAGGATGTCGTTGGGGTAGTAGCGCTTGGCCTCGTCGCGGAAGCCGACGCAGTCCGTGTACGACTTCTCGCGGACCATCTTGCGCACAGCCTCGTACTCGTCGTGCTCCATGCGCCGCTTGACCCAGACGAAACCGCCGCCTGCCGAGATATCATCGAGGATCTCCTGCTCGGGCATGTTGATGAGCGGCGCGAGGTCTGTGGCAAGTGCATCGGGATCCGAGACGTGATTCGGGTCGATGTACAGCGACTTCGTCATGAGGCTCACGGCCATCTCGCGGCCATTGCGGTCGGTGATCGTGCCACGCGGGGACTGTATGGCCAGGTCGTACCCGACCTGGCTGCGCATGCGCTCCGACAGCTCATCTCCCGCTACGAGCTGCAGCCAGGCGTAGCGCAGCACCATGACACCAAAAAGGATGCCCATCACGTACACCATCGCCAGGATGTGCTTCTGCAGCCAAACACGTCTATCCATCTTCATCTCATTCGTTCACTCCAACTAGCCGAGATCACCGCCTGATGGCAATCCGCCTCTCGTTTTTTCTCATCCCTGTATTGTACCACATTTTTCACGCTTCGCCTGACCAGCTTTACTCTGGCCGCTCCTGCCGCTGTGGCGCAAGAGTGTCTCGCGCAGACGGTCTTCGATGGAGGCGAGCTCTTTCTCGGCAGCCTGGCGCTTGGCGCGTCCTTCCTGCTGGATGCGCACCGTGTCCTCGATCGTCTGGATGAGCTTCTCGTTGACTTCACGCACCGTCTCGACATCGACGATGCTGCGCTCGTTCTCCTTCGCCGTTTCGATAGAATTCTGCTTGAGCAGCTCCGCATTGCGCTTCAGAAGCTCGTTCGTCGTGTTGTTGACGGCCTGCTGCATGCGCAGGACCTTCTGCTGGGCCGAGAGGCCGAGCGCGATGACGAGCTGATTCTTCCAGAGCGGGATCGTCGAGTAGATGGCCGTCTGCACGCGGTCGATCAGCGCCTTGTCGTTGTTCTGGATCAGGCGGATCTGCGGCGCCGTCTGGATGGCAATCGTCTTGCTGATCTTGAGGTCGTGCAGCTTCTTCTCGAAGCGGTTGACGCCCGCCTCGAAGTCCGCGACGACCTGCACGGCCATCGGGTCGTTGGCCGCGGCTGCCTGCGCGTGGAGCTTCGGCAGCGTCTCTGTGCGCATCTCCTCGAGCTTCTCCTCGCCGGCCCGGATGTAGAGCTGCAGCTCCTTGAAGTAGGCAAAGTTCTCGTCGTAGAGGCGATCGAAAAGCACGACGTCCTTCATCATCTTGAGGCGCGACTGCTCGAGTGCGCCGGCGATGCGCTCGACCTGCACCGAGAGCTTCTCGTAGCCCTGCTTGATGTTGTCCGTCTTATTGACGAGGCTGCCGAGGATCGGCACCTTGCGCAGAAAGCCGCCCTGGCTCTTCTCGTCGTACTCCTTGACCTCGGTCACGAGGCTAGCGAGCAATTGGCCGACCTCGCCGCTGTCCTTCGTGCGCACCTGCGCGAGGACGCTGTCGGAGAACGCCGCAATCTTCTTCTGCGCGGGCGCGCCGTACGTCAAGAGAGCCTCGGAGTCGGTCATGTCGATGCTGTCCTTGATCTGCTCGACTTTCTCCAGTTCCTCCGGTGAGAGCGCATCCACAGCCGCCTCGACCTCGCGCTCGACTTTCTCCGGCACGATGGCCTTCGTCGTGGTGCCCTGCTCTGCCTGATGGCGCGTCATGAGGTCCGAAAGATCAATATCCTTTGCCATAAAAATCACCGCCTGTTGCCTTGGTAGTACATATCATAGAAATCATCCATCGACATGAAGAGGTAGCGCATGCCCTCGAAGAAGCCGACGATGCCGGGGATGGCCGTCCACCAGAAGAGCAGGTAGAGGATACCCCACTTCGTCTTGCCCTGATAGAACTTGTGGGCGCCGATGCAGCCGCCGAAGATGGCGAGCGCGCTCATGATGAGCTTGTCCTTGAGGACGCTGCCGCGCAGTTCCTCCGGCATCGTGACGTGGAACGTGCTGGCCGCGCGGAAGGCGCGGCGGCGCGGATGCTTGCGGCCGCCGCGGTTCTGGAGGCCCGTTCCCTTGTGCACGACTGGCTCCTGCTTGTCGAAGAAGCGGCGCACATCCGCGAGGACGGTCGTCTTCTCCATCTCATTCTCCTGCACTGATGCCGCCGTCTTCTTCTCCTCATGACTTGGCAAGTTCTCGATGCCGTCAGCGGCCATCGTCTTCTGCAGGACGGAAAGCTCGGCGTCCATGTCGAGCAGCTTGTCGCTGAGGACGCGCTCGAATTCCTTCTCATACGCCTCGTCGAAGGAAGCGAGCGTATCTTTGATGTTCTCGCGCGTCTCGGCAACCTGCTCCGTATCGAGGCCCGTCTTCTCGAGCTCGCGGTACTCCTCGGCGAGTCGCGCCGCCCTGTCCTGGTACGTGTCGATGAAGCGGCGGGCAGCCGGGATGGCCTTCGGGTGCTTCTCGAGGTAGTCGAGCAGGTTCGCAGCGACCTGCTGCATCACGGCGAGCTGTTCGCGCAGCTCGCCGTCGCGGATGGTCCTGCGCGCCGCATCGACGCGCGCGTAGTCGCCCACGGCCTTCTGCCAACTCGTCTCGATGAGCTGTGCCTCGTCCTCTGAATACTCCTTGAGCTCGAGCTTGTGGTGGCGGTCAATGGCCTGACCGCTGTACGTCTTCGCCTTGTAGCCGAAGTAGACACAGAGGACGAGAGAGACGGCCGTCATGCCGGCCGGCAGGAAAACGTAGTCCGGATTCTTGAGCAGATAGTCGATACTGCCGCAGCCGAACAAGAAGGACACGGCGCTCCAGAACCACAAAAAGCCTTTCATACTGTCACCGCCTTTCACCAGTGGTACTTCTCACCGCGGTTGATCTTGAACGCGCGGTAGATCTGCTCGACGAGCAGCAGGCGCACCATCTGGTGCGTGAAAGTCATCGGGGAGAAACTGATGCGCGCGTCAGCTTTTGCGCGCACTTCCTTCGAGAGACCGAAGGCCCCGCCGATCAGGAAGGTGATGCTGCTCCTGCCACGCAGGCCGAGCGCATTGATCTCCTCGGCGAGCTGCTCGGAGGACTTGAGCGCGCCGTAGACGTCGAGCACATAGAGGTAGCTGCCGCCCGGCACGAGCTTCAGAAGCTTCTCGCCCTCTCGCGCGAGCACCTGCTCCTTCTCCGCAGGCGACGGATCCTCTGGCATCTTCTCCTCGTGTATCTCGCGGATCTCCACCTGTGCATATGGCTTGAGCCGCTTGAGGAACTCTGCGATGCCGGCACTCAAATACTTCTCCTTGATCTTGCCGGCGCAGACAATCGTTATCTTCATGTTATCTCTTCTTATCCTGCGGCATCTCGTCGAGCGTGACGTCGACCGTGCGCTCATGGTCGTTGCGGTCGATTGTCAGCGTGATGGTGTCGCCAACCTTGTGGGCACTGACCTTGGCGCGCAGGTCCGAGACGCTGTTGACCTCCTCGCCGTCTGCCTTGAGGATGATGTCGCCGCGCTGCAGCCCTGCCTTATCACTCGGGCCGCCGAGCACGAGCTTGAAGATGTAGACGCCCTTATCGATGTCGAGCGAGTAGCCGAAGCGGGCTGCCGTCTCGGGGTCAAAGACCGAGACGCCGAGGTACGGGCGCGCGACGTAGCCCTTGTCCATGAGCTCCTTGATGACGGACTGGACCGTATTGCTTGGGATGGCAAAGCCCATACCCTCGACGCCGCTGGCCGCGAGCTTGACGCTGTTGATGCCGATGACCTCACCGTCCGCATTGACGAGCGCGCCGCCCGAATTGCCCGGGTTGATGGCGGCATCCGTCTGCAGCAGCTTGACGCGGCTGTCGCTGTTGTCGAGCGTGCGGTTGAGCGCGCTGACCACGCCGCTCGTCACGCTGCCCTTGAACTCGAGGCCCATTGGGTTGCCGATGGCGATGGCCGGCTCGCCGACGACAATCTGGTCGGAATCGGCGAATTCAGCCGTCGGCAGGTCCTTGGCGTCGATCTTGACGACGGCAAGATCCGTGACCTCATCGGCGCCGATGACCTTGCCGCGCATCGTGCGGCCGTCAGACAGCGAGACGATGAGCTCTTTGGCCCCGTTGATGACGTGGTTGTTGGTGACGATATAGCCGTCGCTCTTGAAGATGACGCCCGAGCCGACGCCCTCCGTCTCGACGGGATTGTCGAACCAGTCGCGGGCAACGGCCTTGTTGGTGATGCCGACGACAGCCGGGCCGACCATCTTGGCCGCGCGCACGGCAGGCGTGTTGCGCGCGCTCGAGATGTTCTCCGTCGCAGTCTGTGCGGCAGACTGCGACGCGGCACTCGAGACGGCCGCACTGCCGGCAAACGAGATGGCCGAAGCGGCAAAGGCTGCCGCTACGAGCAGGGCGATGCGTTTATGGTTCTGATGGCCAAGTTTCGAAACAATACTCTTCATTTTGAGATTCCTCCGTTACCATGTTGTACAATATGCGATCTATGATGATGCCTCAGTGAAGGCGGACGGTCCTGTCCTGCGCCGTCATGCAGATGGGGATATCGAGGCCCTGGCGGTGCAGGATCTCCTCCACCGTGTTCTCTGCAAGCTCCGGCGTGTTGTTCTTCTCCGAGAGATGGGCGAGAAAGACGTGCGCAGGGCGCTTCTTCATGCGTACGAGCGCCCAGGCGGCATCGGCGTTGGCCAGGTGGCCGCGGTTCGACAGGATGCGCCGCTTGAGCGGCCACGGGTAGTCGCCGTGCTTGAGCACCTCGGGGTCGTGATTGGCCTCGAGGACGAGCACGTCGGCCCCGTCGATGGCTTCCTGCACACTCGCGGTCACGAAGCCGAGGTCCGTCGCGAGCGTGCAGCGCGAGGAGCCCATGATGCGGTAGCCCACCGGGTCCGCCGCATCGTGCGGGATGTTGAACGGGGCAATCGTCAAATCCCCGATGCGAAAGGCCCCCTCAATGGCGTGGAAGCGCTCGGCGGGGATGGCGCTGCGGCAGCTCATGTGCTCGATGGTCGCGCGCCGCGTGAAGATTGGCAGCTCATACCACTTCGAGAGCGTCACGAGGCCCGCGATGTGATCGCGGTGCTCGTGCGTGACGAGCACGCCGTTGAGCGTGGAGGCGTCAACACCTTCTGCCGCCAGCCCCTTCTTGATGCGCGTCGCGCTGATGCCCGCGTCGAGCAGGAGACGCACGCCGTCCATTTCTACATAGACGGCATTGCCCCTGCTGCCGCTGGCGAGTACCGATACCTGCATGTCTCTTCCCCTATCTTAGATCAAAATCCTGTAAACGGCCTGCAATCGCTAGCAGGCCAATTCTTATTATACACTATCACGGATAGAAAGGGTAGCAATGGGAGACTACTGCCTGCCGATGCAGAGCAAGTGTGTTATACTGGATTATACTGATTCTGGAACCTAGAGAAAGAGGTGTTTCCATGCTGGAAAAAGACATATATCCGCTGATTGCGTCTGAGCTCAAGGCACAGCCGCACCAGGTCGAGGCGGCGGCCAAGCTGCTCGACGAGGGCAATACGGTGCCGTTCATCGCGCGCTACCGCAAGGAGGCGACGGGGTCGCTCGAGGACGAGCAGCTGCGAGAGCTCGAAGAGCGCCTCGCCTACCTGCGCGGCCTCGTCAAGCGCCAGGAAGAAGTCCTTGCCAAGATTGAGGAGCAGGGCAAGCTGACAGACGAGCTGCGCCAGTCCATCGAGAAGACGCGCAAGCTGCAGGAGCTCGAGGACCTCTACCTGCCCTACAAGCAGAAGAAGCGCACGCGCGCGCAGATTGCCCGCGAACGCGGCCTCGAGCCACTGGCGAACCGCATGCTGCTCGCCAGCGACCAGCAGGGCAGTCCGGAGGCGATCGCGGCCACCTTCTGCGGGGAAGACAAGGGGGTCAAAACTGCCGAGGACGCCTGCAGGGCGCGCGGGACATCGTCGCAGAGACCGTCATGGAGGAGGCGAAGGTCCGCCAGTCCATGCGCGAGCACATCGCGCGGACGGGCAGCCTGCAGACGGAGCTTGCAAAAGACGCCCCTGAGGAGAGCTGCCAGATCTTCCACATGTACGAGTCGCACGAGGAGCCTGTCCACCGCCTGCCGCCGCACCGCATCCTCGCCATCAACCGCGGCGAAAAGCTCGGCTGCCTCAAGGTCACGCTCCTGACAGACCACGAGGCAAACTGCCAGCGCATCGAGCGCCAGCTGCACCGCCCGAAGTCCATCTGGTCGGAGCACCTGCAGCTCGCCATTGAGGACGGCTACAAGCGCCTGCTGCTTCCTTCCCTGACGCGCGAGATCCGCGCGGAGCTGACGGAGAAGGCCGAGAAACACGCCATCCACCTCTTCGGCGTCAACCTGCGCCAGCTGCTGCTGCAGGCGCCGCTCGCGGGCCACACGGTCATGGGCCTCGACCCCGGCTACCGCAACGGCTGCAAGATGGCTGTTGTTGACCCGACGGGCCGCGTGCTCGACTACGGCGTCCTGCAGATCACGCAGAGCGACCGCGCGCGCAAGGCGGCTGCCGAGACAGTCCTGCGCTCCATCAAGGAGAACGGCGTGACCCTGCTCTCGATTGGCAACGGCACGGCCTCGTACGAGACGGAGCAGTTCGCCGCCGCACTCATCCGCGACAACAAGCTCAGGGATGTCCACTACCTCATCACCAACGAGGCCGGTGCCTCTGTCTACTCGGCCTCCAAGCTCGCCAAGGAAGAACTGCCCGAGTACGACGTCGTCATCCGCGGCGCCGTCTCCATCGCGCGCCGCGTGCAGGACCCGCTGGCCGAGCTCGTCAAGATCGACCCGCAGGCCATCGGCGTCGGCCAGTACCAGCACGACGTCAACCAGAAGGAACTCGCGAGCACGCTCGACGCGACGATCGAGGCGGCTGTCAACCACGTCGCGTCGACCTCAATACGGCCTCTGCCGCCCTGCTGCGCCACATCGCCGGCATCAATGCGACAACAGCCAAGAACATCATCGCCTACCGCAACGAACACGGCGTCTTCACGAGCCGGCGCGAGCTCTTGAAGGTCCCGCGCCTCGGGCCGGCGGCCTTCACGCAGTGCGCGGGCTTCCTGCGCATCCACGGCGGCAAGTCGCCGCTCGACAACACGCCCGTCCATCCCGAGTCGTACGCGCTCGCCGAGAAGATCCTGCAGAAGCTCGGCTTTGCGCTCAAGGACCTCAACAATCCCGATAAGCTCACCATCATGAAAGCCAAGCGCCGCCTCATCGGCGAGCGCCGCGAGCGCGAGCTCGCCGCCTCCCTTCAGCCGGCCTGCCGACGGTCCACGACATTCTCGACGCCCTCGCAAGCCCAGGGCGCGACCCGCGCGCCGACCTGCCGGCCCCGCTGACGCGCCAGGCTATCGTCAAGCTCTCTGACCTCAAGCCGGGCACCATCCTGCGCGGCACGGTCCGCAACATCACAGACTTCGGCGCCTTCGTCGACATCGGCCTGCACGACGACGGCCTCATCCACATCTCTGAGCTCTCGAAGCGGCGCGTCAAACACCCACTCGACGTCGTCTCCATCGGCCAGGTCCTGCGCGTCATGGTCATCAGCGTCGACGAGAAGCGCGGCCGCATCGGCCTCTCCCTCAAGCAGGTGCCACAGGAGGCGAGCGTATGAATCTGTTGCAAGACCGCCTCGTCGGCCTCTCCCTCGAAGATGTCCTGAACAAGATAGAGGCCCCGGACCATGCGATCTCGCGCGAGGCGCGCCCGCTCCTCGATGCGTACCTCGCGAGCATGGAAGCCACGGAAGAGGACCTCGGCCAGCTCGCGCCCCTCTTCCTGCGCTGGCTCGACATCAGCGGCACGATGGACCCTAAGCCGCCGCGCAAGGCCGTCGTCATCTGCTGCGCCGACCACGGCGTCGCGGCGGAGGGCGTCAGCGCCTACCCGCAGGAGACGACGCTCGAGATGGTGCGCAACTACACAGTGCGCCAGGGCGGTGCGGCCAACGCCTTTGCTGCCTACGCCGGCGCCCACCTCCTCATCGACGACATGGGCATCGCCGCCGACACGGGCGACCTGCCGGGCCTCTTCCTGACGCGCATCGCCAGCGGCACGAGAAACATGGCCGAGGGCCCCGCCATGACGCGTGAGCAGGCCGCTGACTCCATCAAGGTCGGCCTGCTCATCGCGAAGTCCCTGGCCGAGCAGGGCTTCGACTGGTTCCTGCCCGGCGAGATGGGCATCGCCAACACGACGGCGAGCGCCGCAATCGCTGCCGTCTGCTGCCGGAAATCGCCCGAGGAAGTCACGGGCCGCGGCACGAATATCTCCGACGCGCGCCTCCAGAAGAAGGTCGAGGTCGTGCGCCGCACCCTGCAGGTCAATCGGCCTGACCCAGACGACGCCATCGACATCCTCGCCAAGGTCGGCGGCTTCGAGTTCGGCTGCATGGCCGGCCTCATCCTCGGCGCAGCGCTCCACCGAAAGCTCGTCATATTAGACGGCGCCAACTGCGGCGCGGCCGCCCTGCTCGCCCAGAAGCTCGCTCCGGCCTCCATCGCCTACACGATGGCCTCGCACTTTGGCTCTGAGAAATCCCACCGCTTCATGCTCGAATCGCTCGGGCTCCAGCCCATCCTTCACCTCGACCTGCGCCTCGGCGAGGCCATCGGCTCCTCCATCGCGAGCAACATCCTCGAGGGCATGATCGCCAGCTGGCAGGCGCTTCGCCGAGAGGAGTCAGGCACTGACAGCCCTGCCAGCGACCACTGCGAGATGCGCGAGGAAGAAGTGAAGCTGACCGACAAGACCTTTGACTTCTACCTCACGACGATGCCCACGCCCGACAGGGAGGCCATGGAATCCTGCAAGCTGCGCATCGACAACCTGACGAAGCCAGTCGACAGCCTCGGCTGCCTCGAGCAGATCGCCGCAGAGCTGGCCGGCTGCTCGGGCAATGAGCGCCCCGATATCGAGACGAGCCGCATGGCCATGATCTGCTTCACAGCGCAGGACTCTGTGCCGCCCGCTATGGAAGATGCGATGGCCGCGCAGGCAGGCCTGACTGGCGCGCGTCTCGCCATCGCCCAGCTGGCCCCAGGAAAGAGCACAGCAGCCGCCTTTGACTTCGGGCGCGAGGAAGGCGAGCGCTATGCCGTCATGAACGAGGTCATCGCCCTCGCGGCCATCGACGGCGAGGGCGAGCCCTGCGGCGCGATGAACCGCGCCCTGCGCGAAGCGCTGCTGACCGAGAGCGGCGCATTGCGCTTCAAGGGGGACAACTTCCTCGGCCATGTTCCCCCGCGCTATCAGGGCATCGTCTCTTCGCTGCTCGGCGCGATGATTGCCGCCGCCCACAACGGCGCCATGATCGTGCTCGACAGCGAGGCCGTGCAGATTGTCGCGCGCTACGCCGCGAGGATCGCGCCCGAACTGCGCAGCTGCCTGCTGCCCGTCGAGCCGCCACTCACCAGCATCGGCGCACAGCTGCCGGGCCTGGCAGCCGCCTGCGGCCTCCAGATCATCAGGCCTCGCTCTTCATGCTCAACGAGATGAAGACCTTCAACGAAACCAATGTCTCGACGGCGAGCGACGGCCCCGGCGCCAAGCGCCAGCACCGCTAAGGCGCTGCCACCACAATACAAGAAGAGCTATGGCAAGTTGCATCCGCACCGCCATAGCTCTTCTTCATACTAGCTCCAGTATGTTCAGAAGCCCAGCTCTTCCTTGTGGGCCTGCATGCCGTCAATGCAGCACTGCATGACCTCGCCTGCCTCCATGCCGAGCATCTCGAAGCCCTGCTTGATGATGTCACGGCTGCACTTCGCGGCGAAGCGCTTGTCCTTGAATTTCTTCTTGAGGCTCTTGACCGCCATGCCATCGAGGCCTTCGGGGCGCATGAGCGCGTAGGCCTGCACGATGCCCGTGAGCTCATCGACCGCAAAGAGGCTCTTCTCCATGTCCGTCTCCGGCTTCACTTCCTCCGTCGTGATGCCGTAGCCATGCGAGATGATGGCGCGGATGTCTTCTTCGGGCACGCCCTCCGGCTCCAAGAGCTCGCGGACGTGCAGGCAGTGCTCATCCGGGTACTTCTCGTAGTCGACATCGTGGAGATAACCGACGGCCTCCCAGTGCTCCTTGTCGGCGCTGAAGTGGTCTGCCATCGCGCCCATGGCAGCGCTGACCGCCGCCGCATGCGTGAAGAGATGCTCCTCCGTCGTGTGCTTTGCCAATATCTGTCTTGCCTGTTCCAGTGTCAATTCGCTCATGAGAAAACCTCCATCTGTAAGTTGCTGTACTTCCTATTGTAACCATCTGTCCGCGAACATGCAACCATTTCGCCCGCCCGACTTATCCACATTGTGCACAGACTTTCCTGTGGATACTGTGGATAAATCGTTACCATGCGCAATATGCATCGTTGCTGCTCCCCAGATGCTGTGGATAACCTTGTGGAACAAAAAAGAGGGGCTGAAATCCCCTCTCTTCATCCGATACAGTCAGCACGTATGGCACTTATCGTACAGGCCGTGCTCCTTGAGTGTCTTGACAACCGTCTCACCGATGTGGGCGACCGTGTCGGCCACATCGATGCCGACCGCGTGGAGTGCCTCGATCTTGTCGGCAGCCGTGCCCTTGCCGCCTGAGATTATGGCACCGGCATGACCCATGCGCTTGCCCGGAGGCGCCTGACGGCCGGCGATGAAGGCCGCAACCGGCTTATCCGGCATATTCTGTGCGATCCACTTTGCCGCGTCTTCCTCGGCCGTGCCGCCAATCTCGCCGATCATGAGTACAGCGAGCGTCTCAGGGTCTTCCTTGAAGAGCTTCAGCGCATCGATGAAGTCCGTGCCCTTGACGGGGTCACCGCCGATGCCGATGGCCGTTGTCTGGCCGATGCCAGCGGCCGTCAGCTGGAACGTTGCCTCATACGTCAGCGTGCCCGAGCGGGAGATGACGCCAACATGGCCCTTGCGGTGGATGTAGCCCGGGATGATGCCGAGCTTGCACTCGTCGGCCGTCAGGATACCCGGGCAGTTCGGCCCGATGAGCTGCGTCCTGTGGCCTTCCATATAGCGGCGCACCTTGATCATGTCCTGGACAGGGATGTGCTCGCTGATGCAGACGACGACTTCGAGGTCGGCATCGACGGCTTCTATGATGGAGTCCGCCGCAAAGCGTGCCGGCACATAGATGACAGAGGCCGTGGCCCCCGTCGCCTCGACAGCCTCGCGCACCGTGTTGAATACGGGCACGCCGCAGACGACCTGTCCGCCCTTGCCCGGCGTCACGCCGCCCACGATCTTCGTGCCGTAGTCGAGCATCTGCTGTGTGTGGAAGGCCGCCGCCTTGCCCGTGATGCCCTGAACGATGACCTTTGTATCTTTATGAACTAAGATTCCCATCTTGCGACCTCCTCATGCTCTCTCGTCGGCTTCTCGGACGAGCCGGACAATCGTTTCGGCGCCGCCCTCCATCGTCGGGGCCATGATGACGTTGGCGATCGGCGTATCCTGGAGAATCTCACGGCCGCGCTCCACATTCGTGCCCTCGAGGCGCACGACGACGGGGACCGGCAGGGAACGGCCGTCCTCAGAGATCATCTTGGCCGCGTCGACAATGCCCTCTGCGACGAGGTCGCACTTGTTGATGCCGCCGAAGATATTGACGAAGATGCCCTTGGCCTGGCCGCCGTCGAGCATGATGCGGAATGCCTCAGCGATCTTCTCCGGCGTCGAGTCGCCGCCGACATCGAGGAAGTTCGCCGGCTCACCGCCGTAGTACTTGATGATGTCGACCGTGGCCATCGCCAGGCCCGCGCCATTGACCATGCAGGCGACGTTGCCGCCGAGGTTGACGTAATTGAGGCCGGCCTTGGCCGCGCGGCGCTCCTTCGGGTCCTCCTCTGTCTCATCGCGCAGCTCTTCGATGTCCGGATGGCGGAAGAGCGCACTGTCGTCGAAGTTGAGCTTGGCGTCGAGTGCCATGACATCGTCATCCTCGGCGACGACGAGCGGGTTGATCTCCGCGAGGCTGCAGTCCTTGCCGACAAAGGCCCGGTAGAGGTTCATCATGAGCTTCGTGACCTTGCGAACGGCATCGTGCGGGAAGTGCATCCCGTAGGCCATGCGGCTCGCCTGGAACGGCAGCAGACCGACGGCCGGGTCGATGTACTCCTTGAGGATCTTGTCCGGCATCTCAGCGGCGACCTTCTCAATCTCCATGCCGCCCTCCTCCGAGCCCATCATGACGACACGCGCCGTCTGGCGGTCAATGACGAAAGAGAGATAGTATTCCTTCTTGATGGCCGCTCCGGCCTCGATGAGCAGACGGTTGACGCGCTTACCGGCAGGGCCCGTCTGATGCGTGACGAGGACCTTGCCGAGGAGCTCCTCCGCCGCTCTCTCGACGGCTTCAAGCGAGTGGACGACCTTGACGCCTCCCGCCTTGCCGCGGCCGCCCGCATGGATCTGCGCCTTGACGACGACGACATCCGTGCCGAGCTCTCTCGCATTCTCCACGGCCTCCTCAACTGAGAACGCCGGCTTGCCCTCAGGGACATTGACGCCGTACGAGCGCAGGATAGCCTTGCTCTGGTATTCGTGGATATTCATATGCTATCTCCTATTCCTGTTCGCTGTGATACGCCTCGAGTTTCTCGGCTGCTTCATGCAGCATGTCCTGCGTGACCTTGTAGGGCATGATGCGCACATCCTGCTTCTTCTCAGTCGCGCGGAAGACGCGCTGGATTTCCGTCTCGCTCGCGCCTGTCGCCTTGCGGCTGGTCGGCAGTCCGATGCTCTGGCAGAAGGCGTAGAAACGCCGAAACTCCTCTTCCTGCCCGTCACAGAGCAGCAGGAGCAGGATGCCGTAGGCGACGAGGCCGCCGTGCTGGCGGCACTGCTCCGAAGTCGGCAGGTCCGAGAGCTCCACGAAAAGCTGGTGCGCGATGTGACCGTTGAATTCCGGTGCGGCGAAATTCGAGACGAGGCCACTCGTCATGACGATGGAAAGGATGACCTCTTCAAACGCGGGGCTGACGACATGGCGGCGGTTATCTGCCACGGCCTGTTCGCCGTACGCGTAGAGCGGGTCCACGCACATGCGCGAAAGTGCGATGCCCATGCCGTCGCGGTGCTGGAGCTTGCGGCCGCGCGAGGCAATCGACGCCTCGTAGTACTTGGCCATCGTATCGACGATGCCGCGCAGCAGGTACTCGACGGGTGCCTGTGCCATGATGCGGCTGCAAAGGAATACGTGGATTGGTGGGATGTTCGAATACAGGTAATCCTGGAACTTGCCGTCCTCTGTGTAGATCGTCGCGATACTGGCCGCTGCCGCGCAGCTGCCGGCGACCGTCGGGAACGTGAAGTACGGCTTGTGCTGGCGGTGCGCCACGGCCTTGGCCGTGTCGATGGCCTTGCCGCCGCCCACGGCGAAGATCATATCGGCCTCCTCAACGGCCGAATCCTCGCTGATGCGCTCGATGCTTGCAAGCGAACTCTGCCCACCGGCATGGATGAAGCCCGTGAACTCAAGGCCCACGCCCTCGACGGCGCGCACCATCTTCTCCTGAGCCGCCTCGATGCCGCGGCGGCCGCCGATGACGACGACACTCTTGCCGTAGCGCGGACAGATCTCGCGGATCTTCTCATACGCCTCGACGCCGATCGTGTAATCTGGGAAAATCATCGTGTAGCGATCATTCATCTCTATTCCCCCTTCCCGGGATGAGTTGCTCAACGCTCAGTCCTTCTGGCCGAGAACGTAGACCGTCTGTGCCTTCCACGTATCGCCCTTCTTGAGGATCGGCTGCGGGAAGTTCGGATTGGCAAAGGCATTCGGGAAGTACTGCGTCTCGAGGCAGAAGCCCGTGCGGCGCTGGAACTCGACGCCATCCTTGCCCGGCAGGCCACCGTTCAAGAAGTTGCCCGTGTAGAACTGGACACCCGGCTGCGTCGTGTAGCAGGTCAGCGTGAAGCCCGACTGGTCCGACTCCGCATAAGCCGCCTTCTTGAGGCCGCCTCCTACATAGTCGATCGGGCAGCTCGGATCGAAGCCGAACATGCCCGGCTTCATCTCGACGACCGGCTTCTCGTCGCGGATGACCCAGTTGTGGTCATAGCCCTTGCCCATGACGAGCTCATCGAAATCATCGTCGATGTGTTCGCCGATGCGCGTCGGCTGGCGCAGGTCCATCGGCGTGCCGGCGACATCGAGGATGCGGCCATCCGGCAGGGATTCCGCATCAGCCCAGGTGTACTTGTCGGCAAAGATCTGGATTTTCTGGTCGAGCACCGGGCCTGAAGCGAAGCCGTTGAGGTTGAAGTAAGCGTGGTTCGTGAGGTTGCAGACCGTGTCGGCATCCGAGACAGCCTCGTAGCGAATCGAGAGCTCATTGTCGTTCGACAGCGAGTAGAGCACGTGGACCGTCATATTGCCGGGATAGCCGCCCTCACCATCGGCTGCGTGATAGGTGAACTTCACGCCCTGATCCGTCTCCTCCGCCGTCCAGAGTTTCTGGTGGAAGCCCTGGAAGCCGCCGTGGATGTGGTTCTGGTTGTGCGAGCCCGTGTTGAGGTCGAGCTGATACGTCTTGCCGTCAATCGTCACCTTGCCGCCGGCGATGCGGTTGGCATGGCGGCCGACAAGGCCGCCCATGCTCGTGTCATCCTTCTCATAGGCTGCGCCGTCCGCATAGCCGAGCACGATGTCCGTGCGCTTGTGATCCTTCCCGAGGCACTCCATGCCACGAGTCTTGCACCGTACGTCGTGACCTTGACTTCCGTTCCCTTTGTATTGCGCAGCGTGTAGAGCTCTACTGCTCTGCCATCGCTCAACTTGCCAAACGATTCCTTTTTGATTGTAGCCATGAAGCATACCTCCCGAAATAAATTGATATCGCCGAATTGATAATGATTTCGGACAATTTCATACGACTCTACTTTACTATTTCTGCATCTTTTTGTCAAATTCCTGTTCGCACCAAACCATTTTATGGGACTTCGTTCCTTTTATCTCGTTCGAATTAAACAAATTTCCTCAAGTATGCTATAATTATGCTGTCATGCAATCCCGCATTCATGCGAGGAGATTGCCGCTATCTTATACTTTTTGAGGGGGAATCACGATGAAAGAGAAGAACGCCTTTATCTTCTTCAACTGCGATGAGGAGAAGAGCCAGAAATCCATGAATGTATTCTACAACAAAGAGATTTTCCGCGATCTGAAGGTCTCCCGCAAGGCTCTCTTTGCCAAGATTGAAGAGGAGCTCGCTTCCGGGCGCATCCATGCCAAAGAAGAGGACATCCCGGCCATCCGCGATGCCATCCTGAACGGCAACCCGACGGATGCCAGCTCGTACATCCAGTACGGCACGATCCTTTCCTTTCCGATTGTCTGAGCACTTCATCGCATCAGGACCGCTCGGTCCGGAACGCAAAAAGCGTCACTCCCACATGGAAGTGACGCTTTTTTGTTGCGATCTTATACAGGGACCTCACTGAGGTGATTGACGATGGTATCGGCCAGGGAGAGGTCCTGCGCCCCAGAGTGGGGGCTGCGGAAGCCGATGCAGTGCATGCCCGCGCGCTTTGCGGCGAGCACACCGGCCGCCGTGTCCTCGAGGACGAAGCAGTCCTTGGGCGCCACACAGAGGCGCTCAGCGCTCAGGAGGTAGATGGCCGGATCCGGCTTGCTCTTCGGCAGTGTACTGCCCGAGAGGACCGACTGGAAGTACGGCCGTATCTTGAACGCATCGAGCACTGTATCCATGACGCGCTCCCACGATGATGTCGCCAGTGCCAGAGGGATGCCCTCATCATAGAGATGGCGGATAAGCTCTACAGCGCCTTCAATCGGCTCGATCGTGCCGCTCTGCAGCACCTCGAGATAGTGTTCGTGCTTGTAGCGCACGAGATCCTCCACCTGAAGATCATGGCGGCCTTCTTTCGCGATGACCTCGCCAAAAATCTCATTGCTCGTCCTGCCCATGTAGTGGATGAGGTCCGCCTCCTCAAACGGCAGGCCGAAGTGATGGAATGTATCCATCTTCACACGCGAATGAATGGGCTCGCTGTCGATGATGACGCCATCCATGTCAAAGATAAATGCTGCCGGCTTCAAGTTCATTCCCCCTTGCTGTTGTCTCTCCATCCATTACGTTACGTTATATTTATTATAAATACCAAATAATGATATTCGTATTTTTAATAAATTTCGCTGTTCACTCTTTCTCACATCAGGCGCAGCCTGAGCTGCGACGAGCGCTCATCGAAAGAGTTACTACAGCTGGGCGCAACGCTACGCCCTCTATCCCGTCTGCGTTCACATTCGGGAATACTTTTCGCATGATCTGGTAGGCACCATTGACATCGGCATTGATGCGTTGGCCATCGTTTGCCAAGAACAGGCCGCGATGAACCCGGCGTGATTTGTCATAGCAGGCTTTGACCGGTGCCTCGTCATCCAAGAAGGAAGTGCCACTCGTATAGCTCTCCTCAGTCAGCACAACCTTCATGCCGATTGACTCGGCCTTGTACTGGAGCATCTGGATGAAGCGGGCGAAAGGCAGCTGCACAAAGCTCTGGTTGAGCTTGCGGCCGAGGTTCGCTTCCTGTTTCCAGCCCTTGTTCTTGCCGATGACCAGTACCGACACGTCCTGCCCCGCGCACAAGTCGATGACCTTGCGACTCGCTTTGTGCAGGTAATCCTCGACCTTGCGGTTCCGCTTCACTGTAAGCCGCGCGATTCGCTTCGATGAATGGCGTCCATTCATCCGCTCACAGATGCTTCTGCGCTTGGCTATCTGCTTGTTGTAGTACTGGTTGACCGACTTGAACGGCGTCCCCTTGAGCAGGACAGGTCGCTCGCCTGTGTTCCAGGCCAGTGCCGCGAGATTGTCGACGCCGATGTCGATGGCGGCGTATCTTCCATTGTTCTCTTTCTCCTCGACCTCTGGAATCTCATAGACGAGTTCCAGATCGATTTCCCCACCATGCGGATGATGCGTGCCTGCTTGAACACAGCATCTGGCTGACTAGAGAAGATGGCCTTTACCGTGAATCCTTGAAAGACTCTTGGAAAGCGAATGACTCCGTCCTTGAACTTGCAGTTCTGGTTCGTCAGGACCAGCGGGAAATAGCCGTCCTTCGGCTTGTACTTCGGCAGTTTTGGCCGTCCCTTGTACTTCTCGGGATGGGCCTTCCAGTCCTTGATGGCCGCGAAGAACGATGTCCAGTTCTTATCTAAAATGCGGAGTGTCTGCTGCGCCGTCTGCGCAGTCGGCATCTCCCGATAGTCGGGGTACTCTGTGTCAGCCTTCAACAAGCGGTCAACTTCGCCATAGCGCAGCCATTTGCCATCGTCGATGAACGTCTGGCGAATCAGGAAATTTCCGTGATTGTAGAGGTTCTTGGAACGATGACAGAATTCACGCAACATGGCATAGAACGGTGAAGAAGGTTTAAGCCGGTGGTGTTCCACTCGTTTCATCATCCGCTATCGCCTCCTTGATCTTCTGCAGCCTTTTGCGATTGGAATACAGCTTCATAGAGTAGCAATGCAACAGATTCACGATTTCTTCAAAGATTTCCTGCGAGTCAAGCTTTTCGGACCCGACTTCGCTCATCACGACAATCTCACAATTGTACTTCTGGAACAGGTAGTAGAACAAGTCGTAGCCGACGCGCGACAATCTGTCCTTATACGTCACGACCACACGCTCGACACGCCCCGCAAGGACATCGTCTAGCAGAGCGAACAAGCCCTTCCGCTTCTCGAAGCTGATGCCGCTGGCGATATCTGAGAACACGCCGTTGATGGTGTAGCCGTTGGCGAAGCAGAACTGCTTGAGCAGCTGAATCTGGTTCTTGAGATCAGGCTTCTGTTTTGGCGTAGAGACACGAGCATAGATGTAAGTCTTGCGCTTCACGTCCTTGTTGAGGAACTTGTAGACATCTTCCTCGTTGTAGTCATAGTGGCCGTTCGGCATGACATGGACACGGATAATCCCTGTCTTGACGTACTTCGTGAGTGTCGGCCTAGAAACCTGCAAGATGCGAAGAACATCTTTTGCAAACATGTGGACTCCCCCCTCTCTACAGATAATTATAACATATTTTAATATAATCATCTATAGATTTGGTGTGGTTAATTTTATATCTTTACTATACGGGAAGGTACACACCCTGACAACAAAAAACAGCCTGCCGATAAGACAGGCTGGTATACAGGTCAGAGGGCATTCTCTCAGAAGCTTGCCTGGAAGACGAGGTTCATGAGGAACAGGAAGCCGAGTCCGTAGCTCAGGGCGTGGAGTTCACGCGAGCGGCCGTTCATGAGCTTCAAGAGCGGATAAGCCGTGAAACCGAAGGCAAGTCCCGTCGAGATGCTACCTGAGAGCGGGATCAGCACGACGACGAGAAAGGCCGGGAACCACTCCGAGAAGTCCTTGAAGTCCATGTGCTGAAGCTGCTGCATCATCATCGCACCCGTGATGATGATGACCGGCGCGATGGCCGCCTGTGCACGTACGACAGCAGCGGGATGAAGAACAGCAAAGCGAGGAACAGCACGGCTGCCGTGAGCGCCATGAGGCCCGTGCGGCCGCCGCTGGCAATGCCTGCCGCACTCTCTGCCGCTGCAACGGTCGGGCTCGTGCCGAGCAGACTCGAGAGGATCGTCGTCACGGCCGAGCCGCGGAAGGTGCGCGAGAACTTCGAGCGGTCCGGCAGGATGCCTTCAAGCAGGCCCATCGTCTCAAAGATCATGATCATCGACATCGAGAAGACGGAGAGCAGGAACGGGATGCTCAGGACATTGTGGAAATCCGCCTGCAGCAGGAGCTGCGGGTAGTCGAAGATGTGCGCGAAGTCGAGTTCGAGAGGCGTCGGGTCCTTGAGACCGAAGACCTGCGCCACGCCCGTCGTCACGAGGATAGCCAGGAAGAAGCTGCCCGTCACGCCGCGCAGGTAGAGCGCCAGGCTCAGGACGAGGCCAAAGAGCGCCAAGAGGGCCATCGGGTTCGTCAGCGAGCCGAGCTCGATGATGGAGGTTGCTCCAGAGCGGATGAGCTGCGCCTTCTCCAGGCCGATCTCGACGAGGAACAGGCCGATGCCGGCCGTGATGGCGCACTTGAGCGAATTCGGCACGGCGTGCGCGATGCGCTCACGCCATTTCGTGCAGGCAACATAGGCGAAGATCAGGCCGGAGACGAGCGAGATGGCGATGGCCTCCTGCCAGGAAAGCCCCATCTGGACACAGACGGTGTAGGTGAAGAAAGCGTTGATGCCCATGCCCGGCGTCAAGACAATCGGCGCATCAGCACAAAGGCCATGATCAGGCAGCCGATGATGGACGAGAAGATTGTCGCAAAGACCGAGAGCTCTGCCGGGATACCAGCGTCAGACAGGATGATTGGATTGACGACAATGATATACGAGATCGCGAAAAAGGCCGTGATGCCAGCCAGGATCTCCTTTTGCCATAAGCGGCGGTCCTTGAGGACGCCACCGAATAAAGCCTGCATGCTTTTCCCTCCTGATGTTCCTGAATACACTTGAATGTTCGTGAAATATTCGTGATTTGACTTTGTGTATCTAGTTTAGCGAAAAAGCCCCAAGATAAAAAGGACAGCGGTCCGCGTGTCCTAAATATTTTTTCTATCCATTATTCAGAAAGTTTTCGCCAGCAGGATTTTACGCTATAATAGAGGAAAGCACCATAGAAAACGCATCAATCAAACAGGAAGACCATCTACAGATAAAGGGGAGATTTCATTGAAGCTGGAACAAGTGATTGAATTCATGCCAGAGAGCATCCGGCCTCAGGTCAGTCGCCGCACCTTCCGTCCCGGCGAATTCGTCGTGCGCAAGGGAGAGCGCGCCGATCATGTCTACATCCTGACCAAGGGCACGACCCGCGTCAGCAATGAATTCGCCAGTGGACAGCGCTATACCTTCGCACAGCAGAACGTCCCAGACCTCATCGGCGATCTCGAGGTCCTCGCCGGCCAGGAATACTTCTCGGCAACGAACGAAGCCCTGACAGAATGTGAAGTCCTCGCCATGACAGCCGAGACATTCAAGAAATGGATGCGCCGCGACAACCATTTTGCCTGTGCCATCGCGCAGCAGCTCGCCTCCAAGATGTACCCGACCTCCAACGAGAACGGCCAGATCAAATTCCAGCCGAGCCTCCAGCGCTTACAGGAGTACCTCGTCAAGCGAGTGCAGCTCTCGCCGTCCGAGCGCTTCATCCTGCGCACGAGCCGCCAGCAGATCGCCGACGATATCGGCACGAGCGTCAAGACGGTCAACCGCGGCGTCAGCAAACTGCGCGATGCAGGACTCATCACCCTGCTCCACGGCAAGATTTCCATCAGCGCTGAACAACAGCAGAAATTGAGTGATCTCGAATTTGAAGACGAGTGACCCATATGAAAAGCGGCCGCAGCAGGTGCTGCGGCCGCTTTTATGCGACAATGCACGTATTCCATGCTCATGCTTTTTCTACTGGCAGCTCCGACGTACAGTGCGGACAGCGCGTCGCATCATCCGCGACTTCTTGGCGGCAGTACGGGCAGAGCCGAGCAGCTTTTGCCTCCTTCTTCGGCATCAGGCGGTTGACCTGCTTGATCAGCAGGAAGATCGCAAATGCGACAATCAGGAAGTCGACGACAGCATTAAGGAACGAGCCGTAGGCGATGACGGGCAGTCCCGCATCGCGCGCCTCCGCGAGCGTCGCAGCCGGCGTGCTGGAGAGGTTCAGGAAGAGATTGGAAAAATCCACGCGGCCGAGCAAGAGGCCAATCGGCGGCATCAGGATGTCATTGACGAATGACGTGACGATCTTGCCAAAGGCGGCACCGATGATGATACCGACGGCCATGTCCAGGACATTGCCGCGCATAATGAATTTCTTGAATTCCTCGATCATGAAAATCCTCCTCATAAAATGACATAGAATAATAACACGATTTCATTTTAGCACAGGCCTGAGTGAAAGCATCTAGCCATGCACAAAAAAGAGCTCCGCCTCAGCGGAGCCCTTGCCTAACCGGCAACTTCCTATCCTCCCAGTCCGTCTCCAGACAAGTACTTTCGGCCTCTGAATGCTTAACTACTGTGTTCGGTATGGGAACAGGTGGAACCATTCAGGCATCATCACCGGATATTCTATTTGAATGCTTGCACATTCAAAACTATACAGAAGAAACTACATTTTAGGTGGTCAATGTATAACCGAGCCACTTTCTTTTTAAAGGATACTCACTTGCTCCACTGCGTTTCGCGCGGAGTAACTGACTCGCACAAATCTGCGCGTCACTTCGTTCCTTCATCTTTGGCTCGCTAGTTAAGCCCTCGACATATTAGTAGTAGTCAGCTTCATGCCTTGCAGCACTTCCACATCTACCCTATCAACCTTGTCTTCTTCAAGGTGTCTTACTAGCTTGTGCTATGAGATACTTCATCTCGGGACGGGCTTCACGCTTAGATGCTTTCAGCGTTTATCCCTTCCGGACGCAGCTACCCAGCTGTGCTTCTGGCGAAACAACTGGTACACCGGCGGTCCGTCCACTCCGGTCCTCTCGTACTAGGAGCAGTCTCCCTCATGTATCTTGCGCCCGCGATGGATATGGACCGAACTGTCTCACGACGTTCTGAACCCAGCTCACGTACCACTTTAATGGGCGAACAGCCCAACCCTTGGGACCTGCTTCAGCCCCAGGATGTGATGAGCCGACATCGAGGTGCCAAACCTCCCCGTCGATATGGACTCTTGGGAGAGATTAGCCTGTTATCCCCAGGGTAGCTTTTATCCGTTGAGCGATGGCAATTCCACTCTCATTCCACCGGATCACTAAGCCCTACTTTCGTACCTGCTCGACCTGTATGTCTCGCAGTCAAGCTCCCTTCTGCCTTTATACTCTTCGCGCGATTTCTGTCCGCGCTGAGGGAACCTTTGGACGCCTCCGTTACTCTTTCGGAGGCGACCGCCCCAGTCAAACTGCCCACCTGATACTGTCCTCAGCTTCGTTACTTCTCGAGTTAGATCCCTAGCACATAAAGGTTGGTATCCCAACAGCGACTCTGATAAGCCTGGGGGCCTATCCTCTCCGTCTCCCAACTATCCTGTACGTTACATGCCAAAAATCAATGTCAGGCTGCAGTAAAGCTCCATGGGGTCTTTCTGTCCAGTCGCGGGTAACCTGCATCTTCACAGGTATTTCAATTTCACCGGGTCCCTCGTTGAGACAGTGCCCAAGTCGTTACACCTTTCGTGCGGGTCGGAACTTACCCGACAAGGAATTTCGCTACCTTAGGACCGTTATAGTTACGGCCGCCGTTTACTGGGGCTTCAATTCAAGCCTTCGAGTTGCCTCTAAGCCCTCCTCTTAACCTTCCAGCACCGGGCAGGTGTCAGCACCTATACGTCAGATTTCTCTTTTGCAGGCACCTGTGTTTGTGCTAAACAGTCGCTTGGGCCTCTCTTGTGCCACCGGCTGACGCTCCAGAAGTAAATCCCTTCACATCCTCCGGCTATCCTTATCCCTAAGTTACGGATACAATTTGCCGAGTTCCTTAACGAGGGTTGTCCCGCGCACCTTAGGATTCTCTCCCCGCCTACCTGTGTCGGTTTCGGTACGGGCGCCTCATCTCTCACTAGAAGCTTTTCTCGACAGCATGGCTCACTTGAATTTGACTTTACCGAAGTATCGTCTATCTATCAGTTCTCGGTCTTATACAGTACGGATTTGCCTATACTGCAACCTACCACCTTCGACACGCACATCCATTCGCGTGCTCAAGCTACCTTCTGTGTCACTCCATTGCTCAAACGATTTGAAGCGGTACAGGAATATTAACCTGTTGTCCATCGCCTATGCTTTTTGCCTCGGCTTAGGTCCCGACTTACCCTGAGTCGACGAGCGTTGCTCAGGAAACCTTAGGCTTTCGGTGGAACAGATTCTCACTGTTCTTTTCGCTACTCATACCGGCATTCTCTCTTGTATATCCTCCAGCGCTCCTTCCGGTACACCTTCAGTCGGATATACAACGCTCCCCTACCCAGAATTATATAATCCTGCCGCGACTTCGGTTCTGTACTTGAGCCCCGGACATCTTCGGCGCAAGGCCTCTCGACCAGTGAGCTATTACGCACTCTTTTAATGGTGGCTGCTTCTAAGCCAACATCCTGGTTGTTTATGAAGTCTTACATCCTTTTCCACTTAGTACAGCATTGGGGACCTTAGTCGGCGGTCTGGGCTGTTTCCCTCTTGACTACGGGTCTTATCACTCGCAGTCTGACTCCCAGGGTCTTAATTATAGCCATTCGAAGTTTGACTAGGGTCGGTAGCTTTACGCCCCCTTGCCAGATCAGTGCTCTACCGTCTATAATCTTCCCTGAGGCTAGCCCTAAAGCTATTTCGGGGAGTACCAGCTATCTCCGCGTTCGATTGGCATTTCACCCCTATCCACGGTTCATCCCAAAGTTTTTCAACACTCACGGGTTCGGTCCTCCACGCATTTTTACCTGCGCTTCAACCTGACCATGGATAGATCACTGCGGTTTCGGGTCTACACCATGTTACTAGTCGCCCTATTAAGACTCGCTTTCGCTTCGGCTCCGTGTCTCCCACTTAACCTCGCAACATAATGTAACTCGCCGGTTCATTCTTCAATAGGCACGCCGTCGCACTCTTAAGGTGCTTCGACTGCTTGTAGACATACGGTTTCAGGTTCTATTTCACTCCCCTCCCGGGGTTCTTTTCACCTTTCCCTCACGGTACTATGCGCTATCGGTCGCCAAGTAGTATTTTGCCTTGGAGGGTGGTCCCCCCTGCTTCCTGCAAGGTTTCACGTGTCTCGCAGTACTCTGGATACCAGCCCGATTGACTTCTTTTCGCCTACAGGTGTTTTACCTTCTATGCATGGCCTTTCCAAACCATTCGACTAAGAAGTTTCCTCTTTTTGCCGGTCCTCAACCCCAGACAACCGAAGTTATCTGGTTTGGGCTCTTCCCCTTTCGCTCGCCGCTACTTAGGGAATCTCAATTGATTACTTTTCCTCTGGGTACTTAGATGTTTCAGTTCCCCAGGTCTGCCTCTTTCGTACCATCACATGACTGATGGTGGGTTGCCCCATTCGGATATGCATGGATCACAGGATGCTTGCTCCTACCCATGCCTTTTCGCAGCTTACCGCGTCCTTCATCGGCTCTTGGCGCCAAGGCATCCGCCGTATGCCCTTGTTCACTTAACTTACTTAAGGTCATTTGCGTTTGTCTTCGCTAATGTAATTTGTTTAAATCCTAAAATGCTTGGTTCAATCCACTTAAACTCATAAGAGAAGCTAATTCTTTTAATGAGGTTAGAACTTTTGTTCTAACTATAGTATCTGTAAATGATAAATCATTAACAGTCTACTTATATGGTGAATTTGTTTTTTTGCATTTCTTCTTCTGTGCAGTTTTCAAAGATCAATATCTGAGAGAAATATTCTCTCAAAACCAAACAATGCTTCGAATGTGCTCGACACATGCGTACCTCGGTAACGCATGCTCCTTAGAAAGGAGGTGATCCAGCCGCACCTTCCGATACGGCTACCTTGTTACGACTTCACCCCAATCATCGCCCCCACCTTAGACGGTCGGTACCATAGGCCCTTAGCCGGCTTCGGGTGTGAATGACTTTCGTGGTGTGACGGGCGGTGTGTACAAGGCCCGGGAACGTATTCACCGCAGTATGCTGACCTGCGATTACTAGCGATTCCGACTTCATGTAGGCGAGTTTCAGCCTACAATCCGAACTGAGAGATGCTTTTAGGGATCCGCTCCACCTCGCGATTTCGCTTCCCTCTGTTCATCCCATTGTAGTACGTGTGTAGCCCAAGACGTAAGGGGCATGATGACTTGACGTCATCCCCGCCTTCCTCCGCGTTGTCCGCGGCAGTCTACTATGAGTTCCCATCCGTAATGCTGGCAACATAGTATAGGGGTTGCGCTCGTTGCGGGACTTAACCCAACATCTCACGACACGAGCTGACGACAGCCATGCACCACCTGTTTTCTTGTTCTCCGAAGAGAAGGGACCTATCTCTAGGTCTTTCAATCAATGTCAAGTCTTGGTAAGGTTCTTCGCGTTGCGTCGAATTAAACCACATACTCCACCGCTTGTGCGGGCCCCCGTCAATTCCTTTGAGTTTCAACCTTGCGGCCGTACTCCCCAGGCGGGATACTTATTGCGTTAACTCCGGCACGGAAGGGGTCGATACCTCCCACACCTAGTATCCATCGTTTACGGCTAGGACTACCGGGGTATCTAATCCCGTTCGCTACCCTAGCTTTCGAGCCTCAGCGTCAGTTACAGTCCAGAAAGCCGCCTTCGCCACTGGTGTTCTTCCCAATATCTACGCATTTCACCGCTACACTGGGAATTCCGCTTTCCTCTCCTGCACTCAAGAAAACCAGTTCGGACCCCATCACGGGGTTGAGCCCCGCACTTTTAAGATCCGCTTAGTTTCCCGCCTGCGCTCCCTTTACGCCCAATAATTCCGGACAACGCTTGCCGCCTACGTATTACCGCGGCTGCTGGCACGTAGTTAGCCGTGGCTTCCTCGTTAGGTACCGTCAAATAAAAACCGTATTATTATTCTTACCCTTCGTCCCTAACAACAGAACTTTACGATCCTAAGACCTTCATCGTTCACGCGGCGTTGCTCCGTCAGGCTTTCGCCCATTGCGGAAGATTCCCCACTGCTGCCTCCCGTAGGAGTCTGGGCCGTGTCTCAGTCCCAATGTGGCCGTTCATCCTCTCAGACCGGCTACTGATCATCGCCTTGGTAGGCCGTTACCCCACCAACTAGCTAATCAGACGCAGGCCCATCCTCTAGCGATAGCTTATAAATAGAGGCCATCTTTCACAGCATCCTCATGCGAGATTGCTGTCACATTCGGTATTAGCACCCCTTTCGGGATGTTGTCCCCATCTAGAGGGCAGGTTGCCCACGCGTTACTCACCCGTTCGCCACTAAGATTACCGAAGTAATCTCCGTTCGACTTGCATGTGTTAGGCATGCCGCCAGCGTTCGTCCTGAGCCAGGATCAAACTCTCCAATAAAGTTTATTGAAGAACTAATCTAGCTCTTATTATTTAAAAAAGAAGTTATTTGACTTGGTCTTGCGCTTTCGCGCTCGACCCGCACATTCGCTTTTTTCTAGGTTTATGTTCAGTTTTCAAGGTTCAGTGTCTAGCGATTTTGGCTTTTGTTTTGTTGCCGTATCGCGTCGACTTGTATATAATACCATGTGACCTAGGTTATGTCAACACTTTTTTCGGCACTTTTTTAATATTTTTTTGTGAAACACTAGGATTCGTGGAAAATAAAAACATGCTTGATTATCGCTTTTGTCGGCATTAAAATTTCTTCAAAAAATCTCAAAAAAAAGTAAGCATTTTCAGCTGTTTTTTCCATAAAAACCGCCGAAAATCAGTAAAATTTTTCTTTGTTCCGCAGATTTTTTTCTTAAAATCATGTAGGTTTTTTCTTCTATCTTCATTATCCGCAAGCTGCCGATTCAATACATATCCTTCCGGAGCATGCTTTTACATACTTTCCTTTAAAATAAATACGCTGAGTTTTCAATAATTCTATGACAAAGTTGTCTGAAAATGCTATAATAAGATGACTTCTATTTGCAGCCTTTGGTATTGGCTGCGCAGTCAATATAATGAAGAAGAGGTAGAAAATTGTTTAAAGTACTAAAATTCATTGTCATCAGTGTTGTTTGCCTCATTATAATGGGAGCGTCAGTGCTTTATGGCTTCTCCAGTCTTTTTGCACCTCCTAATATGGATGAAACACTGATTCCAGACGCTGCTTCACAGTTCTACGATATCAATGGTAACGCAATCTATACTACGCTTTCGGAAGAACGCAGAGTACCTGTTACTATTGATAAGATTCCTAAGCATGTGCAGCGTGCCTTTATTGCTATTGAAGATAATCGCTTCTATGAACACGGTGGTATTGACTACCGCGGCACAGCACGTGCTCTGCTTTCTACATTAAGCGGTCACGAAGTACAGGGCGGCAGTACCATTACCCAACAGCTGGCAAGGAATGCTTTTCTTACTCAGGAACGTTCCATCATCCGTAAAATTAAGGAAGCTTTTATTGCCAAGGAGCTGGAGCACAAATATACTAAGGATGAAATCCTCACTATGTATCTGAACCAGATTTATTTCGGTCAGGGTGCATACGGTATTGAAAGTGCTTCTATGTATTACTTCAATAAGCATGTCCAGAATCTGAATATCGCCGAAGCTGCTACTCTGGCAGCTATTCCCAAAAGTCCTAACTATTTTAATCCTTTTGAAAATCCTAAGGAAAGCAAAAATCGTCAGGAGCTTGTTATCGACCAGATGGTTAAATACGGTTTTATCTCTGCTGCCGATGGTAATGCTGCCAAAGCGGAAAAGCTTGTCTTCAGCACAACACATAAAACCAATTCCGATCCTCGCTCCTATTTCTTCGATATGATTACCCAAAAGGTTATCGAAGAGGTTGGTGCAGATGCTCTCTATAAGGCGGTCTTAAGATTTACACCACTTTAGACCCGGATATGCAAAAGGCTGCTGAAAATGCTATGAAGCATCTGCCGGGCTATTATACAGACGGCAAGAAGCTGACTCAGCCGCAAATGGCTCTGGTTGCCGTTGACCCGCATACCGGTTATGTTAAAGCTATGATCGGCGGCCGCGGCCAGGATAAGTTCAACCGTGCTACTCTTGCAGTACGTCAGCCCGGTTCTGCCTTCAAGCCTTTTGTCTATCTGACCGCTATGCAGAACGGTTATTCTCCGGCCAGTGTCATTGAAGATAAGGAAGAAGAATTCTCTCCCGGCTGGAAACCGCAGAACTCCGACAGAGCATGGCATGGTAAGGTAAGCCTGCGTACTGCTCTGGTACGTTCTATAAACGTGCCTACCGTTAAGCTGGCCCAAGAGGTTGGTGTAAGCAAAATTATTAACAATGCCGAAAAAATGGGTATTACTACTCTGGTTGATTCCGGCGCCTACAGCGATGCAAACCTCGCTATGGCACTCGGCGGTCTCAGCAAGGGCGTTAATCCGCTGGAAATGGCTGCACCTACGGCGTTCTGGCAAGCAATGGTATGTATTGCAAGCCTATTGCTCTGCTGAAGATTGTTGACCGCGAGGGCAAGGTTCTGTACGAAGCTAAGCCTGAACCCAAACGTGTTATTGATGCCGAAGCAGCATACCTGACTACTAATATGCTGCAGGATGTTCTTATCAGCGGCACTGCAGGCGGCATGGGAATCGGCCGTCCGGCAGCAGGTAAAAGCGGTACTACCGATACCTACATTGATGCCTGGTTCGTTGGTTACACTCCCGACCTCAGTACTGCCGTATGGGTTGGCGATGATAACAACAAATCTATGAACCGTATGTACGGCAGCGGCGCTCCGCTTTCTATCTGGCATGATTTCATGGTCAACGCTCTGGCCTCTACTCCGCGCACCGGCTTCAGTAATCCGGGCGTAGCTGTTCCGCCGGAACCGGAAATCGAGCAGGATGATAAGGACAAAGATAAAGACAAGGATAAAGATAAGGACAAAGACAAGCAGGCTCCCGCTACGGTAACAACTGAAAGCAATGCCAACCAGGCACCTGTAGTAAGCAACCAGCCCACTAAAAAGAAACGCAGCATTAAGGACCGCGTTAACGAAATCATGGGCAAGCCTGTTGTCAGCAATCAGCCTACTCCGCGTAACTAAATACTCT
>ENA-OQED01000037-OQED01000037.1-human-gut-metagenome-genome-assembly--contig:-NODE-37-length-46806-cov-2.301934_pt1 | contig 46806 bp, 32 predicted proteins | sample MGYA00242790_ERZ504625 | MGnify/ENA primary metagenome ERZ504625 (study PRJEB26092, sample SAMD00036345) | human gut metagenome | host: Homo sapiens | study: EMG produced TPA metagenomics assembly of...
TATAAATATTCCAAGAAACTAACAACCCTTCAATCAAATATATAGTATACCCCCCAAATACCATCACATATTTATTTGATTGAAAACTTCCGCATGTACAAAATGCCAACAGCAATGACAATAGCACATATTTTATTACAAAAAAAGCATACTTGAGCACAAATACATCTCTAATTTTTCTTGTATTAAATAAATACAGAGTCATAGGCTTTACAACGATTTGCGGCATACTGTTTTTTCTCATCTTACAGATAATAGAAGCCAACATACACAAAAAGGATATAAAATAGATTTTACTATCAAACATTTTTATAGATTTAATTATGTTAAAAAAATCTTTTCCTATTATAGAAAGCACCATTGCTAAAAAAATTATTAATCCAACAATTGGTATATACATATTTCTTATTAGCCGAACTTTTTCTCTAATTTTATTTAAAGCTAAAAATTTATATACTTTCATCTCATTGCTCCCTACTTTCAATAATCTGAAGATACAATTCTTCTACACTTTTTTTACTATCAAGTCCATATTTCTTTGCAATTTCTTGTTTACTTCCAGCTGCAATAACTTCACCTGCACATATCATAATATATTTATCACATAACTCTTCCACCATATCTAATAAATGTGTAGAAATCAGTATTGCCTTATTATTAGCCCTTGATTCGATTAATAAATTTTTAAATTCTTTAATTTGTTTTGGATCTAATCCATTAAAAGGTTCATCTGCAATAAAAGCCTCATATTCTCGCAGCATTGCTATTGCAATCAACATTTTTTGCAAGGTTCCTTTCGATAGCATACTTGGAATTTTATGTAAATGAGGCTGCAATTCCATACGCTTTACAAGTTCCTGTATATCTATATCATTTGATGGATATAACGCATGAACAAATTGTAAATGCTCCATCAAAGTTAACTCTTCATAATAAACAGGTTCATCCGGAATATATGCAATATTCAATTCATCCATTTGAATATCTTTCAGCAACTTTCCATTTAATAATATCTCACCGCTTTTAGGAATAAGCTTTTTTACGATATTATATATAATTGTCGTTTTACCGGCTCCGTTAGCTCCGATTAATCCTGTAATTTCTCCTTTTTCCACTCCAAAATTTACATTTTTTAAAATAACATTTTCTCCATATGAAAAGTTTATATTTTTTAATTCTAAGTACATATCTGATCCCTCATTATTTTAATATTGTTCTTTTTACTACTACGTCTGGTGCTAATATATTTCCATCTAATTCATATTTGCATTTATTTCCAACTCCACAGATTTTTATAAGTATATCTTCTAGATTTATTTTAGTAGAAATTTCAATTCTGCTTTTTAATTTTCCATGCTGATATTCTTTCCCATATAAAAATGCTGTAAAATCCATAGTAATCGGATTAAAGCTTTCCTCTATACCACAAATTTTATCTACTAAAACGATATGTCCCTTTTTCTTTAATTCTATATCTATATTTCCTGATAGAATTTTTATTTTATCCAGTTTATATCGAATATTTTCACGATAATCATATCTTCGTAATGATCTATAAGATAATGAAACTTTTCCTTCTTTACATATATATTGTTCTTTAAGTGCCCTTCCTGAACCATCTATATTTCCTCCAACAGTTTTATTATCAAAATCATTTAATTTAATTGTTAAAAATTCACTAATTTCCATGCTTCTGTTTTTTAAGTTGTTTACATGCATCGTAAAATAATAAATATAAACGATTTTAGCCAAAACATTACTTTGGATTATTAGTTCATCTATATCATTTGGAACAAACTTTTTTAGATTGACTTTTTCACATAATTTTTCCCAAGCAGTTTCAGCAAATGTTTTTTCTAAACAACTATATATATCTGTTCCCAAAAATATTTGCGACTTACTTTCTATTCTTTCGCCAATTCTATACACTAAATTAGTATTAATTACATTTTTATATCCATATCCTTTAATGCCATCTGAAGTCATTAAATTGAATAATACATATTGACATATTCCATTCATTTCAATCAGCATTATATTTTGTTTTCCTAATTCATTTTTCAATTTGAAATACAGTTGTTTATAATCTCTTTTATTTACGATAATTTCACCGAGTTCTAATCTGTTACTTTTTTGTGCAACGCTACTTTTTAGGACACCCTTTTCTTCGATATTAAGAGGTAACTCTATATATTCGTTCTTTAAATCTTCGAATCTAATATCCTCATTTTTATATACACCATTATACATTTTACATAAAATCTTTTTTTGATCTTCTTTCGAATTGAACTTCCATTTATTACACCTTTAATAATAGTTTGCTTTCCATCAATAATACGGATTTCTTCGTTCCAAGATGCAGAACTAAAAACTTCTTCATTTGCACCGTGAAATTCAAAATCATTTAATTGTATATTGTCTGATAAACGAATAATCTGCATATGCACCTCCCCCTCAGTCTGTTCGAAAACTGATTTAACATGGTTTTCATCATCCACTTTTGTCTTAAAATGAATAGTTAAACCGTCTTCTAGCTCCACATTATTCTTTTAATGATATTTCAAATTGATTCTTAACTTACGCTTTTAAATCTGACTTTTTTAGTTTTCAGACAGCCTCTCCTTTACATTTACGATTTATTTACAGGCTTATATCAAAACTTTAAAAAAATATTTGTTGACTTTCTAATTTAATAGTTGGACATCCATAAGATACATCCAGTTCCTGCCCATCTTTAACACATTTTGCAAACTTAAATTCCAAATCATTTCCAATTTCACTTATTGAATTTAATGTTTTCAAAACATTTCCTTCTAATAAACATGGTGGTAAAATTGATACAATTTCTCCATTTCTTACATATCCTCCTAATGCAATATTAAAAACAAAATGACCTGATACAATATCTACACTCCCGCCACCTAATTCTAAAGCAATGATCCCCTCTCTCATATTATCGATTATTTCATTTGCTGTTTTTTCTCCATTGTGTAAATATGTATTTCGCATACGTGGTAACGCCATATTTTCAAATGTTGCACACCTACCGTTCCCAGTATCCTCAACGCCATAACAAGAGGATATATACATATCACTAAGCAATCCATTAATAACTCCATTTTTTACTAAATCAACGTTTTGTGTAACACTTCCATCCGACGATAAGTTGTAATATATATAATCAATTTCATTACAACTATCACTTATATTGATTTGTTTATTAAATATCTTTTTCTTTAACATATTATTTAGAAGACTTTCTTTTTTAAAATAAATATCGCCTTCTAAATTATGCCCAATACCTTCATGAATCAAAACCCCTCCCTGCCCTGGACATAATATTACATTATACTTTGCAGTTTGAAGATTTCTAATTTTTAATTTTGTAATATTTTTATATTTTTCCACTATACTCTTTACAATTTCTTGCAAAGCACTACAAATATTTCCGTTTATTACTTTTCTTCTTCTAACAACAGGAATTATTCTTTCATCTAACATATATGTCACATTTACTTCTGCAAAGACATTGTTTATCATATCCGTTTTTTCTTTTTCAAATACATATTTATGTTTTTGCAAGATCATAGAAATAAGGACTCTCTTTACCGTTCCTACCACTTTTAGACTATGTACCAAATTTTCATACATAAGAGTCCCTATATCTAATTTATCTAATATATTTTCTTTCTCTTTACTAAAAATATCTTTACTATTTTCGACATATAATCGTCTATCGTAATTTTCAATAGTATACGCCCTTTTTCCTCCCTGCATCGTACTAGAAGCAAATCTTTCACCATTCAAGTAATAAACCATATATTCCTGAATTATTTCTGTTGAATTTTTTTCTATTTTCATCCAAACCTTCCTCAATTTCATTGTATAGGTTTCAATATTTGATTTAATATTTTAAGAACCCGTTCATTTTCTGTTCTCCAGTTACAATTCGTCTTTGTTAATTCACTCTCATATACATTAGCAATGCATTGTGTACAACTGTTTCCATTTGTGCACTCATGACATAGATAAAAATTCGGTGACATTAAATCCTTTATTGTATTTCCAACATCTTTTGTAAGAATCTGTGAAAGCTTATTCTTTTTTAAATTTCCCATTGAATAAAAAAAACATACACATGGAGAAACATCCCCATTCTCTCGAATTGCAATTTGATTTAAACCTAATCCACAATTATTTTTATAAGAAACATTTTCTGCTTTCCCTCCAACTTCATCCGAAACATTAACAAAAAAATTTATTGAACTATATTCTTTTTTCATCTTTAATGTTATGCTATAAAATTCTTCTACATTTAATTGATTCGCTAATTCGTTTGATGCAGCTCTTCCCACATCCATAGTCAAACCATATGTTATTTGCATAGCTCCCAGTTCTTTTACTGTTCGTGTTATTTCTTCTATATCACAAATATTATCTTTATTAAATGTAGAAGAAATAGCAACTTTAAATCCATATTTCTTTAAAAGGGTAATGGCATTACAGGCCTTCTCATACGAGTCTTTCACACCTCTTATCATATTATGATGTTCTTTGTTTCCATCTATGCTAATCTGAAAGACTGTATTATTTTTACACTCAGAAATTTCTTGCAATATCTTTTCAGTTATTAAATAACCATTACTCATTACTGCTACTGCTAAAAAATTCTCAGATGCATATCTGCAAATATCTGTAAAACCTTTTTTGGCAGTTGGTTCACCCCCAGTTAATGCTACCTTTATAACACCAGATTGTTTCAGATCACTCATAATTTTTATTATTTCATCTGATGATAATTCGTCATCTTTTTTATTTCCCGAGTTATTATAACAATGTAAACATTTTAATGGACATTTTTTAGTAATCTCAAATTCCGCATGAAAAGGAGTATATGATTCACTATCTCCCAAAACTTTGATTTTTTGTATATTTGGTTTTTCCCTAAATTCTATATATCCCTTTTTTACGCTTTCTTGCAAAAACTCGTCCACTATGGTTTCTATATCTTCTGATTTTTGCTTTATTTTTTCAGATAATATTTTCACGATATCTTCAATTTTTCTTGCACCATTACACAATTCTAATATATATGTGGCATCCTTATTAATTATTTCATACATAAAATGGCTTGACACAATAATACCATTTTCTTTTCTACTTAAATTATAAATATATGATTTCTCATATTGCTTCACTAAAACAACATTCCATTTTAATAATGGATACATATATGTTCCTCCTTTCCAAAAATAGCTACCAGAAAACTGGTAGCTATTTTCTGTAAAAATTTTGAATTTAGTAAGCAAGTGCAGTAACATTACTAATGCATGCAAGTGTCAGATAATTCATATCTGGTGCAAATCCTACTAAAATCTGAGCTGCTGTACATCCTGCACAAGCCGCAGTTTCTGTTCTTTCATATTTTGGATTTAACATGTAGCATTTCCTCCTTTCTTTTTGTTTATATTCTGATTATACATATATTTTGGTTTTATTATCTAACAATGTAATTATTACGACTACTCATGTAATTTTTATTAATACCAGAGCAAGTTTCGCCTGAGTAACTCAAAACTCACTCCGTGACTTTCGATTTTCCGGCAATCTTGATGGGGATTCTGCTCCCCATACCCTCAGATAATACATTTTTCACTAATATGCAGACTTGGCTCCTGTAAAAAAACAGTCGCATCGTGATCATATCTATCACGAAAAATCCATAAATATTTTTATTGTGTTACCGCCTGATATTTTTAAATCGGCTTTATATATAGAAATATCTTTATTTTGAAAGGAACTATAAAATGGCACGACCAAAGAAAGATAAAAACTTACGGCATACTCGTCATATCATGCTCCGTCTCACCAATACTGAATATGAAATAATTGCAGAAAACGCAAAAGCAACAAGTCTCCCGTTAGCAGAGTATGTCCGTAAACAGATAACAAATAAAAAAGTAATTGTGAAATATGAAATTGTGGCAGATTTACCGGAGTTAAAAAAATTAATTGCTGAATTTGGAAAGATTGGTAGCAATCTGAACCAGATAGCTCGTTACTTTAATACTGGTGGACTCCATTCTCAGGAAATGCGCAACGAAATCAAAAAGAGCATTTCTGAAATTTATAAATTAAAATATGAAGTAATAAAACTGGCTGGAGATTTTACCACTGTCAATGCAAATAATAGAAATAACACAGGAGAAAACTGATATGGCAATCCTGAAACATATTGCAAGCAAGAATGCCGACTATGGAGAAGCTGAACGCTATCTGATTTTCCAACATGATGAATATACGCAAAAACCAATTCTTGATGATAATGGGAATATGCTTCTTCGTGAAGAATATTATCTGGATGGTATAAACTGTGATCCGTTTACATTTGATGCGGAATGTCGGGAAACTAACGCTTTCTTTCATAAAAATCAATCTTTTAATGAGATTAAGTCGCATCACTACATCATCAGCTTTGATCCTAAAGATCAGGAAGAACATGGTCTGACCGGAGAGCAGGCACAGAAACTTGGCGTGGAATATGCCAGAGAGAATTTTCCCGGGCACCAAGCTCTTGTCTGCACCCACACTGATGGACATAATGGCAGTGGAAATATTCATGTACATATTGTAATCAACAGTGTGCGAAAGTATGATACCGAGCCACAGCCCTATATAGAATTTGACCGGGATTCAAAATCTGGATACAAACATCATCTTTCTGACAGATACCGAATTTACTTAAAACAAAAAGTTATGGATATGTGTCATTCCAATGGACTAAACCAAGTAGATCTTCTGACATCTGCGGAAAGAAAAATATCCGAAAAAGAATACTGGGCAAAACGCAGAGGTCAAAAAAATCTCGATGAACACAATACAGAACTGAAAAAGAAAGGACTTACTCCAAGACAGACAACATTTCAAACGGAAAAGCAATACCTTCGTGATGCGATGGATACGGTTTCTTCACAGGCAACATCACAAGAAGAATTTTCCAGATTGCTGTCTGATAGATATAATATTACATTTAAAGTCAGTCGTGGCAGATACAGCTACCTGCATCCTAATCGTCAAAAATACATCACCGGAAGAAATCTTGGAACGCTTTATGAAGAAAATCATCTTCTGCAGGTATTCCAGGATAACTCCAGCAGGCAACACGCAGAAAAATCACATTCTACTGACAGACCAGTTACAGATTTTTCAGAAAAGTCAAAATCGTCAGCTTCTATCCAAACTGACGAAACTACACACTCTTTCCTTTTTATAAAATCTGATTTACGACTTGTAACAGATTTACAGCACTGTATCAAGGCACAGCAAAGTCAGGCATACGCACAAAAAGTAAAGCTGTCTAATCTTAAGATGATGGCTCAGACAGTTGCCTATGTACAGGAACATGGTTTCCAGAGCAAGGAAGATTTAGATACTGCCCTTTCCAATGCCTCCGCCCAAAGCACTGATGCCAAAAATACTCTGAAATCCACAGATGACTCTTTAAAAAGTATAAATGAACAGATTCATTACACCGGACAGTACCTTGCCAATAAATCCATCTATTTCGATTACCGAAAAAGTCGAAATAAAGAAAAATTTTATGAAGATCACCGGGCAGAACTCACCCTTTATGAGTCTGCTCTCCGAGTACTCAAAGAAAAAGCACAGGGCAAAAAACTCCCTACTCTGAAAATGTTGCGTGAGGAAAAGAGTCGTTTAACAGAATTGCAGACAGTACAGCGAGATGAATTTAACTCCCGGCGTGAATATGAACGTGAACTTCGTACAGTATGCTCCAATGTGGATATCATTCTTAATCACCCACATATACAGGAATCTCTGCACGAAACGTCACAAGAACATTCTTGTTTTCCGTTAAAAATCTCGATAAAAAATTTTCCAAATTATTTTTCCAAATTATTTTTCACTTTCTCCGTTGACTAAATTCATTTTTTCGCATATACTATGAATAGGAAAACAGGCGACATCCTGTTGGTGTGGCTGACACCTAAAATCCGAAACGAAAGCCGAACATGAATCGGAGAGTTGGCAGGCAACAGAAAAACCTGAAAGCAAAGCCAGACATATGGGCTGGAGTGTTGGCGGACAACAGAAAAATCAGTCTATAAGGGAGATGCACAATGCTACGGTATTGTAATCTCCCTTTAAATATTTTATACATATTGCAGAGGTCATAATATGACAAAATACAACAAACAGCAGGCCATTTCTATCATTATAGATTGTGCTGCCAAATACGAAGAAAATCTCAATGGCTATCAGCTCTTATTTATTTTAAAAGACAAGCATAAACATATTTCTTCTCTGGAAGTAAGTTTTTATCCATATAATTTTCTTCACCTTACAGGCATTAAATTAATTGATGGCACTACTGCTACTGATTTTTACAAGCGCTGTTTAAACCATAAATTAAGTCCTGAAGATTTTTCCTTCGCATCTGATGGAACTACTCAGTTAAAACTTGAAATTCTTCCACAACTTATGCTTAAAAATATATCAGCTAAAATGGTTGGAGATTTTAACGGATGCAATCCAAAATTATATACAGAAAAATTAACTGGTGGCGTAAAAGCCTGCCTTGGCTTTGTAAAAACTCATCGTGCTGAATATGTGCCAAATACAGTACTGAATACAGATATTCGCACAGTTACTAAAATTTCACAGCAGGTAATCGCTACATATCGTCGAAAAAATTCAACTTCCCCTTATCAGGAATTAGTTTATAAGGCCAAAAAAATCGACTGGGATACCATTACCTTTCCGAAAGAATATGACTATCTCACCAAGCCAGGAAAAGATGGCGCATAACGCCATCTTTTCCTCAAACTATCCATCATCATTATTCTAAACTACTTTTCACTTATATCAAAGCACATTATAGCTAAATCCCCAGTCATAGAAAACATTTACATAGCAGGTTTTTGTATTATTGGTTGCAGAGGAATAACCATCAATTTTGTAATACTGTCTCTGAACAACCTTATACTTTGTATACAGCGGCCTATACTTAATCTGATAGGTTTTTCCACTAGGAACAGGCAAACTATACTGCACAGAATATGACTGACTCTTTCCAATCGTTACTCCTAAAGAAGCAGATATATCACCTGTACTGGTATATGAACCACTAATTGTGTTCGTCACTGTATCTGTTTTATTTACAGTAACTGTACCAGGCCCAGCCCCCTGTGGTCCCAATCTCCATGAACCATAAGTTGTTCCCTGATTTGTTTTACTGTCAACTTTCCAGTAATAATATCCATCTGTTCGTGGCTGTATTTCATACTCTGTTTTATCAGATAACAAGTTTACATGTTTTACTTCACTATTTCTATGCGGATATTCTGCAGCCATTACTTTTACTGGTAACATTGTCACTATGCTAAGTACAAGCACTGTTAAAAAACTAATCATTTTTTTCATCCAATCGCCTCCTTTTTTCTTTAAAGTAAAATATGTGCCTAAACCTATGAACATCAATGCCAATATTAGAATGATGGATAGTGGGTATTCAAAAATGTAGTCATATGAATGCTCATAAGCTGTTTTAAAAAGTTCCATATTTCTTTTCTGTTGCCATTCCGCAAAGAAAGGAGTACTTATTAATCCCAAAATACCAATAAGTAAAAATGTAATGCTATAATTTTTATTCTTTTTAGGGGGAGTCGTTTTATTATCATTTTTTTCATCAACGTCTCTTGATTTTAACATTTCGTCAACTTGAATATTAAATTTCTCACTCATTAAAATAAGAGTATTAATATTAGGTGCAGAAATTCCCATTTCCCACCTTGACACTGCCTGTCTTGTCACCCCTACTATTTCAGCAAATTGTTCCTGAGAAAGCTTATTATCCTGCCTTATCTTAAGAATCGTCTTTGCAATATTTTGATTACTATCTTTTGATCTATTCATGAGTCGCCCCTCCTTCCTTTTATTTGATTATATTATACTGTTGCTCCGCAATTAGAGCAAGCAATAAGACTTTACATTTCCGCAATTAACTATTGCTTTTTGGTTTTTTCACTTTTTACTATGTTCTATGTCTTGTCCCATCACTTCCCGCATAGTTTTCTGCCCACTTCGTCTTGCAACTTCTTCCTTTTTCTCATTCAGTTTTGTAAGGACAGATTCTTTTTGACGGTTCTTTTTATCTTTTGGTGCAGCATTATTCTTAAGTCCGTCAATCATATTATAATTTGCTTCCTCTGTGATTTCCGCACTTCGCAGGTATTCTCCATTCTCCATATACTTCTGCCAGTTATCCAGTTTCGGTTTATAGTCTTCTGTCTGCTCCTGCACTGGCGGATGAAGCGAATCAAGAATCTTCTGTTTTACTACATCATCAAATCCATTGTAAGTACCGTCTACAAGCACATTCCCGTTCTGATCTAAGACTACATACGCAACATCTTTCCCATATTGTTCATGCTCCATAAGAAAATAATTTTTTCCCTCTATCAACAGATAATCTATTACTTCCCATGTTCCGTCTTTTCCCTCTATTTCATATCCAACTGTATCTTTGGTAAGTCCACCGCTTTCTGAAGATATGACTTTCATAAAATCAGAAATCTCTATAAAAGTGTCTTTGTTTACATAGTAAGTGGTCATGACCCCCTCATCATTCAGGATCAGCACATCACTGGTACTGACTGCATGACCTTTATAATTGTGCGGCTGTTTCTTCTCCAGCTCCTTTTTTATCTGCTCCGGTGTTTCTCCCAGCTTCATTGTTCCCAGATACACCTGTTCATAATTTTCCATCTGCACAGGAATCTGATCCTTTGCAAGTTCCTCATAGGTTCGGAAAAGAAGATTTCTCAATTCCGGTTTCTTTTTTAGCTGATAAACTGCAAACTGACTTGCACTCATTCTCCATCCACCTCCAGATCTGCTTTATAGATTTCTACCGTTTTCTGCAGTTCTTCATATCCCTCATCGCTAAGATAGTAGAGCTTCTGAATCGTTGTAAAAATCAGCAGTTTCATATCTTCGTCCAGATAGGAAAAAATCTCATCCATCGCTTCCATTGTCTGAATCCGGTTTCCTGCATCAAAAATTGCGACTGCTATATATTCATCTTCCTCAAACCTTACCATCATAATGTTACATCTCCCTTCTTATGTGCCTTGGATTTTTCTTTCGACGTATTCTGCTCCTGCTCTTTTATTTTCGCCTGACGCTCTCTGAGTGCCTGAAGAACGGATTCTTTTCTGCTCTTTGGTTGCGGAACGTTTTCTTTTTGTATAGGCTTCTCCTCTATTTTCGTAAGCTCCTGCTTTTGGGCAAAATATTTTTCCACATCATCCATTGCTTTTTGTACTAATGGACTTTCCTTATAATGCTGAATCATATCCACATCTTCCCGGTCAACTTTTCCCAGTCGCATAAGATCATACGGTCCGTCATAATCACTTCCATCATGCAGTTCAAATCCAACACCTTTTATTCCATTCATGCGATCTGCAGGAATCGTTTCATAAATGCGTAATGCTTCTTCCAGGGTAAGGTTCTCATGATACTCACCCATAACAGGAAATTCCATACACTCCGCAACATAAAAAGTGATCGTGGCTTCTGGCTGTTTCTGCTCTGGCTGCCTGGTAAAAACAGAGAGTGTTTCTGCATTTTCCAGACGTGACAGTAATGACCGGGCAGTGACTACATCACTGTCTATATCCGATTCTTCCGACACCTCAGTCAGCCAGTCTTTTAAACCTGCTGTATCCTTGTTCAAAATATCCTCTGTAATTTTCTCGACCTGTTCTTCCCTATTTTCAACACTATCTTTATATTCATAAGTATCATACTCATAACTAAAATTATCCAAGTCCACTGCGAGTTTCTTGATTTCCTGCTGATCAAGATAGGCTTCGGATTCCTTTATATATTCTGCTAGGGTAATCCTTTCTTCTGAGATTGGGTTAATGTCTATTTTAATGCCTGCTATTGCCATACCATAGGAATTCAATTCGTTAAAAAAACTATCCTCCCGAATATTTCCCCGATAAGAAAGCACCACATCAAGATCAGAATCTGCACGATACAGGTCATCTCTGCTTCTGGAACCATGTATTCTCGCCCCAATTAATGTAACTTCATTTTCCAGTCCCATTTCTTCCAGAACAGCTCTTGCATGAAATAAAACTTCATATTCAATTTCTGCCCTGCCCATTCCATTCAATGCTGTTTCACATCTGCCAAGTTCCGAAGTGAATCGAACATCTCCACTAGCCAGCACTTCTTTAGAATGACTGATTACCTTATCCCGAAACTCCCTGTCATCAACTTTTACACATTCAACATCTTCCAAACCTTCATTTTTCAGGCTGGCATACATTGCTTTCTGAATAGAATCTTCTGGATTTCCACAGGCATCTCCTGAAATTTCATGAAGTTTCTGATCATACACCAGGTATTTATAGCCTTCCTCAGTCGGTTGCACTGTTAAATACATACCAGACATTTTAAATTGTACGGTTATTCCCTCATAATTTTTTAATGCCGCTTCCCTGTCATAACCATCAAAAAAAGCCTTTGGACAATTACGTTCAAACTGTATCTTCTCCATTCTCTCTTCTTCTGCATATTCAATTTCTGCATACAGTTCTTCATAATCCATCACATTTGCATCTTCTAGGAGCAATCCTTCTTCCTCTAAAATGTTCTCCATTGCTTCTGAAATAGAAATATCCGGATTATCGTAGACACCACCATCCAGTTCAAGATAGTCCTTATCATAGAATGTATAATCATAACCATCTTCTACTGTCTGGATTGTAAAATACTGCTCTCCAATCTGGTATGCTATCTCTGTATCATGCCCTACCAGACTATTTCGTATATCCTTAAAGGTATTGTATATTTGCGGATTCAGCCAGCCTTCTTCTCCCTGACAATCATAGATCAGAGTATCTATTCCATTCTTACACTGGATAAAATCAAGACTGCCTCGCAGCGGTGCTGTATTCTCAATCCCAAGAGCTTTCATTTTATGGTTAGGCAGAGAGTAATATGCTCCAAGGGCAGCTCCCAAATCCTTATATCGCTTAATCTTCATCCCACCTTTTGCTGCCAGATCTTCGATCACATAATATTGGTCAATATAATGATTTTCTGGCATTTTCAGGTCAATGCCATTATTTTCTCTGACTTTATGTATCTCGAAAAAACTGAATTTCTGTTCTTCCCCCTGCAGATTCTGTCCGGTCAGTGTCGGCTCCCATGTGTCCGTACTGATTGGCTGCTGTTCCATGATTTTCATAACTGTTCCGTCTGCTAAGATAACTGTTGCCTGTTCTGGAATATCCATCAGGTCATATACCGTTGCACCATTTTCTTCCAGATATTCTGAAATAGCTTCCCTGGCTCCTTCATCAAATCCATGCCAGATGTCTTCTGCACCAGTGTTCCATTTTCCGATACGATAATATCCGCCACGTCCTGACCGTATTCCTCATTCCGCATCTGGAAAAATCGCTCCCCATGATACGTTTTCATATCCATCACATACCAAGTGCCTGTATGTCCGTCTGCTTCATATCCTCTTGTAGTTTCAGTGATATGCTGATTTTTCACACCAAGCACCTCCTCCAGTTTCCAGGTACGGATTTCTTTTCTTGCCATATCAATGAAGCCATTCAGGACTGCAGGATGACTGCCCACAATATAGTCCCTGTTCAGATCCATTCCCCGGCTGATATTTTCCGGAATATCAATGCCATCTGCCCATCGTTTATTGCCATCAGAAAATCTTCCATCATGGGAAAGCTGTTTCAATGTATTTGCAAGAACAAAGGCAACCCGTTCTTCCCCGTATTTCTCAACCACGCTTACTGCAGTATCTGGATTTAAACGCATACCGTCAAAGCCCTCTGCGATTGCCTGTTCGATTGCATTTTTACAGTCGATATTCAGTTTTCTGGAATCCAGATAAGCATCTACATTTCTCTCCTGCATAGCCTTTTCCAAAGTTCCCATATAAACTTCCGGATATGCTTTTACTGGATTGGCATTTAACATTTCAGCTCTCTGTGCCACAAAGTCCGGCAGTTCTGTAAATCCAAAAGAATCTACATAGTATGCGGTTAATCTGCCGCCCCGGTTCATAATGATCACATCACTGACTGACATGGAATGTCCGGTAAAATCGTTTGGTCGTTCTATATTAAAACGCTCAAAGAGATTATCCAGTGTCGTAGCATCTCTCAGTCTTTCACTGTAAACCATCTGATAGTCTTTGCCATCTACGGTAAATCCCATTTCTTTTGCCGCTTCCAGGCTTAAAAATTGATACCCTCTTTCTTCCTGTCCGCTGTTGATCTGGTAAATTCCATAGCGGTTTCCATCACTTTCTAAAAGAAGTGTTTCTTTGATCTTTGCTTTTTCTTCCGGTGTCATAACCGTTTCCTGACTTCTCCGGTAATTGTCCCATTCAAATTTTGTCACTCCGAATAACCCGTCATGCTGTAAAATATCCAGTTCCAGATTCATAACTCTTTGCGACTGCTCCTGACCACCCACTGCTCCGGTCAGTCCGTAAACCGTTACTCCCTCATGGTGCAATTCCACTGCCCGTTCCCTGGTAAGTGGAAGCATACTTTCTGAATAAAATCCGGCTTCGTGCAGTTCTGATAAACCGATCATCGAATCCGGCAGACTGTCAATCTGTTCCTCAGCTTCTCCAATCAGTTTTAGTACCGTTTCTCTATTTCCATTCAGAATAGATTCTGAAAGATTCTCTGCCAGTTTTTCCGTCGCTTCCCTATCATCCAGTTTATAAGCAAAATTCACGATAAGATTTCTCTGGTCATTGTTGAAAATCGTCCGTTCCTGCTCCAGACGGTTAATGGTCTGTTCTGCATACTGCATGGCACTCATTTCTTCTGTCTGCTCCACAACGGCTGCTTCCTGCTCTGGTCTTTCTATCTGAAGTTCTCTGAGCTTTTCCTCAATCTGTCCGATCATATCAGCAGAAGTCTTACGGATGGTGTCCATAGAAGCACGAAGCTCTTTCATATTTTTACCGGAAGACCAGCTTGCAATATAGGAAAAAGAATACTCCGATGTGTCCAGTCCGAAATGGTTACATACCACATAGGCAACACTTTCTGCTTCCACTTCCCTTGTAAGCTGATCTTTTACGATGCCCTCCGCTTCCATCTGGTCACGATCATGCAATACTGCATGTGCGGTTTCATGCACCGCTGTTTTCATAGTCTGCGCTTCACTCATGCCTGGTTGGACAGCGATATATTTATCGACAAGCTGATAAAAGCCTTTCGCCTCGCCGTCAATCTCAATAAAGCGGATAGGAACCGGAGCAACCATCTTTAATGCTTCCATAAAATCATGGTAGATCAGAACATCCCCCTCCAGTTCCGATACCTCAAACTCTGGAATCGGTTCTCCTGTGGTCTGACTGACATCAAATACTGTCGTAACCCGGAATCTTGTAATGACACGTTCTACTACTTCTGTTTCCGGCTGTCCATCTTCCCCGATCACAATCTCTCCTGTTTCCGGATCAGTTTTTTCAATCTCCTGTTTCTCTTTATACGGAGCCGGGGCAATGATCTGGATGCCCTTTTCCCCTCTTTTTACCTGCCGGTTGAATTTCTTCTGCCATGCCTGGTACCCTGCTACCAGTGTCGCTTCCGGTTTCTGCATGGCGATCAGCAGAGTATTATTGAAACTGTAATTATGGAACTTTGCCATTGTTTTCAGATATTCAGTATATTTTTCTGATGTGAATATTTCTGCAACGCCCTGTTCCAACTGCTCTGTAATCTGCTTTAATTGTTCTTCTCTGTTTGCCATAATCAAATCCTCCATAGAAAAATCCCGCCAAAGCTCTGGTCACTCTGACGGGATACCCTTTATAACTCCTGTTCGTGTTTCTTTTTTGGTTTCTGCTGTGTTTCGCTTGTCTGCTCCTGCTGTTTCTGTTCTTTCAGTCTTTCCAGAATAGACGTTTTATGAACACTGTCAGCGATTCTGTCCTGACGTTCCTCTGGTACATTTACTTCCGGGTTTTCCCCAATGCCTTCATCTGCCAGAAGATTTTCTCCCCCTTTCTCATCCATGTTGAGCATGGCATTTAATTCTGCCAGACGTTCCATTTTTTCACTCAGTTCCGCTTCTTTCGGAAATGGCTTCTGCACCTCTTCCTGTGCGGTCTTTAACTGCTGTTGTACCGTTTCCAGATTCTGCTCAGTATCTGCCAGCTTTTTCTCGATTGCAGAAAGTGCATTGTGAATCCTCTGGATATTGCCCAAGGTATCCTTTCCGAACTCAATCTTATAAGAACATTTTCCCTTGATCGTCATGGTATAGGTATTTGACAGGAAATTGTATTCTGAAGAAAGTGCAAAACCATGATATTCCCCGATCTGCCCGGCTGATTTTACGGACTTCAAACTGGATGCTGCTGAAATGAGTGCAACTCCCGCTTCTTTTTTATCTGTATACAGCTTTCCACCGACTGTCATTGCAAAGTGGTCATTATCCTGTAAATCTATTCCTTTTACCACATCTGCATCTACACGCATACCGGCAATCTTCTCTTTTAATGCTGTAATCTGTACCGGATACCGCTTTGCAATATCCGATTCCAGGCGATAGATCTGACTGGTGTGGTTTGCTTTCAGAAGTTTCAGTTTACTTACCTGCACATCCAGATCCATTTTTTCCTTGATGTATTCGTTTCCTGTTGCCAGTGCTTTAATCTCTGCATAGGACAGGGCTGTATCATCTACATCCTCACAGGCACGAACCGGGGATTTACTGGTCATAATCTGCGAAATAAACTTCTGCTTGTTTTCCAGAATCTGCCACATGTACGAATCAAACGTATTTTCCGTTACATACCGGAAGATTTTTACTTTATCATTCTGGTTTCCCTGTCTGAGAATACGTCCCTCCTGCTGTTCCAGGTCAGACGGTTTCCAGGGGCAGTCCAGATGATGCAGTGCAAGTAGTCTGTCCTGAACGTTGGTACCAGCACCGAGTTTCGGAGTGGAACCCATCAGGATTCTTACCTGCCCGGCCCGCACCTTTGCAAACAGCTCCGCTTTTTTTACCTCCGTATTGTACTCATGAATAAATGCGATCTGCTCTTTCGGGATTCCCCGTTCCACCAGCTTGTTTCTCACATCATCATAAACATTGAACGTTCCGTCAGTTTTCGGTGTACTAAGATCACAAAAGATCAACTGGGTAGCCTGTGTATCTTTTCCGTCCTCCCATACCTGGAAAGCATTCTCCACACAGGCATTTACCTTGCTTTCCCCTGCATCCGGCAGCATATCATTTAACAACCTCTGGTCTAATGCACATTTTCTTCCGTCGTTGGTAATCTTGAGCATGTTATCTACCCTTGGATCTACCATACCGCCCCTGACCTGTTCGGCACGTTCTGAAAAGGCTTCCACCATTTCTTTCTGTTCCTCACTCGGCTTTAACACTTCATTGATATATTCTGCTTCTGGTACTGGAAGATTCAGCATATCTGCGGTCTGAATATCCGCAGCTTCCTTAAATATTGAGATCAGCTCTGGAAGATTAAAAAAACGGGCAAATCGTGTTTTTGCACGATAACCCGTCCCTTCCGGTGACAATTCGATTGCCGTAACTGTTTCTCCAAAAGTTGCTGCCCACGAATCAAAATGTCCCATTCCCATATTCATTAAAGTATCATACTGGAGGTATCTCATAATGGTGTATAATTCAGTCATACTGTTTGATACAGGTGTTCCCGTTGCAAACGTGATTCCTTTTCCTCCGGTAATCTCATCCATATACCTGCATTTCATAAACATATCCGAACTTTTCTGTGCATCGGTCTGTGAAATGCCTGCCACATTCCGCATTTTTGTGTATAAAAAAAGGTTCTTGTAAAAATGTGACTCGTCCACAAACAGCCTGTCCACGCCTAATTGCTCAAAAGTCACAACATCATCCTTTCGTGTCTGGTCATTCAGTTTTTCCAGTTTTGCTTTCAGGGTTTTCTTTGTTTTTTCCATCTGTTTGATGGTATACTGCTGTCCTGCTTCCTCTTTTGCCGCTTCGATAGATAGGTAATGTCTGCAATCTGGTCTTCCAATAATGCAATCTGCCTTTCCCTGGAAAGAGGAATTTTCTCGAACTGGCTGTGTCCAATAATGACCGCATCATAATCCCCGGTTGCAATTCTGGAACAGAACCTTTTTCTGTTTGCCGGTTCAAAATCTTTCTTTGTTGCCACCAGAATATTCGCTCCCGGATATAAGCGTAAGAAATCGCTTCCCCACTGTTCCAGCAAATGGTTTGGAACCACATAAAGGCTCTTTTGTGCCAGTCCCAGACGCTTGCTCTCCATGCCGGCTGCAATCATCTGGAACGTCTTGCCTGCACCTACGCAGTGTGCAAGCAGGGTATTATTTCCATAAAGGATATGTGCCACCGCATTTTTCTGATGATCCATCAGCTTAATTTCCGGATTCATTCCGACAAACTGGATGTGACTGCCATCATATTCCCTTGGTCGGATGCTGTTAAACCGTTCATTATAAATCTTGCAGAGTGTTTCCCGTCGGCTCATATCCTTAAAGATCCACTCTTTAAATTCCTCCCGGATCAGTTCCTGCTTCTGCTGTGCCAGGGTAGTTTCTTTCCGGTTCAGTACCCGGTGTTCCCCATCCGCATCATGTATTGTGTCATAGATTTTTGTATCACGCAGATTCAGTGCATCTTCCAACAGCCTGTAAGCATTTGCCCTCTGTGTTCCGTAAGTTGCGGTGGAAAGCGGGTTATTGCTGCTGTCCACGTTCTTTCCTTTTACGTTCCACTGCCCGGTCACTTCCGCATACTGTACTTTGATACGCTCATAATTGATATGCTGTCGTGGTGTATGGAATGTTTCTGCCATGAACTCTGTAATATAGTCCGGGGAAATCCATGTTGCACCAAGCCTTGCTTCAATCTCGGAAGCATCCAGGTCTTTCGGCTGTACCCGTTCCAGCGCCTGCACATTGACCATATATTCCGGATGGTTTTCTGCAAACTGCCTTGCAATGTTCAGCTTCTCCCTGACATTCCCGGAAAGATACTCGTCGGATGGCTCCCATTTATCCGTAAGCGGATTCTTGAAAATAACCCCCGTAAGCTCCTCTGTGACCTCTTCCTCTGTTTTCCCGGTAAGCTCCATCATATAAGGAATATCTACTTTTGCTTTTTCCCCGATAGATACCGCCAGTGCCTCACTTGCCGTATCTACCGATGTTACCGGCTCTGCCCTGCGGATCGTCCTCTTCGTGAATATGTCTGCTTTCCGCTTCAACTCTCCCTTTTCGTCCAGAAATTCAAGGGAAGTCAAAAGGCAATAGCTGCTGTCCATGCTGAACGCTCTTTTATTCGCATTGCTGCTAAGAAGCCCATACTTTGCAGTAAAGCTGTCATAAACCTGATTCAATTCAGCCTGTAAGCTGGCAACCTCTTCATCACTGCATTCTTCCAACTGCCGTTCCAGAAGCCTGTTTGTTGCATCCCGGATGGCAACCATGCCTCTGACACGCTCGCCTGTCATAACGGGAAGTTCCATCTTATTCATAACAGAATTTTCCCTGTAATAAATATCCTCTCCGACAAGTGCAAAGCTAAAATTCTTAATGTTCGGATCTGCTGGTATGGATACCACCTGTTCTTCCAGTTCCGTATCCGAAATCTCCTGCTCTGTAATAGTTCCCTGGATATGCTTTACTGCTTTTTTTAACTGCTCTGCCAGATCTGCTCCCTCTTTTGCCTTTACCGTCACTTCCTGTTTTCCGTACTGGGTACTTTCTGTTGTGAACTCCCCAAGTACCATTTCCGGGTGGTCGGCAAAATAGGAATTGACCATATAGCCTTCCGGTGTAGTTTTTAACTGTACCCAGTCTGGCTCTGTGATTGCAGCCCTGTTCCTTTTTTGAAAAAACAGAATATCCGCAACCACACTGGCATTGGCGTTTCTCTGGAAAGCATTGTTCGGTAAACGGATTGCCCCCAGCAGGTCTGCCCGGTTTGCAAAATACTGTCGGACTTCCGGATTCTGTTTATCCATCGTACCGCTTGATGTGACAACTGCCACCACTCCGCCCGGACGTACCAGGTCTAAGGATTTTGCAATAAAATAATCATGGATCATAAAATGGTATCTGTCATACTTGCGGTCACTGACCTGATATGCCCCAAACGGTACATTTCCGATTACACAGTCAAAAAAGCTGTCTGGGTAACTGGTTTCCTCAAATCCCTGTACTGCAATCCTGTTTTTCTGGTAAAGTTGTTTTGCAATCTGCCCGGAAACCGGATCAAGCTCCACACCATACATATTTGCAGCACTCATGCTTTCCGGTAAAAGTCCCATAAAGTTTCCTACTCCACAGGACGGTTCCAGGATATTTCCCTGTTTCAGTCCCATATTTCCAAGAGCTTCATACATTGCTTTAATAACTGTCGGAGAAGTATAAAAGGCGTTCAGCGTTGATGCCCTTGCTGCACTGTATTCTTCTGGTGTGAGGATTCCTTTTAACTGCGTATATTCCTCTTCCCATGCACTGTTTCTTTCCTCGAAAGCCTGGGGAATGCCGCCCCATCCAACATATCTTGACAACACTTCCTGTTCTTCCGGTGTTGCTAATCTCTGATCCTGTTCCAGTTCTTTCAGCAGCCGGATAGCTTCCATATTTGCTTTAAACTTTGCTTTTGGACCGCCAGAGCCAAGGTCATCGTCCGTAATATGAAAATTATGAGGTTCCTGCTCTACAATCTGTTCTTTTATATCTTCCGGTCCTGTTTCTTCCTCTGTTTTTATTTCCGGTTCTGCTTCTGGTTCACTGATAATTTGCTCCGGTTCCGCATCTTCTATATCTTCTTCTGGTTCGGAAGCACTCACAATATCAAATAAAGACATCTGATATCCATTTAAGCCATCTGCCTGATCTGGTACTTCCTGTGCCGGAAAAATCGTATAGCTACCCTCTACATACTGATGTACTTCCGTCAAAAGCTGTAATTTCTTCTCATAAGTTTCATTTACTGATTCAAAATCCAATGGCAGCATCGCCAGAGCATCATCCATCGCCTGTAATAATTTCTGCGACTGCTCCGAATCATTCAGCATAACAGGAAGTTCTTTTCTTGCTTCTTCATTAAAGAAATCCTGCTTAAACGGACGCTCGATTTCTTCTGGCAGTCTTGCATAAAAGCTGATCACTTTTCCTGCAATCCGTTCCCTCTCATATTCCGGCATACGGGAATAATCTGCGGAACGTAAGAACTGCTGGTTATCAATCAGGTAGCCGATTCTTTTTGCCACTTTTGCCCAGGGCAGCAACACCGAAGTATCTGGATTCCCATAGTCCCCTCTCTCCAGCTTCAACCCTTTCCCGTCATAATCTGCATGTGAATTATCTGCCCCACATAAAGCATGGCTCTGACCGCCTATCCCATATTTTTCCTTGATAAAATCTGTCCTTGCCTTATCATCTTCATTCAGAAGATAAAAAGAATAGGTATAAAGCCTTCCATCCGAATACGGACCTCCACCGGCAAGAAAAGCATCTATTTCATCTTGGGTAATAAACACCTTATGTTCCTGCCATGCGAATTCATCTCTTGCACTGTATGGAATTACTTCTGCAGCAAATTTCTGAAACTGACCGGATATTCTGACCGGATTATAGGTGCGGAACCGCATAATACTTTTATCTTCCTCATAAGCCATTGCCAGTCCTTCCAGACGCTCATTCAGATCTGTCAACCACTGCGGATCTGTCAGTTTCTCTTCCAGATAATCTGTTATTTCCGGATAAATACTGCGAAGATATGGTAAATCTTCTTCATCAAAAACAAGTTCTGCCACACCCTCTGCCATGTCTGCTTTCATATAGGCAAGTGACTGTGCATGTTCCTTTACTGCATTTTCCCTTGCAACATCCAGTACCGACTGCGGTGCATATTCGCCCTGTTTCAAAAGCTGATGGATACGTCCACTCACATCTTCCCAGGATAAAAACGCTTTATCCAGAATCTGATCGGTAACGGTATGCCCTACTGCAATCTGCAATCCCGTTTCGTCAAACCAGACAGAATATTCCATGCCATTGATTTCAAAACCTTTTCCACCAGTTCCATACTCCCGCTTTACAAACTCCGTATATTCTTCCGGTGTCTGTTCACTCATAAAATTATAGATAATACGAAGCTGGCTTTTACTTCGGTTTCCCCCGGTTCTTAAAACCTCATCAACCACTTCACTTGGAATGGCAATCTCCCCGGCATAGCGGGCAGCTATTCTGTTTTCGATTTCCCTTTTCTGTTCATTTACAGATGGAAGTTCGGGCAAAGATAAAGCAGAGGCAATTTCTTCCTCTGCTTTACTTAACTGATCTTCACTTGTATCTTCAATTAGCTGTATACCAATTCCGACAAGATGCTCTCTTCCGCTGTTGCCGTCAGACTGTTCATATGGGCTGTCCACGCCATCGGGTTCTCCTCTTTCGACGGTGCCGGATTCTTCTCCAAAAGTTTCTCCATCTGTACTTCCAATCTCTTCTGTGCTGTTTTCTCGATTTCTTCCAGATGGCTGTTCAATTTCCCTGTCAGCAACAGACTCTGATACAGGCTGTTCTTGTGTTCTTTCAGAAATGTCCTTCGCAGCATTCCGTATTTCCCAATCTGTGCTTCTGTCTCCTGGATTGTCAGATTCGGAAACAGATAATCCCCTTTGCGATGATATGTCAGTTCCATGCTCATTTCCTCCTTCATTTTCCTGTGGATATTCGTTTTCTATGATTCTGTTGTTATTCTCTTCGCTTTCGCGAATTAACGTGTTAAATTTATTATAATTCCTTTCTTCCGAATTTTCAATACCCTTTTTCATTTCTTCTAATGAAATACGGTGTACAAATCTTCCAATATCCACTAACACAGACTCACTGGCCATGCTCGTTGCATTTCCAATAAATGTCAGCACTGATAAGCTGTTATAATCTGTGATATGTACAAAGTCCATTTCTTCCTGCCGTTCCAACGGATCAAGCCCACATCTGGAAGCCAGCGTATAATAAATGCTGTCTGTCAACAGACTGCGAAATTCGCTGCGGATGGTATCTTCTTCCAGCTCCTCCAGGTACGTTCCTTCTGTCACATACGTCAAGCCATCCAGATATTCATCCAGGTTTTCTTCCACCATGTATTTTGCTGTTGCCATCAGTGCATCAGAAAGATTGCCTGCATCCTTAGCTTCCAGTCCGTAAACTTCTTCTAAATGGTTTAATAAGGCATCTTGTTGTTTCTCCTGTAACTGCCACAAATACGGTGTTCTTCCACCTTTTACCTTATGAGTATCCTGAATATCAAATACATACCGGAATCTTGTTTTCTGCATAGTTTCATCTAAAAGAGCAATTCCCTTTGCTCCTCGATTTACCCACCGCAGCATTTTTTCATTCCATAATTCCAAAGAAGCACAGGCAGTTGCTTTTGGACGCTGTGCGTGGATCAAAAGCTGATCCATAAATGGATACCGATACAGCCTGGCTGCAGTATCCAGATAATTCATCCAATCTCGCGGTGAACTGCTGATACGGGTTGCATGATATTCTGCAAGTCCCCGTATCTCATCTAAATGAGCCATAACTCATTCCTCCTTCCGTCTGTGCTTTATTTCTTCTTTTTAGGAAACTCAAGACTGAATCTGGCTTTTCCATCTTCCAGCCCTAGTACCAGATCGGCATCAAATTTGCTGTCTTTTTTCTTGGAGTACAATCCTTTCACATGGGTACGCCCCTTTTTCAGAAGCTCCACCGCCATCTTTTTATCCATCGACTTTTTCATACTTTCCAGAAAGCGGTTCGACTTCCACAGAGCAAACTGACAGCTTCTGTCAGAGCAGTAATAATTGGTCTTTCCCTCGTATACGTCAGAACCACACACTGGGCATTTTCCAATTACTTCCCTTGCAGTCTGAAAACGATTCCGTTCTTCTTCCGGGATCGCCCTGCACAAAGAAAGAATCTCATTAATCAGGGATACAATCCCATTCATAAATTCATCTTCCTGGATTTTTCCCTTTTCCATCATCAGAAGCTGATTCTCCCATTCTGCTGTCAGACTTGCAGATTTCAGATTCTCCGGCATTACATGAATCAACTCACATCCTGCCACTGTAGGAAGAATCTGTTTTCCTTTACGTTCTGCGTACCCCGAAGCTACCAGCTTCTCTATAATATTAGCTCTGGTTGCCGGTGTCCCAAGTCCTTTTTTCTCTGTTTCAGAATCAAATTCCTTATTCCCTGCTGTTTCCATTGCAGCAAGCAGGGTATCTTCGGTAAACATCTTCGGCGGAGAAGTGTAATGTGTACTCTTCTCTGCTTTCACAGACGCAAGAGTCATTCCTTCCTCATATCCTTCTGGAAGTTCTGTCTTATTATCCGGTTCATCAGATTTCTTATCCTTTACACAGTATTTCCGAAAGGCTTCTTCCACTTCTTTGAAGCCCATCTGCACAGGCAGCTTTCCTTTTGCAGTAAATTCATGTTCTTTGCACTGTACGGAAATTTCTGTCTGCTCATAAAGGTACTCTTCCCCTGTTGCCTGAACAAGCTGCTGTCCGATCAGCATCAGCAGATTTTTCTTTCCACTGGAAAGTCCTCCCATGCCTTTTTCCATTGCTTCTTTTGTCGGCAGTATTGCATGATGATCAGATACCTTTGCATTATTAACCACACGATTTATGTTTCCCATAATCTGTCCAAATTCCAGAAACGGAAGAAAATCTGCCATGCCTTCGGCAAGCATTTTTACCGTTTCTTTCATATCTTCGGTTACATACTGACTGTCTGTTCTCGGATAGGTAACCATCTTTTCTTCGTACAGCTCCTGCAGCATATCCAGTGTCTTCTGGGCAGTGTATCCGAAAAAACGATTTGCTTCCCTCTGCAGACTGGTCAGATCATAAAGTTTTGGCGGGAAAGTCTTTTTCTGTTCTCTTTTTACCCTTGTAACCAGTGCTTCTGTCCCATCACAAAGTTTTCTTAATTCTTCCGCATCCATTTCTGACGGGATACTCTCTGATGTTACCGTAAGTTTCCCATCTGACAGGGAAACCTTATAATAGGCTTCTTTCTTGAAATGCTCAATTTTCTCTTTTCTTTCCGTCAGCATGGCAAGCGTTGGTGTCTGCACTCTGCCAACTACCAGACGTTTGAAATATCTGGTTGTGTAAGCTCTCGTTGCGTTCATTCCAATCAGCCAGTCCGCCTGTGCCCTGCATACTGCAGCATTACAAAGCCCTGCATATTCTCTCCCATCATTTAAGGACTGAAAGCCTTTCTGAATCGCTTCATCTTCCATTGAGCTGATCCACAGACGTTTCACTGGTTTTCGACAGTCTGCCAGATCATAAACTCTTTTAAAAATCAGTTCTCCTTCTCTTCCAGCATCACAGCCATTGACCAGATACGCTACATCTTCCCGGTTCATTAAGCTGCACAACACTTCAAACTGCTTCTTTTTATCTTCTGATACCTGTACTTTCCATACTTCCGGGATGATCGGCAAATCCTCAAACTGCCATTTTGCATATTTTTCGTCATAAAATTCCGGTGGTGCATATTCTACCAGGTGTCCCAGACACCAACTGACAATGCAACTGTTCCCCTCCAGATACCCGTCCTCTCTCTGATAAGCAGATAAATTTTTTGCAAGGCTCTGTGCCACGCTCGGTTTCTCTGCAATCACTAAAAATTTCGCCATGTTTTCCTCCTGTTCCTGTCAAAAAGGCAGTCCATAAAGAACTGCCCTTTCTCCATACCTTATGATCTTTTGTTATTTCTGCTGATCTTCTGCATTTTCTTCATCTTCATTGATGTAACTGTCATCAGCAAATTCCAGACCTTCCTCTACAATTCCGTCCTCTTTTTTCTTTCGGAATTTACTTAAAGCAAAAGCAGCTAAACCACCGAATACAAGTACAATGCCTCCACCCAGAACTGCAGAACCAAACATTTTATTACCACTGGATTCCGGTTTTACTTCTGTTTCTGGCTGTACGGTAGTTTCCGGTTCTGGTGTTGTGGTTATTTCCGGAAGAACAACTGCAGATTCCTCTTTTTTCTCGGTTTCCTCATTTTCATCTAAGAACTCTGCCAGATCCTGTTCATCTACCAGTGACATCATATACACATTTTCGGAAGTACCGGAACGATCAATAACCATATAAAAGGTATTTCCATTCTTTGTCTGGACAGTCAGAAACTGCTTGGAGCTGTCATTCTCCTTATCATCCACAAGCTGTCCGTTTCCCGGCGTGGAAAATGGTGTTCCCTCTGTGGCAGGCTGCTCCGCCGGCTGTTCTTCTATCACCTGTTCCGCAGTTTCAGTCTGCTCTGCGTTTTCATTTGCCTGTGCAAATGCGGTCACGCTGGCAGAACCAATCAGCATCGTTGCCGACAGCATAATCATTAAAACTTTTTTCATTACTTTATTCTTCATCTTCCAAATCCTCTCTTTCTTCTATCAGTCCGGTTGACATTTCGCTATCCATATTTTCTTCTTTCTTTATACCCGTTTCAGAATTATCCATAGAAAGATTGCCCTCTTCATCAAACTGCATGGTAACTGTTCCGTTCTGAATTCCATCCAGAAAAGTCAGCATCTTTCGGCTATCCATTTTCATGGAACGGATTGCCTTAATGATTTCTGCATCTTCCATCTGCTTTTTCTGGATTCTCAGTTGCCTTACATGCTCCTGCAGTTCCAGAATCTTGTTTTCAGTTTTCTGAATATCATCCAGAACCTTTTTTAATCGCATATTCATCTCTTGTTCGCTCCCTTCTAGTGAATTCTGCCAAATGCCATAAAATGTTGCTGCCAGTAAGAACTTGCAATGCTTGTATATTGAATCGGATTTCCACAATGAATCATCATGTTATTTCCTACATAAATTCCAACATGGCTCGCTCCCGGCGTATCATAAGTTCCCTGGAAAAAGATTAGATCTCCCGGCTTTGCATCAGATGGAGATACATAGGAACAATAAGAACGAAGCCCGTCCGCTGTTGTTCTTCCCACGTTCCATCCATTTCCGCAATTATTGATTACCCAGCATACAAAACCAGAGCAGTCAAAACTGGTAGATGGCGATGCACCGCCCCAGACATACGGATAACCAAGATATTTTTCCGCTTCCCGGATCATCTTGGCAAACTGCGGATCAGAAAGTGCTTCTGCCGGAATATCATATCCAAAGCCTGCCCCACCTGTCGGAATTGTGTTAAGGTCAAACAGATAATCACGATTTCCATAGTATTTGTTGTAAGCGTCATACTGCTCCTGTTCCTTATCTGTCATACGGTTTCTTAAAACTGCATCCAGGTTATGGTTCGTAAGTGTTACATCCAGCCGGTTCACTTCTCTTGTTGTCGTTACTTCCACTTCCTGACTTCCATTGCTGTCTGCTATGTATGCTTCCCAGGTCTGATGCCCATGTGCTGACGCAGAAGCGTGATCGCCGTAGAATACATCAAACTGCACACCATACTGTGCAAAATTTCCTGTATCCTCAACTACATACTCCACACCATTCATAATGACATGAGTTCCCATTGGCACAAATGGATTAGAAGCATCCACCGCAATCGTGTGATTCGCCTGTGGATACGCTCCACTTGCAGTCGGGCCTCCACTCCACTGTCCGCAACAAATCGGGCAGTTACAATATCCACTGGTTACAACCTGTCCCAGTGATTCTCCAACTCTGACCGTTTTCTTTTCTGTTACGGTTTCCCGTGTTGAATCCGTATATAAGCCATACTGTTCCTTAAAAATCTTCTGAATCTCATCTGCAACCTCTGCATAGGTAAAACCGCCATACTTGACTGTCAGATAAGAAATAAGCTGATACGGGTTGTGTCCGATCTCATCAATCTGGAACTGGAACTCATCATAGTCGGAATGGTTTGCCTTCATCTGATTGATCTGCTCATTCAGTGCATTTTCCAATGCCACATAAGCATTTTCCGCAGCATAAATATCTTCATCCTCACTGGAATAACTGGTAGAAATAATAGCATTGGAACTGCCCTGGAATAACGCAGCACAGCTTGACAGACTTGTTACCATCAACGCAAACAGCAGAACCAGAACTCCTATGGACAAGAGGATATTTCTGTTCTGTGCACAATTTCCTTGACCGCAGCTTTGGCTTTTTCTGTAAATCGCTGTGCATTTACAAGCACTGCGTCTTTCACAGCCTTTCCCTGTTTCGCAGCCTGATACTGCTTCTGGTAACGCTTTTTCTGCAATAATTTCTTTAGGGCAGTCTGTTTTTTCTGCTCTGCTTCTTTCTGAACCGCCTTTTTCGCCTCATTGGAAGCACTGGTGCCAAACTGCAAGCGGAATTTTTCTGTTTCTTCCAGAACAGATTCCTTTAACCGATTATTTCTCTGTCGGTTCTCTTTCAATCGTTCCCGAACGTAGATAGACTTTCTTGCAAGACTTTCTCCTGCAAGTTCCATCTGATCTGCCGCATCAAGGGCAGCATTATCATCGGTATCTTCTCTGACCTTTTTCTGACTATAATCAGATACCGTTTCCGAAACGGCGGAAGCTCCCCTTTTTGCCATCCCACTGCCAGGAATCACACCTTTGCTTTCATCTTCAAAGGAAAGCCGGGATTTTGATTTCTTCTGTTCTTTTCGTATCTGTTCCCTTTTTGTCTTGCTTTTGATCTCTTCCCGAAAGTCTTCCATTGATTTTTCATCAACTTCTGCCTTTTCATGGTAGAGTTTCTGCTCTTTTGCTGCATAGGCTGTGACCATCTTTTTCTTTCGGTTTTGCCTGTCCGGTTCTGTTATTTCAGAATCACGTTCAAATTTCCGTTCCGGATGCCCCCGGATACTATCTTTCCGAAGTCTGGAACGTGAAACAGGCGGAGATTTCTCCCCGCCTGCTTTATCATCACTCATTTCTGAGTTTTCCATTTCCTCCGCTTCCGCAATTTCTTCCTGTTCCAGAAAAGCGTGTCTGGACTGCAGTCTGTGTTTTCCTTCTTTCACTCCCTCAACTGTTTCTTCTGCAGTATGAGTTTTTCTGACCTTTCCAAAGTCCAGCTCCTGTTCCCTGTGTCCGGCTGTTTTCTTCTCATCTGTCTCACGTCCGGTAATCCGCTTTTCCTTTTTACTGCGGAGATTTTTTTCCCTGAGTCCATCCCGGCTCATCTTCTGGACAGTCTTGTCCCTTGCTTTATATTCATGCTCCTGCATGGTCATCATCTCCTGATCTATGATAATTTTCCGTTATTTTTCTTTGCAACCAGTACCATACGCCCATTTTTCTGGGAATACTCACAAGTAGACAGTGTAAGTAACTTATCTCTGTATTTTGCTGTTGTTCCTGTTTGATAAAGTGATTTTTCCTTAACGGAAGCAATAAATTTTTTATAATCAGCCACTGTTCCAGCTTTGATAAAACTGTAATAATCAAAATCATTTCCTGTATAAACGGGCGTTGTAAATGCTGCAAATATCTGATACTGTTCATTTCCCCATATCGTGCGGAACAGGATTGTCGGATGTTCTTCGTAAAATCCTTCGTCCTTATATTTCTCAAGGTCAGCAAACATCTTCCCACTGTTCATGTGATGTCCATATATGATCAGATTGTCCGAATCCCCTGGTACACATTCCTCTGCCAGAAATAAACATCCATTTGCAGAATATTCCCCATTGAAATCCCGATGCAGATAATAATTTTTATCTTCGGGCCGGTACATGACCGGATAGTCTATTTGCGTTCCATCAATGGTCAGCCAGCCAATACAATCCGGATTTTCTTCATGCAATGCCAAAATTCCAGCGTCCACCTCTATCAAAGAATCGCCGGAAACATCTTCTTCCGGTTCATCCTCTCTTTTCTGCATTAGCTCCTGCAGTTCCTGCTGTAACTGATTATCCTGTCTTTCCTGCATAAAAAATCCCATTAAGAAATACAGACTGATCGTAAGCAATATAACAGATATAGAAAGTAACAATCCTGCCACCCATTTTCTCATGCTCTGCTGTCACCCCTTTAACTATCGTCTCTGCCTTTGATGCCGAGTTTTTCACGCTTCTCTACATCTTCTGGTTTCGATGACATTAACGCATAAAGCATAAGGGTATTATCGAATCTGTCCTTAAATGGAATAATTGTATTTCCATAAAAAATCAGCCCTTCTCCCTCTCCACTGTTTGTTACATAGGAAAGCTGGTGTGTTGAAATATTAAGCTGTTTTGCCAGAATCTGTCGATCCCCGGATGCCTGGTTGAGCATCAGGATAAAGTCCGAGTTTTCAAAGATATTCTCGATTTCCCTTGAAGCAAGCAGATCTTTTACGTTCTGTGTGATACCAGTCGGGATACCGCCCCACTTACGGAATCTCTTCCAGATTTCCACACTGTATGCTGCTGTCTGTTCCTCTTTCAGCAACAGATGAAACTCATCAATATAATATCTGGTGGATTTATGGGCAGAACGGTTGACTGTTACCCTGTTCCAAACCTGATCCTGAACAATCAACATGCCAAGTTTTTTTAGCTGTTTACCAAGGTCTTTAATATCGAAACATACCAGACGATTGTTCAACTCTACATTTGTACGGTGATTAAACACCTTCAGGGAACCATTTACATAGATTTCCAGTGCCGTTGCCAGCCTCTGCGACTCTGCCTCTTCCTGTTTGCGAAGCAGATTATATAAATCTTCCAGGATTGGCATTTTCTCCGGAACCGGATCAGCAAGATAGTCCTGATATACCAGACGTACACATCGGTCAATGATTGTTTTTTCCACTGGTTCCAGACCGTTTTTCCCTCCTACTACCAGTTCACAAAGTGAAAGGATAAAATCTGATTTCAGAGATAGCGGATCGTCATCATCCGCATAATTGATGTTAATATCCATTGGATTGATGTAATCATGACTGGTCGGAGAAATACGGATAACCTGCCCGTTAAATGCCCGGACTAGTGGAAAATATTCTCCCTCCGGATCGCAGATGATAATGTCGTCTTTTGTGACAATAAATACATTAGTAATCTCTCTTTTTGCCGCAAAGGATTTACCAGATCCAGGAGTACCAAGTATCAGCCCATTTGGATTCTTCAATTTTTTCCGATCTGCCATGATCAGATTATTAGACAGCGCATTTAACCCATAATAGATAGATTCCCCACCCATAAACAGTTCTTGAGTTGTAAATGGGACAAAAATAGCTGTTGATGTAGTAGTCAACGCCCGCTTGATCGGAATCCAGTTTCTTCCAAGCGGCAAACTACTCATAAGCCCCTGTTCCTGCTGATAGTCCAGTCTTTTCAATGCACAGTTATATTTCTGTGCAATGCCTGCTGTCTGAAATACCACATTTTCCAACTCCTGTTTATTTTTCGCTGTATTTAAGAACACCACAGTTACAAGGAACATTCTCTCATTCCTTGACTGTAAATCTTCCAGAAGTCTTTTCGCTTCCCCACCGTATGTATTCAGATCAGACGGGATAATATCCATATCATATCCGGAGCGTACCGCTTTTTTCTGTTCCTCAATTTTCATACGGTTAATGTCAGTAACCTTACTCTTTACCAGCTTGATTGCTTTCATCTGGTCGATGGACTGGATATGCAGATTAACAAGCAGGTTACAGTCCATTTCCAGAAATTCAGCAAGCATTTTATCTGTCAGCTCTGGTGCCAAAATCTGCAGATAAGATACTGCTCCGACGGTATCTCCCATCTGAAAATCCTTTCCATTTTTGAACAGGAAACTGGATGGTGCAATATAATCCTTTGTGTTCAGCCCGGTACGCAGCATATCATCATAGCTGAATCTGAATGGTACTTTGACATTCTGGTTGAATGTTTCATACATGATCTGCAAACGCTCCGCACCATTTAACGGATATGCAGATACCCCGAAAACCTTAAAATTATTGAGTATGTCTGTTTCGATACGTTCCAGTTTTGGTTTTGCTTCCCGGATATTGTCAGCTTCAATCCCAAACGTAATATACTTGGTTCTGATAAGACCATTATTTCCTTTTGCCAACTGATTTCTAAGCATCTGGGCAAACTCCATACGCAGATCATCAAAACTGTCATTCTGCTTTTTAATACGGATCACATCTTCATATTCCGTCATGTTGCTGTGATGATTGATAAAGGACAACTGAAAATGGATGGTGCTGTCAAAATAATTCAGGAAATCACACCAGTTCTCAAAAATCGCATTTTTATCCTCATTCTGAGCTAACTGGTAGTTAATATCATAAAAGCGGATTGTTTTAGAATAGTAACCATCTTCCACACGACAGATTCCGTCTTTTCCCATTTCCCTGTATGGAATGGACTGCTGTGCGGTAATGTTTTTCCCTTTATTTCTACTGTCTTTATTCGTGCTGGATATTTTCTTTGCAACACCTTTTTTCCCACTGGATTTTACAGAACCCGGCGGCTTTGTCTTTTTTTTATGCCTTTCTGCTTTCTTTGCCTGTTTCTGTGCCGCCTTTTCTTCACGAGCAGCCTGTTTTGCCGCCTGCTTCGCAAGTTTTCTTTCTTCCTTTTCGTGTGCCTTATGTAATTTCAATTCATATTTCTGGGCTTTTTTCCAGGCATGTTTTTCCCGTCTGCTTAATTTACGTCTTGGTCTGCGGACACCTCGGTGTCGCTCCAGTGCTTCATACCCCGTAACCATCGGTACTCCCGTCAAACGCTGTCTGTCCTTTGCATAATCTTCTGTCTCGTCCGGATCAAACACTGGTAAACCATCAGCAGAATCCTCTTCATCCAACCACCAGTCATCCAGATGGGAAAATTCTTCTTTATCGTTTCTTACTTTTTCCACGAACGGTACCTCCTTTCGATTTTGTCAGAATTCTCTTTTTTTCATAGAGGTTTTCCACCTCATACTTCCGTACCGGAGGACGGATAAGTTTTACTGTAATCACATTTTTGAGGACTTTCTCTAAAGGAAGTCCATCTTTCTCATACATGGCAAATAAAAAAGCCGGAAGCATCAACAGACACATTCCGGTTGCCGCATTACTCGAACCAATCAATCCCCTTGACAGGAAATAAAACGGAAGCCCTACTGCCGCTGCAATACCAAGGCAGATGAGCTGTCGTTTTGTAAGATTGAGAATAATTTTATTTTTTACTTTTGTCAGATCTTTTGGTACTGATACAAAAGCCATTTTCATCGTCTCCTTTTCCACATTTAGTGTGCATTAAAGATGCTCTTTGAGAAATTACCTGTTTTCATAAGACTAAAGCACAGTATTACTGTATAAGCCATTACACTGAGCAGCGCTGTATGCACATTGTCTGATACCTGTATGTTGGCAACCAATACAGAGTAAATGCCCACACACACCATAATAAAAAATCCCTGAAATGCCAGTGCAAACAATCCTCTTAAATAATTGCTGCCAATCTGTCCCCATTCCCGATTGCTCATAGTGGCAAATGGAATTGCACCGATTGACGAATACAGATAAATTTCTATCATACGGCCATACAAAATAACCGTTATAAAAAACGGATATAACCTTTAGGCACAGACTCGCCAGAAGCGTTTCCAGTGCCAGTATAATCAGCTCTCCTATTTCCATTGATTCCATTGCTGTCTCCATCGAGGTGATTACCGAATCAATATTGATTGCCGTCTGCTGGTTGATAACACCTGCAGCCCGGTTCACTACATTCTGTCCAACATCAAAAATTGCCATTGTGATCGTAAAAGCATTGCTTACGAACCATACTGCAACCCACATCTTGAAGAAATATTTGAAAAACATCCATGTATCTATATCATGCATGTTATTCTTTTCGGTGAGCATGGAAATCAGCTCATAGCACAACACAAAGGTTATGATCATTCCGGCAATCGGTACGATCACAGAATCCGACAGATTTTGGATCAAGCTGAAAATACTGCCACTCCAGCCCTGGGGCGTTTGCCCAACCTGACTTGCAATATCACCGGTTTTTTCATTCACATCGGTAAACATGTTCGTCAGGTTTGAGCTGACCATGCCTGTAAGGAGGTTACGCATCCATTCTTCTATGGACTCAAAAATCTTATCCATGCGTGTTCTCCTTTCCTACTGCCCCGGCTAAAACAAATTCGCCAGTAATGGTACAAGCTGTGTACCGATCAGAACGACACCTCCACCTGCCATAAGCTGCTTGATTCCCTGGGACTTGGCTCCGGGATTGTCATTTCCATACCCCTCTAGGAGATTGATAACTCCCCAAACTGCCAGACCAGCTCCGATTGCAACAACCAGAGTCTGTAAAATATTAATTGCGGATGTAAAAAACGCCATAATCTATGTTCTCCTTTCGTAACTGCTGTTTCATTGTGATTTTCAAACGGTCACTACTCAGAGGGTTCCGCCCTGATGGGCGGTCTTTCATGCTTACGCATATCGCTACCTCCCAAAAGGGCATAAAAAAAGAGCTATGTATGTTTTACGTTACATGCTCTATGCCTTCATTTTCATTATTTGATTGTTTTTCCAGTTCACTGCCTTCATACACATAAAGGTCGAACGCTTCTTCCGGACTTAACCGGACTTCCATCTGATGTTTCATATATTCTTCCACATGAAACTCATTCTTTTTATCATAATCGGATAATTGCTTATACCGTTTATGTTTTGTAATATCAAATTTATCACTGTAAAACGGACGGACACCACGAAGCTGCAAAATACATTTGTTACCGTCCATGACTGCCAGTTCATCCCGGCTCATCAGTTCTTTTCCCGTTTTCTGATAGTTCAGACCATAAGATCTGCTCTGGCCTCTTGTATCAGAAGTGTTATATAAATCAATTGTTTCCTTTCCCAGTGTCTCTGAAATTTCTTTCAGAGTGGTACTTTCCTTTCCACCAAGGAACAGCATGGTATCACAGTTTCCTGTGATGGTTTCCGCTGCATCCTTATAAATGGTCTTGAGCTGTGACTGTGACTGCAGAATAATAGATGCGGAGATTTCTCTGCTTCGGATCGTTGCAATCAGCTTATCGAACTTCGGAATTTGTCCAATATTTGCGAACTCGTCACAGAGGATTCTCACATGATAAGGTAGTCTTCCATGATGAACGTCATCGGCCCTGTCGCATAACAGGTTAAAAAGCTGACTGTACATCATGGCAACCACAAAGTTAAAAGTATCATCCGTATCAGAGATTACAATAAACAATGCTGTTCTTTGATCTCCAATCATATCCAACTCCATCTCATCATAAGACATAAGCTCCCGCAGCTCTGCAATATCAAAGGGTGCGAGTCTTGCACCACAACTAATCAAAATACTTTTTGCTGTCTTTCCTGCCGCCAGTTTGTATTTTTTATACTGCCTTACTGCAAAATGGTTCGGCTCGTCTCTTTCCAGCTCCTCAAATAACAGATCCACTGCATTTTTAAACTCTTCATCTTCTTCCCTGGTTTCACTGGCATTGATAAATTCCAGCAGGGTTGAAAAATTCTGTTCTTCCTCCGGTGCTTCATAGTAGATATACCCAATCAAAGCACAATACAGCAGACGTTCCGCTTTTGTCCAGAAATCCTCGGAAGATTTTTCTCCCTCTCCTTTGGTATTTACCATGATCGTATTTACCAGTTTCAGAATATCTTTTTCCGAACGAATGTAATGAAACGGATTATAGTGCATACTTTTGGCAAAGTTGATGGTATTCAGCACCTTGATTTTGTAAGGAGCCATTACCACTCTGCCATTTTTATCACGCAGGATTTTCCCATTTTTATCTTTCTTCGGTGTCCCTCGTGCTAACATCTTACCACATTCTACGATAATTGTCCCCTTGGGATCAGTAACTACAAAGCTCACATTATCCGGCATCTGCATAAGCTGTGGTTTCACATAAAATCTGGTCTTACCGCTGCCAGATCCCCCGATCACTATGACATTCTTGTTTCTGGCATACTTTGGTTTCTTCGGTCTGCTGTTCATTGTCAGACGTTCCGTTTGTGTCAGCAGAATATTGTTCTCAAAGACCGGATCAATAAAAGGGGCTATATCCTTTTCATTTCCCCATCTGGCAGAACCATATTCTTCTCCCTGGCGAAACTTCTTTCCATTTTTTCCCTTAAAATACACCACTGCCCACACACTGACTGCAGCAATAGTTCCCGCAGCCAGACTTTTCGGTTGTATACTTGGCAGCAACTTTTTAAACGCTAACGGATAGTTCATAAGGAGAACCATCAGCCTGTCCACTACTGTACTGCCCCTACAATACTGATACAGCCAGGTGCATTTATTCACCACATAAAATACAACCACATACGGAATATGCAACAGAACCTTTTTTATCATTTCTGCATTCGGGGGACGCACCTGAAATCCTTTCAGTTTTTTCTTTATATTTTTTATCCCACTCATAAGGTCGGCTCCTTCTGTTTTTCTTTCGATTTTTCCCGTTCTCTCTGTTTATCCTGGCTGCGGGCTGCAATTGCCTGCTGTAATTTCTTACGGACAGACGGTTTCTTTGTTTTATTCAGCGTCTTTCCGGTAAATTCCCGGAATGCCGCAGTCATCACATCCACATCCCTTGCCTTGAAGAAAACGAAATATCGGGGTGGATCTACGGACTTATCACGTTTCAGGCTAAAATCAATGCCATACTTTTTTGCCACTTTTTCAAAAGCCTTGATGTTGTTATCCGTAATCTCAATGTTGGAAAGCTGAACATTCTGCTGTGCCAGCTTCTTTAAACTCTGCTTTCCATGATAATCTTTGTCTGGCGGTCCCTTTACCTGCTGTTTTCTTGCTTTCTCTGCTTTTTCTTTCTCCATCGCTGCCAGAAAACGCATCATTGCCTGTTTCAATAAACGGGCTGTCACTTTTCCACCAGTGATACACAGGGACACTGTTTTTTCATTCACTTCTTCCTGCATTAATCTGTTCCTTTCTATGGTTTTCCAACAAACGATCTTCCTTTGCTCCTACCCGGATACAGCAGTACAGAACAAAATTGACTGCTAACACCAGAAGAATCCCTGCAATAATCAATAACATTCTCATTTTATACCCCTTTCATCATTCAAAAGGGCATCTATGACTTTGCTGCCCATAAATGCCCCTCCATTAACTTTTATTTTCTTTTTTTCGCAATCCAGACTGCTGATACACTGCCTGCCATGCCTGCAATCGCAAGCAGAATCCAAATCAGCATGTGTGTATCATCTCCGGTTTTCGGTGTATCTGTTACCTGTGTAGACGGTGTTTCCGGTGTTGGTGTTTCTTCCGGTTTTACCTCATCTTTCATCACTACTTTCTGGATCTCCCCAGTATCCTCCACTGTGAACTTCACATCTTCCGCTACCAGATATCCATCAGGAGCTGACTCTTCCCGAAGTGTATACTCCCCAATCGGAAGCATTTCTATGTAATGTGGTTTTTCCTCAGAAGTCCAGCTCTCTACTGTCTTACCATCTTTATCAAGAATTGTCAGTTTTGCTCCTGGCAGTTCCTTACCGGAAATATCTGTTTTGGAAATTTCTACCTTGGTCACATCATCTTTCATTTCGATTTTCTGTGCCTTTGCAGTATCTTCAACGGTAAACGTGATGCTTTCTGCTGTCACATAGCCATCTGTCGGTTTTGTTTCTGTCAGAGTATATTTCTGTCCGACTACCAGTTCTTTGATGATATGAGCTTCTTTACCGGAAGTCCAGGAATCTACAACTTTACCGCTTTCGTCAGTTACCTGTAACTTAGCTCCTTCCAGTTCTTTTCCGTCTGTCAGGGAAGTCTTGGTGATCTCGATTACAGTCGGCTCGTCCTCAAAGGTAAAAGCATAAGATACTTTTTCCTTTTCTGCACCTCCATACTCAAACGTGAACTCCTGTGTTTCATCTGTCGTTGCAAATCCAGGTGCCGGAGATGTTTCTTTGATATAATACGCAAAACCAATTGGTAAATCTGCCGTAAAAGTCAGCTTTCCTTCTTTGTCTGTTGCCAGTTCCTCGATCACAGTATCTGCTTTCAGAATTACTTTTCCGTCTGCTCCTGTAATATCGTCCTTGGCACAGAGGGCAAATACCGCACCTTCCAGTACACGATCAGAATCTTTCTCTTTTTTCACAACTTCCATTTCCGCTTTCTGGCGGTTATTCTGCCAGTCAGCAGAGTAAGTAACCTCTGCAGTATCCTGATCCCGGTATGTCAGATCAATCTCTCTTGCTTCATCATCCAGAACAAAGCCTTCTACTGTAGCTTTTTCTTTTACATAGTATTTACCAAGCGGAAGTCCGGATATTTTTGCAATACCGGTATCATCTGTTGTAATGGTTGCCACCAGCTCATCTTTTTTATAATAATCTTCACTTTCTCCGTCAGCAGATTTCACGTCCTCCAAAGCAAATACTTCAAAAGTAACATCTTTCAGGCTGCCTGTTACATACTGGAATAAATGGCTGATCCATCCTCCAACAGAATCCAGTGCAGTTACTTTATCCAGAAATTCTCCCTGTTTATTGATGATAATCGTTCCTGTCGGCACATCATCTTTCATTTCCACTTTCTGGATTTCCCCAGTATCCTCAATCATAAAGGTGATCTCTTCTGCCTTGAGGTATCCATAAGGAGCCATTTCTTCTCTGAGAGTATAGGTTTCCCCTACGGTAAGTCGTTCAATCAGATGCTGCTCTCCTTTTACAGATTTCCATGTATCAACTACATTTCCATCTTTGTCCAGAACAGTAAGTGTCGCACCCGACAATTCCACGCCAGTAGTTAAATCAGACTTGGAAACCACAACCTTTGTAGGCTGGTTCTTAAATACAGAAGATAACTGTACTACCTTAACATCCTGTCCCTGATATTCTGCTTTTACTTCCAGAATTTCATCAGAAGATACATAACCGTTTGGTGCTGCAAGTTCTTTGATATAATACTCACCGAATGTCAGATCCTGTGTAAATACAGCCTTTCCATCTTCTCCGGAAACAGCTTTTCCAAGGAGTGTGTCAGCTTTCACAATCACAGTTCCATGAGCTTCCATGTCATTCTTCGCATAAAGCCCAAACTCTGCTCCTGCAACGGCTGCTTTTGTATCAGCATCCTGTTTTACCACAGAAATTTCTACTTTCTGACGGTCATTTTCAAAGATAGCTGTCTGCTCAATGACTGGTGTTTCCTGATCTTTGTAAGAGAAAGTAATGATCTGTGCTTCACTGTTTAAAACAAAGCCATCCGGTGCTGTCTGTTCGACAATCTTATAACTTCCAAGCGGAAGATTTTTCAGAACCGCTTTACCATCTTTATCCGTTGTGACCGTTTTTACCAGTGTTCCTGCCGCATATTCCAGAATACGATTTCCATTATCATCTTTCTGGAAATCTGCAGTATAGATGTCCTCGGCAGCGTAAATCTCAAACTCTGCCCCTTCCAGATTTTCTGTCTGATATGTAAAATCATCCTTGAATCCGTCCAGAACTTCGCCTTTTTTCGCGATAGTCAGTTCTCCCTTAACTGGATGGTTCTCATAAACTGCTTCAATAATCACATCCCCGGAAGTTCCATCCATCTGATATGCAGTATTGGAATCAACTGTTACCTCATAGTAATTTTCATTCAAAGTATATCCATAAGGTGCATTTACTTCCTCAATGCGGTAATGTCCGATTTTAAGATTCTGCGGAAGAATCAAATATCCCTGCTCATCTGTAAAATAGGATTTATGTTTTACCGTAGTCGGATAAGTTGTTACCTGCTCCACATATTTTTCAGTGTCCATATTGAAAATCTTGAACTCTGTATTCTTCTGAAGTACTGCCTTTTTCGTCTCATCATCCTGTTTGATAATTTTCAGTTTCGCTTCAAACTCGTCATCCAGAAGCACTCTCCATGTCTGTGGCTGGTTCGGGTTGTTCTCAGTGATACGCACTGTAAAATCATCTACCGGAGTGTAATTATGAGGCGTTGTGGTTTCACGCACAATATAAGTTCCATAAGGAATCGCAATACTGCAGGCATAACCTTTTTCATCTGTAAAGATTTCTGTTGCACCATTTTCTCCGATCACTACCGGTTTTGCAGAATCAAAATCATAGCTTCCATCCTCTTTTACTTTCAGGGATGATGCCAGATAAGCAGTAAATCCTGCCCCTTTCAATAAATCTGCGTCAGTCTTTCCATTATTTGCTGCTTTGATAATCTGGAATGGCTGTTTCATTACCTGCTCCAGAGACAGACACTCACGATTTACCTCTGCTACAAGATCTCCCTCATAATTGCAGACCAGATCATGTTCTTCTTCATCCGCCAGATAACCAGTTGGCGGAGTAATCTCTTTCACATAGTAATTACCAAGATATAAGCCATCCACAGAAGCCTGTCCATTCTTATCTGTCGTAAGAGTGGCAACCTGCTCTCCTGCTTTATAGATCACACCAGTAGCACCATCCGGATGCACAATATCTTCACGAGCATACAATCCATAAACTGCTTTTTCCAGAGTTGCATCGCCCTGTGGAACTGCCTTTTTTGTTTCTTTGTCCTGTTTCTGCAGAGAAATCTTAGCTGTTACACGTTCATTTTTGAATGTATGCTTAAATGTCTGTTTTGCTTCTTTATCATTCGTATAAGAGAAAGCAAACGTATAAACATCATCTGTTTTTCTCACATACCCTTCCGGGGCCTGCACTTCTTTCACATCATAAGAAAATCCAAGCGGCAGGTCTGCTGTAAACTTCGCTGTTCCGTCTGTTCCTGTTGTCGCTTTCTCGATCAGTGTCCCTTTCTTTACAATGATGGTTCCATCCACATTGGTAATATCACTTGCAGCATAAAGTCCAAAAATTCCGCCATCCAGCGGATTTTCTGTATCTTCATCCTGTTTTGTTACCATTACTTCTACTTTTTGTCTGTCATTAGTAAAGGTTGTCTCAGTGAAAACAATGTCCACATTCTGCCCTGCATAGGATAATGTTACTGTCTTTTCCTCTCCGGCATTATAGAATCCTGTCGGAGCCTGTTTCTCTTTTACGATATATGTACCAAGATACAGATTTTTAAGAACGGTAGCTCCGTTTGTATCTGTTGTCAGATTCTCTTTTACCAGATCACCCTTGCTGTAAATCTTTGTACCATAGGCAGTTTTAATATCTTCTCCAGCATACACATCATAAACAGCACCACTCTGTCTGCGTTTCTCATACTTAAATGTTGTGCCATTTTCTGTCACATCTGCACCAACCAGAACCTCACCTTCTTTATAAACGGTAAGCTGTCCCATCTGTTCTTCATCTGGAACAGTAACAGTTGTGGTCTTGCTGACTTCCAGTTTCACGTTATAAGCTGTCGCATTGATACGGTATCCGCTTGGAGCTGTAATCTCTTTCAGATATACGGTATCCTGTGTCTTGGTGATCTGTACGGACGCTTCACCGTTTTCATCCGTCGCAGGTAACTGTGTGATCAGTTTGGTACATTCTGCATCACTGTATAATCCAAACACAGCACCAGACAGCTTTGCGTCTGACTTGGCATCTTTCTTGATCACCTTAACACTTGCCTGCTGTACCCAGGATACTTTAAAATCTACATATTTCTCATCGTCAACGCCTTCGCCAAATACTAGAGCCAGATCCTGGTTTCCGGAACCTGTTGAAATCTTATAAGCTGAATAATCTTTGGTAATGCTTCCTTTCATGGTTGCAGACCAGCTTCCTGCCACATCACTCACCTGTGTTAATGGTGCGGACAGATAAAACTTTGTACCACCACAAATTTCCACACTTTCTCCGGCTTTACTTGTTTTACCTGTTGTCAGGTTATGAAGCTGTACACCTGCCGGAAGTTTCATGGTAATGGTCTGTAACGCATCCGCATTAAATGTAATATCCTTTGTTCTCTGACTGTTGCCATCCACATAGGCTTTTACATCTGCATCCGAAAAGGACATTGCCACATCTGGAATTTCCGGCTGTGAAATACAGTAATTATAGAGTTTCATTGCCAGATTCTGTGCTGTACTATTTGCACCTGAAAAAGCATCTCCACTTCCATTTGCATAAGATGCTGCCAGATGTACCAGAATAAATCTGGCTCCTGCACTTAAATTGCCGTATCCGTTTTCCTCTATAAAAAATCCATCATCACCGGAAGCCTTTGTACCGTAATAGCATACTTTCGCAAGTGCTTTTCCATCGCCAACCTTGTTGATCGTATAAGTTCCACTTCCAGGCCCTGGTTTGGATGGCTGCACACAGTATGCTGTGGCAGATATATTGCCGAATTTTACAGTATACTGATAAGTCAGATATGTTCCATATCCATAATCTGCATATCGGTATTCTGCCCCTCTGGTCACAGAAACCTGCTGTGAACTTCTGGCATTGCCTGCCGCAGCCATAAAGGTTACTGTTTCGCCTTCATTCATTGCATACAGATCAATTCCATTACTCTCTGCCTGCTCCAGTGCTTCTGAAACGGTTAATTCAGATTCCAAATCTGCTGTGCTTTCAGAATTTTGTGTTTCCCAGTGCGATTCCGAATCTTCCTCGCTCTGCTCTGTATCTCCAGTATCATCTTCAACATTTACCGTACTTTCTGAAGCACGCTCTGACTGTACTTCTGTTTCCGGTTCTTTCACTGTAATGTTTCTGCTGATTCTATAAGCAGGATGACCGCTGACTGGTTTTACTGCATAGACAGCCTTGTAAGTATCTGGTGTATGTGTGTCAAAATCTGTACCCGTTTCATTCTTTGCTTCATGGAATAAAACCTTAATCTTACTTTCATCTACACCTTCGATTCCAGACAGATCAACTTCTACATCAAATTCCTGCCCATAAGAAAGTTCAATATCATTTGCCTTTACGATCTCATCCGGATCAAGGGAATCCTGAACATCTTTTAATTCTGCATACTGCTGTTCAAATGGTATTTCTTCTGGTTCTAATTCAGAAGCCGAAACTGCTACTGGCTGAATAATGACAGAAGCCAGTGTTGCGACTGCCATAAATCCGGACAAGAATCTTTTGAATCTCATTTTCATTTTGACTGAATCCTCTCTTTCTTCTATTATCTGTTCTATTTTCATGCAGGCTCACACCTGCATTATTCAATCATTGGAACCACCTCCCACATCTTATTGCTGATACAGAAATACCTCTGATAACAGCACATTCATATGGCAGTGCCTTTTACTGAAACACCGCCACATGGTATCTGCTGTCATCCTGTAAAACAGGAATGACACTCAGGTAAAGTTCAGGATCAAGCATTAAGCCGCAAGAGGTAATTCGTAATCGTTCCTGCAAAGGGTGCCTCCCATCTGTATCCCTTCACGTTTTCACCGGATTCCCGCCGCAAAAATGCGTAGCTGAAAAATTCCGGGTATCCTCTCGCTGCTGGTATGAAATTGTCAAGGTGCAATTTTTAAGGGGATTTATCTTCTTGAATTGCAAATAGACATTTGCCCCTTCACTAACTGCATGTGTGAAAGGGCAAAAATTAACCTGTTTAAAAATTTTTTAGATATTTTTATTTCAACATTGTTTTATGTGTTTTCCAGTTGTTCTTTTAATTTCTCCAATACTTTCTTCCTCCGGTTTCTGATCGTCTTTGGGCAGCACCCAAAATACTGTGCTGTTTCTTTTACTGTAAATTCTTCAAAAAACAATAGCGTTATCAGTTCCGCATCCTCTTTAGTCAAATATCCCAGAGCTTCTTCCAGTTCCTGTATTTCTGACAATCTGATAATGATTTCTTCCGGTGATAATACCGAAAAAGAACAGTCATAGCCTTTTTCCTGTAATTCCTCCATACTACATACTCCATGCCTCTGCATTTTTTCAACCTGGTATCGCTCTTTTCTTCCAGCCTGATACCAAGCCAGATATACTGCCCTGGTAACTTCCACAAGCGTATCATTTACACGCAGCATATAGCGTTGTCTTTCTTTTGGCTTTTTACCAGGCATACTTCCAGTCTCCTTTTTTCAATACTCTGGCAGAGTCATCCGAATTATTCCGCATTTTCTGCATTGCCTGTGAAATGCACTTTGATACTGCCGGAACTGTAATACCCAGTTCATGCGAGACTTCTTTTTGTGTCTGCTGCTGAAAATAAATACGCTGGATCATCTGTCTCTGTCGCTCTGTCAACAGATTCATCAACTCCCTGACTGTTTCCTCTGCAATGATTCTTTCAAGCAGACATTGTCCTTTATCTGCCAATTCGCACCATTCTTCGGAAATACAGCTATACGAAATGCAATTATTATGTTCTCGTGTTTCCCTGTTTCTCCACAGCCGGTCTTCGCCTTCTAATATCAGCCTTACATACCAGGGTTGATCATCAAAAAAATTCTCCTCAACAACTGCTATTTTTCTTTCTGCTTCATACACATAATCTCGACAGGTAAATAACGGAAAAACCGTTGCATAGTCCCCCACACAATAGAGAACATATCCGGTCTGATATGCGATAATTTCCGCACAATCCATCAACCTTTGCTTCGCAACTGCTACATCGTTTTCTCTTAAATATTTAGCGGACGGAACCTTTCTTCTTTCTTCCCTGTTACTTACAACTTGTTTCAATTCCTGCAATGTAAGCATAATTACCACCTTTCTGCCTGCTGGCAACAGGTGCCCATCGGCAGAAAGGATAGGATTCTTACTGATCAACTGACAAAAAGGGCAGTAAAAAACAGCTTCCGGTACACCCGTTTTTTTTAACGAGAGCCTGAAACTTCCTTACTGCCCTTTCTAATAGTTACAATATTCTCTACTTTATTTTCCGTCTGATGCCAGGATCAGACTTCTTGGTATTTCTTTCTGCTTTTATGTTCTTTTCATTTTCCATCAAAACAGAATAGTCTCCCATTGCATCATAAGGACACTGCCTCCTATAAAGCAAATTTTCTTCTCTGGTCATCCATCCTATCTCCCTTCTTTATCTCTCTGTTTTCCATTTTAACAACACAGGATTCTATTATCCTTAGCATATATGGGGGAGTTTTTTTATTTTACACCCCATATATGGTGAAATTTCACCTGTATTCATTAAAACTGTCTATCAGAGAATCTATGGTCTGCATGATAATTTTCTGCTCTTTCCATTCCATCTTCTGAATACGGTAAAGCACTTCCTGAAATGATTCCTGCTTTTCTGTATCACCTGCCTCTTTCCCCAGCAGGATATTGGCATCTATTTCCAATATCTCAATCATCTTTCTGAAAATCTCAACAGACATTGCAGTTTGCCCGCCTTCAATTCTGCTGACCGTATTGACACTGATACCTGCTTTTTCCGCAAAAGATTCCTGTGACAACTTCATTTCCTGTCTGCGTTTTCTGATCCGTTCTCCCAATTCAATAAGTTCTGTGGAAATTGCACGATTGCTCAATACGGTGTCTCCTTTCCTGCAATTTGTTCCAACTTTACGCCATCGTGTCGCAAAGTTTCCCGAAAAAAAGCAGCTAATTTTTGTCTTAGCTGCTTTTCAAAAAATCTATTTCATTTTATTCTCGGTATTTTATGTATTCCTGTAAGAAGTGTAATCAGAAAAACGCAGAGATAAATGATCGCCTGTCCAATCATTGCCAGAAGAACGATGCTTCCTATTAATCCTCCAATCAGAAGATTCATTGTCCATACTGCCAGCGTTCCTCCGAGGTCAAAACCTCTTGGAACCATCCAGACACACATTTTTCCTATTCCAAACGGTATCCCCATCAGAAGTAACAGCAAGAAATAATTGCACTCTCCATCCTGAATACAAAACGGTCTTAATACTGCAAACAATACCGTAATCACCAGCACTGGGGCTATCACTTTTTTAATCATCTTCTTCATGTTCCTTTATCCTCCATACATATCGTGATTAACTTCTGCCTGATAATAACTGTTTATCGTTGCCGGGGCATTATACAGGGCAGTCAGAAGATAGGCTTTAATATTTCCAACCTTAGTTGTATTTCGGTTCAGGCAGAACAACACATATTCGATATGTGAATAGTTCAGTTTCATAAACCTGCTTTTCACCAAAGCAACTGGTTTTTCTACTCCTGCAATGCGAATCATACTATCCTCCGGCATCATCATAACTTCAATTATCAGTTCTACCAGTTCATCTACATCTTCCTTGGCATGATATTGATAATCTATGTTTTCGTGAATCACTTCACGATATGCTCTCATCTCCTCCATCACATCTTTTTTCTTTGGGAAATTATTTGATGTGATTGGATAAGATTGATTTATCTCAGTTTCACTAATATCAGTCTTGTTAATATCAGTATTATTAGATTGTGATTTCGGGTATTCTGGATTTGTGATTTCCACTATTCCGGAATGATGATTTTCACTATTTTGGAATTGTGATTCTGGAAATTCTGGATTTGTGATTTCCACCATTCTTGAATTGTGATTTTCACTATTCTGGAATTGTGATTCTGCCCAATCCTGAATTGTGGTTTTCACTACTCCTGAATGATGATTTTCATAATTCAGAGAAATGCCTGTTTTCCCCTTGTTTTCTGCTTCTTGTTGCAAATTTGCACATTCCTTATGTCTTTCCTGTTTCGATTGCAAATCTGCAATTTTTTTTATGATCTTCCTGCTCAGATTGCAGATCTGCACAATTACCTGTCGGCTTTTGATCTGGAACCTCTCTGATCATAAAATTTTTCACATAAATAACATTCGGTTTTCCCAGTCCCAGACGTTTCTTCTCTATCAATCC
>ENA-OQED01000038-OQED01000038.1-human-gut-metagenome-genome-assembly--contig:-NODE-38-length-46075-cov-1.366501_pt1 | contig 46075 bp, 52 predicted proteins | sample MGYA00242790_ERZ504625 | MGnify/ENA primary metagenome ERZ504625 (study PRJEB26092, sample SAMD00036345) | human gut metagenome | host: Homo sapiens | study: EMG produced TPA metagenomics assembly of...
TGACAGCCCTCCTTTTTGAATGCTAAAGTTTATAGTCTAAAAAGGTGTATTACCGTCAAATGTATGGTAAAAATATCTGTTTGAAGGGGGCATATTGATGAAAAAATGCAGAAAACTTTTGGTATTGCTTCTTAGCATCGCGCTGCTGGTGGGCACAGCAGCGGTCGGAGCCGGAGCGCTTACCAACGAGAAGCATTGGGTTGGCTCCTGGAGCGCTGGAATGACGGATATCTCCGTTTCGCTTCTGGAGGGCAAAAAAAACACAGAAGGGCTATCTATTTCTCCATTTGTAAAAAATATGACTGCCCGCATTCGGTTGACGCCGACGCTTGGCGGCAATAAGGTGCGATTCTGCCTCTCCAATGAAAACGGCTCTTCGCCGCTTGTTATTGACCAGGCAAGCATTGCGCGCGCCAAAGGCGATTCCGGTGCAGAGATTGTGTCAGGGAGCAGCATCCCCGTCACGTTCAACGGCAGCCGGAAGGTTGCCATCCCGGCAGGGGGCACTATCTATTGTGACCCAGTGGATATGGAGGTGCGCGCGTTGGAGGATCTGTGCGTTACCTACTATGCGCAGGATTTTGGCATGGTGCAGACGATGGCCCTGTATGGCGCGACGACCTATCTGGCTTTTGGTAACCACACAGAAGATCAGAAGCTCACCGGAATCAAGCTATCGTTCGGCACATTGGTTTCTGTCGTTCCGCTGCTCAGCGGATTGGATGTTTACGCGGATGCGGACGCCTATTCCATCGTTGTCATCGGCGATTCAACCACGAGCAACGATATTCCAAAACTGCTTGCCAAGCGGATCATGGACGAGACTGGTGAAAATAAGGTAGGCGTGCTGCAAAAATCGATTGTGGGCAATTGCCTGCTCAGCGATGGCGTAGGGCCGACAGGAAGCATCTATGGCAAGGCCATGATCGACCGCTTCCAAAAAGATGCGCTTGATCAACCCGGCGTGAAATATACTCTGGTAAAAATTGGGTTAAACGATATCCTGCATCCGCGCTGCTACAGCATGATCGGCCTGGTGCCTGAGGCCTCTGTGGAAGAGCTGGTGGCGGGTTATCAACAACTGATTGCAATGGCGCATGCGAACGGCGTAAAGATTGTGTTTGCAGAAATGTCTCCTTGGAAAGGTTACACGCGCGACCTGCTAAAAACCGGCCAAGTCGATTTGGAGTGGACGCCGGAAGCACAGGCAATGTGCGATCAGCTTACGCAATGGGTGCGCACCACCGATCAAGCCGACGGCGCAATCAACCTCGATTGCCTGAAGGATCCATCCGACCCCGCCAAGATGCCGGATGATTTCACAAGCGATGGAGCGCATTTGCTTGCACCTGCGCAGGAGGCGTTTGTCGCTTCTATTGACCTTTCGCTATTTGGGATTGAGGCGCCGGATCATCCTTTGACCACAGCGCCCTCCACGGAAGGAGCGATTGTTGCGCCTGAGGAACCCACACAGCCCGCTGTGACGCAGGAGCCCACTGACACGCAAAGCGAAACGCAGGCACAAATAACAGCCGATGGTACTGAGACCACACCTACCGCTCAAACACAGGCGCCGGAGATTGCCGATACCGGGGATTCTCTTGTAGTCGGAGGGGCAGTGCTCGCTTCATTGGCAGCCTGTGGCCTTTTGATCGTCACACGCAAAAAGAAATAAGGCTTTTCCGGAAGCGTAGTCAGAACAGGGCGCGTTTTAAAACGCTCATTGCGGAAACTCGTCACGAAAAAACGCGGTTTCGGGCGTGCGAAGCCAAAAAATTGCTTGCGTGAGGCAAAAACAGTTTTAAAAGGGGATCTGCCGCAAAATGCCTTGCATTTCGCGGCAGATCCTTTTAACATTCTTCTTCAACGCTCAAGAGGCATTTTTTAAATTTCGATGGTCGGAAGTCTTGCCTCTTTTCGATCACTTGCATCAGTGTACAGGGGTACACATCGGTTTTCAGCCTGTACACTGATGCTTTCCTGTTTCAATAGCCCATTGGATTATATTGTGCGAATAAGCCATATCAAAAAAGACCACAGCGCCTCCATTCGCGCTGTGGTCTGAATCATTTTTACGCAGGGCTGCTCACAAGCCAAGCATCTGGCGGAACATTCCCTTTTCTTTCTGCGCCTTTTGGGGCTTATAAGGAGGCGGATTCTCCAGCTTCTTCTCCGCCCGTTTGCCTGCGGGAGAATTTAAATAGCGAACGACGGCCAGCACCGGCTGAGCAAGCGTTTCGCTCATATATTCCTTTGCATTCTCTACCAACTGGGGATCTGTGTGCATCGCACCGAGGATCGTCACCGCGATGAGGCTTTGCGTTTCATTTGTGCCATCCTCATAGATATCATCTAGGAGGTTAAACAGCTTCTTCATACGTTGTTTATCATTTTGCCGAATCGTTTGCATTGCAGCCGGCGTGCCATACTCACGGAAGAACTCCTCCGCAAGAAAGTCGCCGTATTTTTCAATATTGGCTTTATACATTTCGCGCAATTCAGGATACATGGTGGTAAACCGGCTGGCAAGCGTATTCGGATCATAGGCAAGTGCGCCGCTTTTCGCTGCGGATTTAGAAACGGGCGTGGGAAGCTTTGTTTTCGCAGTGCCACGATCTTTTTTCCCAAATTTTTGACGCACAGTGTCAGAAAACTCATTGCCGATATAGCGAATATCCTTGTCATCCGCCGTAGAAGGGTCAAACAGGGAGAGGGAGGCCTGCTTATAATCCTCATCGGTTGCCTCGGAGGCGTTGATATCTGTGCAGAGGAGAACCATGCGCTCCCCTTTATACGCAATCCGGACGGCTCCCTTCCCGCCTTGGAAGCTGATGAGCAGCTTGTCCGCCTGCTCCTCAATTGGGATTTCGCTTTTACGGACGCCCAGCGGGTAAACCGGCTCAAAGCCGTTTTCCTCTAAAACCGGTGAAACGCTTTTATAAATAAGCGCCAATGCCTCTTTTATTTCCATGCGGCTGACTCTCCTCCATTGGGATGCTTTTGATCCAAAAAATAATTATTGCTTATTATAGCATACCCGAATCGGTTTGTCATCCTATTCTTTTTCCGAGGCAGTATAAACGAAATCTTCCGGCGTCTGCCAAGCTTTGCCTTTGTGTGTAAAAAGCTTGCGAAACCTATGCTTGCTGTGGTAAGATGGATTGAAATATTTTACGAGGTGATAGGGTTTGCCCGTTTCAAAAGACCATATCCGAAATTTTTGCATCATTGCACATATCGATCACGGGAAGTCAACCTTGGCGGACCGGCTGCTGGAATTAACCCAGTCTGTCGCTAAGCGGGATATGACAGAGCAGCTGCTGGATAATATGGATCTGGAGCGCGAGCGCGGGATTACCATAAAGGCCCACGCAGTAAAGCTCGACTATACCGCGCAGGACGGGCAGACCTATGAGCTTAACCTGATCGACACACCCGGCCATGTGGATTTTAACTATGAGGTTTCTCGCTCTTTAGCAGCCTGCGAAGGCGCGGTTCTGATCATTGATGCGTCGCAGGGCATTGAAGCGCAAACGCTGGCGAATACCTATCTCGCGCTGGATCATGATCTGGAGCTCGTTCCGGTTGTGAATAAAATTGACCTTCCCGCCGCAGAGCCGGAACGCGTCGCGCAGGAGGTGGAGGATGTAATCGGCCTGCCATGCATGGAGGCACCTCGCGTTTCCGCCAAAACCGGCGAGAATGTGGAGCAGGTGCTCGAACGCATTGTACAGGACATTCCTGCCCCCACGGGGGATGACGACCTTCCGCTGCGCGCCCTGGTATTTGATTCAATATATGACAGCTACAGGGGCGTTATCGTTTATGTGCGGCTGATGGATGGCTCCATCCGAGCAGGGGATACCATGCGCTTTATGTCCACGGGCGCAGAGTTTACCGTTGTGGAAGTCGGCTATATGCGTGCAACCGCAATGGAGCCCGCCGAGCGCCTCTGTGCGGGAGAAGTCGGCTATATTACCGCATCCATCAAAACAGTGCGCGATGCGCAGGTGGGCGATACCGTCACATTGGCCAATAACCCGGCCGCGGAAAGCCTGCCTGGTTACCGCAGGGCAAATCCTATGGTATTTTGCGGCGTTTATCCGGCGGACGGCGCGGATTATGAGGCGCTGCGCGATGCGCTGGAAAAATTGCAGCTCAACGACGCTTCCCTCTCCTATGAGCCGGAAACCTCCGGCGCGCTTGGCTTCGGCTTCCGGTGCGGCTTTTTGGGGCTGCTGCACTTGGAAATTATTCAGGAGCGCCTGGAGCGCGAATATGATCTCGATTTAGTGACAACCATCCCCAGTGTTGTTTACCGAATTCATATGACGGACGGCGAATGCCTGGAGGTCGATAATCCCACCCACTACCCCGATCCCGCAAGGATTGATTTTTTGTGAGGAGCCGATGACAAATGCTCATATCTATGCGCCCTCTGATTATGTCGGCGCGATTATGGAGCTGTGCCAGGATCGTCGCGGCGTGTTTCGGGATATGACCTATCTTGCCGCTGATCGTGTGGATATCCATTATGAGCTGCCGCTCAATGAGATCATTTACGATTTCTTCGATGCGCTCAAATCCCGCACGCGGGGCTATGCCTCTTTTGATTATGAGATTTCAGAATACCAGCGCTCGGATCTTGTCAAGCTCGATGTTCTGTTGAATGGGGATGCGGTTGATGCGCTGTCGTTCATCATCCATACGGAGAAAGCGTATGCGCGTGCGCGGAAGATTGCGGAGAAACTGAAAGAAAATATCCCGCGCCAAATGTTTGAAATTCCGATCCAGATCGGCATTGGTGGAAAAATCATTGCGCGCGAAACCGTCAAGGCGATGCGCAAGGATGTGTTGGCCAAGTGCTACGGGGGCGATATCACCCGCAAAAAGAAGCTGCTGGAAAAGCAGAAGGAAGGCAAGAAACGTATGCGTCATTTCGGCACAGTCGAAGTGCCGCAGGAGGCGTTTATGGCCGTGCTCAAGCTTGATGAGGACTGATTTTCGGTCCGGAAAGGCGGTTTTATGATGAAAACCGAGCAAAAAAACACCAAAAAAATCGTTGTAATCATCGTGGCCGTTCTGGCGATCCTGTTAGCTGTTGCCGGGCTAACCTTCTGGAGCGTCCACGTTTATCGGGCAAATAACGATCCGCAGCCGTCCGGCGTTACAGAGAGCGGAGGCGAATCCCTACTTGGCAGCAAGCCCGCCGGAGAGGAATCCCATACGCCGTCGAAGAACGGCAATGCCACTCAATCCGGCTCCAAGCCGACGAGCGGCAAGCAAGACGGAACAGATTCTTTTTCTGACCTTGGTATCCCAGAGGAAATCCTGGGCCAGCTGACCGACCCCAATGCAACGCTCCGGCAGTAAAACCGGAGGAGACGGCAACAGACGCCGCCGTGTGGGGCTCTGAGGATGAAAAGCCCTCCGGCGGAACGCCGGTAAAAAACCTCAGCACCGTGCAGCAGATCGTCGCCTATTTTAACACGGCTGCGAACCAGGTGAAGTCAGGCAAGCCGGCCTTGGAGGCAAAGGCGACTATGCGCGTGCGGGAGAATATTACAGGCACCAGCGAGGCGGAAAACAGCAGCCAATCTTATAAGAAAGGCGCCAATCTTAACGACGTTTTCCCTGTGGCCGGGCAAAGCTGGGCAAGCAAGCTGGATGTGAAAGGGATCAAGAGCGCAACCTGTTCGGAAAAGGACGGGAAATATTACATCGCCATCTCGATGAAGGACGAGAAAAACCCAAAGCCTGTTACCAGCAATCATGGCAAGGCGTTCACCTGTTATGATACGGAAGAACTGATGGATCTGGCGGCCCAGTCCGGCGACGCCGAGGCGCAGGCGCTGCTTAAAAATATGAGATTTTCCACCAACTACAGCGGCTGTAAAATCTCCTGTGTGGTGGATGCAAAGACAGGCCGCATGCTTTCGGCAAAATATTATACAGACGTAACAATGAAGATCTCTATTTCAAAACTATCGGTGTTTCCGATCAGCATGACAATGAATGTAACGACAACGCAGGCTTTCACCATGAAGTGGTAACAGCGTAAATGATAAGAGAGAACGAAGGGAAACAATCTTTATCATTTTCAACCGGAAAGGATTTTTTCAAATGAACCGAAAATTCGTTACAGTGTTAATGACAGCGTGCTTGATCGTAACTTTATTCGCAGGATGCGGCGGTAAGGATCAGGATGCCCTCTCAACGGGCCCGAATACCGGCGCCTCCTCCACTCAGGAGCCTGGCACAGTAACAGGAGCAGACGCCGCAATCCCGGGAGAATCACAGAATGCGGATGAGCAGGCTGGCGGCACAGCCGCCGCAAATCCCCAGGGTAGCAGCGGGCAGACGACAAACAAAAACCAGCCCGGCGCCTCCCCCTCAATAACGCAAAAGCGCCCCGGCAGCAGTGTGCCCGGCACAGCACGGCCAAACACTTCCCGCCCAACCACGACCAGGCCGGGCACTACCCAGGCAAACAGCAAGAAGGATATTGTTGAATACTTCAACAAAGCAGCCAATAAGGTGAAAACGGGCAAGCCGGGCCTGAAATATGATTTGAGCATGTCCATGTCCCTCGGGATACCGGGCTTCCCGACCTTTGACGAAACGGATTCCGGCTCCGTTCGGAAAGGCGCCAACTTAAACAAGGCGTTCCCGGTTGCCGGGAAGAGCTGGGCCAGCCAGCTCTCCTACACTGCGGTTAAAAGCGCAACACGAACCCTGAGCAACGGAAAATATACCATTAAAATTGTGCTGAACACAGAAAAGGGCATAACCAATGTTGCAAACAGCGCGCACGGGAAAGTGTTTACCGTCATGGATTTAAATGAAATCAACGACTCCATGCAGGAGGAAGGCATGCAGATGAAAACCATATCAAACACCTTCCACGACAGCAGCATAACTTGCGTGGTAGATGCAAAATCGGGCAACATGCTTTCGGCAACCTACACATTGAACGACACGGTTTCCGCAACGCTTGTCGCAGAGGGAATGGAAATTCCGCTTACAAACATAAAACTGAAAATGGTCACAAGCTATACGATGGATTGGTGAATGAGCGTCTACTAAAAGAGCGCATTGCAGCATATGCTGCAATGCGCTCTTTACTATCACGAAACACGAAATGTTTAACCCTGATACTCTGTCAATGCCTTGAACACATACCCTTGCTCTCGCGCCCAATCAATGATTTCGCCAAGCGCCGCCGTGTTATCCTTTGAAACCGCGTGCAGGAGAAGCACCGCGCCCGGATGCAAGCGGGCAGTCACCTTGTCAAAGGCATATTGCTTGCCCTGCTGCTTGTTGACGTTATAGTCCCCATAGGCGACAGACCAAAACACACTCGTATATCCTAGTGATTGTACGAGATCTAATGCGCTATCGGAATACTCCCCGGTAGGGAAGCGGAAAAACGGCGCGCTATAGCCAAAATGCTCACGCAGATAGTTGTCGCACTCCTGGATTTCCTGTGCCATTTTCGTACGGCTGATGGTGGGGAAAACCGGATGGGTGTTGGAGTGGTTTCCAACGATGTGGCCCTCTTTTATCATGCGGGCGGCAATCTCCGGGCTGTCCTTTAGATAAGGCACTGTAACAAAAAAGGCGGCGGGCACCTTCTTTTCCTTTAACACATCGAGGATTTTTGCTGTATAGCCGTTTTCATAGCCACAGTCAAAGGTCAGATACAATACCTTCTGCGTAGATTTGGTATCGAGCGCAAGCGCATGGTATTTGTCAAATAACTTTTGATTATTGATAGAAATATCATGCGGCTTTCCATCCTTCGCCACGCCAAAACCGTAACCTACGCCCTTTGTCGAAAGGCCGCGGCTATTCTCAGGGTCCGTTACCTCAAAGGTGACGCAAGGGAGTGGAGAAAGCCCCGTATAGGTTCCAGCGTTTTCCTTTGCCGCGCCGGTGACACACTCGCGCCGAACGGGCTGCGCCTGTGCGGGCTCTGCGCTATTTCCACCAGAGGCGGTGGTAGACGCGGACGGCAGGGTTGGCACAGCTGTTTGGGAAGGAGCGCCCGGCAGTGTGACGCTCAGCTCCGGTGTGATTGTGTCCTCCTGGGTGGCGGAGGGCGGTGGGTTTAATTCCCCTGTTTTCTCCTCCCTAGAGCAAGCGGCGAGCGGCAGGCAGAGCAGTACTGCCAACATCAGGCTAATAGATTTTTTGTAGAATCGAATCATGTAATCGCTCCTTTTCTTCCCTCCGGGGGAAATGATGAGCGCCGGTTGAATTTCATTATATGACGTGCCCGTCGAACCGGCAACGATTTCCCTGCAATTGTAATGAGATTGTAATGTTTAAGAAGCCGCCGCCCCTCGGCAGGAGAGAATGCCGTCAGGGCGGCTTTTTGCCTCACTTATTTAATTGCCGACTGAATGCCGCCCACAATGTCTTCAACCGCTTTGACCGCCTTGCCCATATTGCGCTTCGCATGGCGTTTCGCGGAAGAGCTCATCATGGTGCTGCTGAGCATCGCTGTCGCGCCGCCGACTGCCATTGCGATGCCGATGCCTTTTGCGATATTTGATTTATTCGTGTGCATTTTTTCGCCTCCATCCTTATTGAATTCTCTCTTAGTATGTCTGCCCGAAAGTGAGATATTGATGACAGATTTTACAGCTCAAAATTTTTAAAATAAATGAAAAAGCAATTTCTGGTTTTCAAACGGCAGGTTGAATGGTATAATAACTTACGAATCTCTAAGGAAGCAAAGCTTCCAAGAGCTTCGGAGAACATTGGCTTTCGAACCGCGCTTACGCTTTCGGTTCTCTGCTAAATAACCTCACGAATCTCAAACTTCGGAGAACATTGAAGCATTGATTCGGGCTGACGCCCTGCGCTACGCCGCCCATTGCGCCTCGCGCAATGGAATAGGTAAAATAATTTTACGTGTCAAAAGCCTTCCCACAATCTGATCAACAGGAAGGGTATGGTAAGGCGGACGTTGCAGGGAAGGGCCCCAAGTAAACCGCCGTTTTTCATTTTGAGCCAGTAGAAAGGGAGATGCACATTTATGAATCGCCAGAAACGGGCGGCTGCCATTCATGATATCTCCTGCTTTGGGAAATGCTCTTTAACAGTGGCCTTGCCGATTTTGTCCGCGGCGGGAATCGAAGCGGCTGTTATCCCCACGGCAGTGCTCTCCACGCATACCGGTGGCTTTGCAGATTTCACCTATCGGGATCTCACCGCTGACCTGCGGCCGATTATGGCACACTGGAAGCGGCTGGGGCTTCAGTTTGACGCGGTCTATAGTGGCTATCTGGGTTCCTTTGAGCAGGTTTCAATCGTCCGGGATTTTATCGGCACGTTTCGTTCAGAGGGCACGCTCGTGCTTGTTGATCCCGCTATGGCGGATGGCGGTAAGCTATATAAAACGTTTGATCCGCCTTTTGTGGAGGAGATGAAAAGCCTCTGCATGCATGCAGATTTGATCGTTCCCAACATTACTGAAGCCGCCATGCTTACCGGGGAAACCTATCGGGAGGGCCCGTATGACAAGGCCTATATCGAACGCCTGCTGCACGGGCTTCTTTTGCTGGGTGCGAAACAGGCGGTGCTTACGGGCGTATGGTTTGATGAAAAGCAGTATGGCGCGGCAAGCCTCACGCTTGGCGACCATGCGCCGCATTATATATTTTCCCCCAAAGTGGAAGGATTCTATCATGGAACGGGCGATGTGTTTGCCAGCGCACTGCTTGCGGCGCGGATGCGCGGCCGCTCCTTGGAGGAGTCTGCGCGCATAGCGGTCGATCTGACCTGCGGCAGCATCCTGCGCACGAAAGCGGCGGGAACCGACCTGCGCTTTGGCGTGAATTTTGAGGAGGGGCTGCCCGACTTTATCCGTGCTTTAGGCTTGTGAGCTGCATTGAAAATTGATCCGGAAGGAAATGACGAAGAATGGCATCCTTAAATATTGTGCTCGTGGAGCCGGAAATTCCGCAAAACACCGGCAACGTAGCCCGCACCTGCGCTGCGACAGGCGCGCGCCTCCACCTGGTCGGCCCGATGGGCTTTACAATAGACGATAAAAAACTAAAGCGCGCGGGGCTTGACTACTGGCACCTGCTGGATATCACCTATTACGATAGCCTTGCAAGCTTTTTTGGAAAAAACAGCGGGCCTTTCTATTATTTTTCAACAAAGGCTCCAAACCGTTACAGTGATATCAGCTATCCAGATGGCGCCTATCTCGTATTCGGCAAGGAGACCAAGGGATTACCGGAATCGCTTTTACACGAAAACCCGGAAAGTTGTGTACGCCTGCCGATGCGAAAAGGCCTGCGCAGCCTAAACCTTTCCAATTCCGTGGCAATCGGCGTTTATGAGGCGCTGAGGCAATGGGATTTTCCCGATTTGCAGTGGGAAGGGAACCTGACGCAGTATTGTTGGGAAGAATAACCGCCGGGCTGTGGAGTTACCGCAGGCCAAACAGAAAGGAAGGATTCTATATGGATAAAATCCGCATCATCACCGATACGAGCAGCGACATCTCCGTAGAGGACGCCGAGCGCTGGGATATCGAGCTTCTGCCGGTCCTTTTCCAAATCGACGGAAAGCCCTGCTATGAAAGCATTGATTTCACCAATGAAGAATTCTATGAAATGATGCCGGAGTACGAAAAAATGACGGCTGTGCAGATCCCGGCCGCTGTGTATCTGGATCGGTACGATAAGGCCTGCCGCCATGGCTATACAGATGTGGTCACCGTTACGGCAGGCAGCTCTTTTATGACAACTTGGCGCGCAGCAGATCAGGCACGGGCGCTGTTTTACGCACAGCATCCGGACGCACAGCTGCGCATCCATGTGATCGATTCCAAAACGTATTCCATCGCGTTCGGCGCGGCAGTGTTGCAAGCGGCACAAAAGGCGGGAGAAGGCATGGCGTGTGCTGATATCCTTGCCTTTTTAGAGGATTGGTTCCGGCACATTGAGATCTATATCACTTCATTCAGCATGCGATATGTTCCCGCCAATGGGGCGTTTGAAATCATGCGCTCTATCGCAATAGCGATCACGCGCGCCTTTCCAATCGTCCGCGTTTCGCAGGGGGAAATGGAGCCGCTTGAGGGCACCTATGGGGTGCAGAATACCTTTACAAAATTTGTGGAATACTGTCGCGAGGCAATTTTTGCAACGCGCTCCCCTTATTTTATCACATATGCCAAGCGGGAAAAGGAGGCGAAGGAGGCCGCCGAAACGCTGGAGGCAGCATTGGGCTATCCGCCGGAGATGATCTGCCAGATGGGCGCCTCTACAGTGTATGGCAACGGTCGCGCAGCGGTTGCTGTTGTATTTCAGAGCGGCAAAGCAGAATAAAGGTAGTTCTCTTTTAAAATTTTACTAACGGTAAACCGAAAAAGCGGCGCTCAGGGCTATGAGCGCCGCAGCCTGTTTTTCAGGCCGAATAAACACTGCAAGATGGAAATAAAATCATATCAGCCAGAAAGGGCTTGACTTGGAGTCCACTCCAGGTGCTACAATCATGCCAAAAACAATCGGAGGTGATTGCAATGACCATTGCAGAGGTGAGCAGGGCTTATGGTTTAACCGCGGATACGCTGCGTTATTATGAGCGGGTCGGCCTGCTGCCGCACGTCCATCGCAATCAAAGCGGCATCCGGGATTATACGGAGCAGGATTGCGGATGGGTGGAATTCATCAAATGCATGCGCGGCGCAGGGATCCAGGTAGAGGCGCTGATCGAATATGTCGAGCTGTTCCAGCAGGGGGCCAGTACACAGGAGGCTAGGAAACAAATTTTGATTGAGCAGCGGGAGCAGCTTTTTGCCCGTATGCAAGAGATGCAGCAAACGCTGGACCGGCTGGACCGCAAAATTGAGCACTATGAAAAGTGCATGAAGCAGGCCGAGCAAAAACTGCGGCCGTTTGAACCATAAGTTCTCCACAGAGCGTCCTAAAAAGGGCTGTTGCAAAAATGCAATGCATTTTCAACAGCCCCTTTTTAAAAAACCGTTTTTGCCTCACGCAGGCAAAATTCAGGATTTGCGCGCCCGAAACCACGGTTTGTCTCATGATGCGCTTCCGCAAGGAGCGTTTTGCAACGCGCCCTTGTATTTTTATCAGAATGCCTACGGCCTTCACAGGATACTCTGCGCAGCGTAGCGCCGGTAATCAGATACTGCCCGGTTTCCCCATAACGCTTAATGCCGGTACGAATACTGCTGCCAAACCCCGCTCGATCTGCTGAGCGCTGTGCGTGCAGAAGAACCGCATCCGGGAAGAGAAAACGCCCCACCTCCCAATCCTTCTGCAAAAATATTTGCTGGATCACGGCGGGCAAACCCTTTCCACACACGGAAAAGCATCTACCTGCAATATTTTGCTTAAACCGGCTAAAGGTCATAAAATCGTTTTGAAAACGGCCGCGCCAATCCCATCGCTCAATCCATAGAGAGACGGCATAACATCCCCCCTGCCGGCAAACGCAAAAGCAATCTGTCAAATGGAGCTCTCGGTAAAGAGGCTGGCCATTTTCATCCCGCCGCTCAAAGCGATCCATAAGCAGGGTGGTTTTCAATCGCGTGGAACAAGCGCATGCGAGATGGTTATCCACAATTTTTTTGCTCCCCCTGAAGCTGTTTCAAAATATAGGGAACAACCTGATCTCTGGGGATGCCGAGCACCAACGCAAACTCCTCATGCAACATTTTTTCCGCTTCCTTAAAAAAGTGATCGTCTGACATATGCAGCCGTCTCCCCTTCTCCTGCTGCTCGCGCTGATGAAGATATAAAGCCTTCAGCATCCCAATCAAACCGGTACGATTGCCGCTGGTAAGAATTTCCTGATATTGCGCTTTGCGCACTTCCTCGTTTTCAATCCAAAGAGATTCTTCATGCGGCATTGTTTGAATCAACGACTGGAGTTCCTCCTTGGATAAAACCTTACGCATATTCTGTGTCAACGCCTGGTTGTGTATGGGAACATAAATTGTGCTGGTATCATTATAGATAGGCCGTAGCACATAATATCGAATTGCCTCGCCATTAAAATTTTTCTCCGTAATATCCTCAACTTTGCACACGCCATGCGCGCCATACCGAACCATATCATCTTTTTGAAACATTTCTCTCACCAGCTTCTGCTCATAATCAAAAAACGCATTGTCTCCCTCAACCGGACTTACGTTTCGCGAGGCAAACAACACGTTGATTTGTTTTTACTATCAAAGCCAACTCCTGCGAAAAGCGTTGCCGCTCTGCGGAAGGCATTTTTCTAATGATTCCAAGTTTCAAAGCTTGAAACTTTGCGGGCTGTTTGAATCTATTGTAGCATATTTTTATCAAAAATGTAAGTTTTATTTTTTTACAAGTCCAATTTTATCCTGAATCAATCACCTGATATGCAAAGAAACCGAAGCCGTGCGGGTACGGCTCCGGTTATGTAAAAAAACATTGATATGCCCTTTACAGTGTCAACTCCGCCTGAAAGCGCTCAACGCCCGCGGCGCCGATTTCCTTAAGATGCGGCGCGAAATAAAGGCCGGGCGCACGGCCGGAAGGATACAAATCCATCATAGGGACCATTACAAACGCCCGTTCCAGAATCCGCGGGTGCGGTAGTGTCAGTTCAAAAGAATCCGATCGCATCCCCTCATAGAGCAACAGATCCAAATCAAGAATACGCGGCCCGTTTGGAATGGTCCGCTCCCGGCCGAATGCGGCCTCGATGCCAAGGCATCCGCCGAGTAAAGCCATTGGGGAGAGGTCTGTTTCAACCATTAGGTTGGCATTCAAAAACGGCCCCTGCTCCAGGTAGCCCACAGGCTGCGTTTCATAAAGATGAGAGGCGCCGGTCACCTTTGTTCGTGGCAATCGCTTCAAGGCCTGAACCGCACGATTCAGATTGTCCATCCTGTCACCAAGATTCGTTCCCATGCCGATAATCGCCGTATTCATTTTTCATTTCTCCCCCTTATTAATTCAACCGCAACATAATCAAAATCCGCCCGAATGGGCGCGTTTGGCTTTTTCAATCTGATTTCAACCTGCTGAACCAGCGGATATTCTGCAAAAATAGCATTGATCACCTGCTGTGCGGTAAATTCCAGCAGATCGTTCTTGCCGGACTGCATCACACGGCGAATGGTTTTTATAATCTTCGCATAGCTTACCGTGGTTTCCAAGCGATCCGTCTCACATGGCTCCCGCAAATCCAATGCCGCCGTTAGGTCAATAATAAAAAGCTGCCCGTCCTCTTTTTCCTCCGGATTTACGCCATGAAAGGCAAAAATGCGCAGTCCGCGAATCAAAATTTTATCCATCTGCCGGGCCCTCCCCTTTTGCAGACTGGCGAAAAATAGCGTCAGCCATTTTGGCGCTCTCCACGCATTCTAATACATCATGCACGCGAATGATGTCGCATCCGCCCGCAATTGCCGCCACGTTTGCAGCTACTGTGCCCAACATGCGGTCCGCCGCTTTTTCTACGCCTGTGGCCTGCCCAACCACGCGCTTACGGGATACGCCCACCAGCAGGGCATATCCCGGCAAACGCAAGTGCGCCGTATCTCTGAGAAGCGTCAAGTTTTCTTGATACGATTTTCCAAATCCAATGCCAGGGTCCATGCATAGGGCGTGCCCCGGAATGCCGAAGCGCTCCGCCTGCTGCGCCATGGTTTGAAAAAAGGCCCGAACGTTAGCCGTCGACCCCCTCTGGATAGGCCTCCTGCGTGTCGGCCGTCCCGCCACCCGTATGCATCACAATCCATCCCGCGCCATGGCTCCGTATCACCTGCGCCATCTGTTCGCTGAAACGGCCGCTAACATCATTGATGATCTGGGCGCCGAGCTCCAGCGCCTTCTGCGCAACTTGGGGGTAATACGTATCGATGGAAATCGGAATGTGTAAATTTCCTTTCAGCCGCTCCAGAACGGGCGCCAACCGGGCAAGCTCTTGCTCCGGTGGAATCTCTACATGCCCCGGGCGTGTGGATTGCGCGCCGAGATCCAGCAGATCCGCTCCATGCGCTTGCATTTCAAGCGCATGGGCAGCCGCGGCATCCGGGTTGAACCATTTGCCGCCATCTGAAAACGAATCGGGCGTTACATTCAGTATGCCCATCGTGTAAGTACGCTTTCCCAACGGGAGGCAAAAGCCCTCCCCATAAAATCTATCCAATTTCAAAAACTCCTTGCCGGATTGATTTAAAGAGAACGTCCATCCCGCAAAAGGGATAGCACTTCCGCTCGTGTTTTTGCATCGCTGCGCATTCTGCCGCGCAGGGCGGAGGTCTGCGTCAGAGCGCCGGCCGCCCGGGCCCCTCGCATCGTCATGCACAGGTGTTCCGCCTCAACAATCACGGCTACGCCCTGCGGGGAAAGCTCCTCAAACAGAAAATCCGCCACTTGTGAGGTGAGTCGCTCCTGAAGTTGGGGGCGTTTTGCAAAGCATTCCACAATCCGCGCAAGCTTTGACAGGCCGATCACCCGGCCATCACTCGGGATATATGCAATATGAGCCCGCCCGATAAAAGGAAGCAGATGGTGCTCACACATGGAATACATTGGAATATCCCGCACAATGACCATTTCATCATTGTTGCCCTCCTGAAACAGCTTCAGGTGCCGCCGGGGATCATCCTGCAAGCCGGAAAACACCTCTTCATACATGGCCGCGACCCGGCGCGGCGTTTCCAGCAGGCCCTCCCGGTCCGGATTCTCCCCGATGGCCAGGAGCAATTCGCGCACAGCGGCTTCAATCCTTTTTTGATCCATATTCATCACCCTTTTTCTAAGGTCAGGTTTATCACAAACATCTCGTCGCTGCATTGATACTGCACCGCGTTTGTTTGGAGCTTCTGCCCGCCGGATAGGTTCGCCCGTTCCAACAGGCGATAGATCCGCTCCCTGTCGAAAAGATCCGCAATCGCCTCTTCATACGCCGCGCGGCTAGAAAAGCAAAACTCTAGATTCCAACGGCCTAGGGAAATGGTTTGCTCAATTTCTTCCACAATCCGCGCTCTTGTCTCATCCCCATACCGAGAAAAATAGAGATGATTCCGCACAAAAAAATTCGCGGCAGTTTCCCTGCACCCAGGCGCCTCTGGCTGAAAGGTCAAGTGGTTTGCAGCAATCATTTGATCGGTCAAGTTAAAATAAGCGTGGCTTGGCGCAAGCTGCTCGTTGCCCACCGGATCATCCCACGTGACGTCTACATGATAGGGCGCGCCATCAAGGGTGATAAGATTCCACATGTGGCCGTCCACGCGGCCGCTTGGGTCGCGGGCCGAGCCTGTCATCAGATAATTGTCGATTCCTTCTTGATTCAAAAGCAGTTGGAACGCGCGTGAATACCCTTCGCACACCGCCTTTCCATTCAGCAATGCGCCGGCGGCCGTGTAGGCCTGCCAGTTGCCCGTATCCTCATGGTAAGCACAGTGTTCAATCAAGTAATCATGAAAAAACAACTCTTTTTCATAATCCGTTTTTCCCTTCACATTGTCACAAACCTGCCGAGCCTTCTCTAAGAGAGCTTCTGTCTTGCCGGCACATTCCTCCACACTGCATCGGTAAGAAGGGACGAAATAGCTTTTCCCCGATTGTTTAGCCAACCTACAGGTGTCTCCCATACAGAGAATTTGTGGATTATCATAAGAAACTGCCTGAAACACCCTCAACAGCGCTTCATTCTCCAGTTGCGGGATTTCAATCCGTTCCGGATGGCTTCTAATCTGGCGAACGATTTTGCTATATGCCTCCTGCTCTGTTTCAGTGAGGCGGTGGTAATAAAAATATGTTTGCCCCTTGAGCTCTGTGGTGGAGAGCCCTTGAGCTACCGGTGCATCCTGATACGTACAACCACAAGGCAAAACAGCTAGCATACACAGCAGCAGGCAAAAAGCTCGTCTTCCCCAATGATTCAATGCTCTCTGCACCCCCGTTCGCCTTTACTCCCTCGCAAGCGCCGCAGCAGACGCCACCCGGGCCGATGCTTTTCTCTGGCCGGAACGCGCCAAAACCTCCAGCGCCACCCGGTGGTTTGTAAAGTCCAGCATAGAGATATCGCTATCCACTTCATTGATGATCGTTTTAAAAAGCTTCTCCGCATCTCGTGCATGGTCGATGGTGATAAGCTGGTCAAACGCTGCGCACAGCATCTGCGCCTGCCGATCCTGCTGTGCCTGCCGCCCGCCGCCGGTATATTTGACCCATTTCAGCAGGGTATCCGCGTTGAGCGTTTGCTCCCCTGGCTGGAGGCGCAGGGTAAAATCCTCCCCGCGATAATCAATTTTGGAGGGGACGTTCAGCACAAGCCCATTCCCCAATGTGCGGAGCACTGTTTTAAAGCCTTTTTCTGCTGTGTAAAGATAGCGGTCAACCTTAATTCCGGTGAGCTCCTCTGCCGCTAGTTTCAACTCCCCGCTTCCGCCCAACCGGTAGTGCTCCTGCAAAGAAACGCTCCGAAGGCCCGCGTTTACCCGCGCGTCCGGGTCCAGCATATAGATGGAAAAGGATTGCTCTTCCATATCGGCTCCCACCAAGGCAGCCAGATGAAGCGTTTGGCCGTCATCCGATCCGCAGGCGAGCAGGAATGTAGCTTTGCCGCTGATCTCCGGCAATACGGTTTCCGCTTCACCAGAAACGCCTGTATTGGATTCCTCCGGCTTGCCGATCATTTTTTCCAGGTCAAACCCGGAGGTATACCCCAAAATGAAGAGGGAAAGTCCGCCAAACACAATCACAAAAGAAAAAAATGCAAGCAGAAAAAGGCGGATGCGCTTCTTCTTCTGATATTCCTCTGTGGTAAATTTCAAAGAATTTTTCTTTTCACGGCGAAAACGGCCCATTTGCGCGCCTCCCGTCTGAATCCTTTCTGTCAATTGAGCAGTCTTATTTATTATAACCCACTTGCCCAGGAAAAAACAAGTCGTTGTCCATGTTTCCCGCGGGAAAAGCGCAGAACCTTCTATTCATTTGGTAACCCTTCAGTGATTATTTTGGAGCCCTGTCCGCGCTTTCAGGCGAAAAGCCCGGGGGCGCCGCAGAAAAAACTGCGCCGCCCCGGTTTTATGTACGGGCGGGACTGTTCCCGCCCTGGGGTTAAAGGAAATTAGTCACAGCCGCAGCCGCAGCCGCGTCCGCCGAACGGCGTAGCACAGCCGCAGTTGTTACCGCAGCAGCCGTTGTTGGCAAAGCCAACGCCGTTGTCACAGAACAGGCAGATGAGGATCAGGATGATGATCCAAGAATTGCAACCACCAAAACAGTTCATCTAAGCTTCCTCCTTTCCTTGCTTACACTCCCATATTATGTGAGCAAGAAGAATGTGTGACTGATGCGAAAAACTTCTTTTGAATACAGCGCAGGGAAACGGCATAAACTATTGGTTGCATCCAGTTGAAACCAAAACGGATGGGAGGCACGGCTAAAATGGAAAGCTTCGGTGGAACAAAACCGTATTTATCTGATTTTGAAATTGCAGACGATCTAGCGCCCGATCCCTTTTCAGAGGAGCCCATTAAGACCATGCGGCATGCTGGGCGAGAATCCCTACGGGCTGAAAACCTAAAGCAAAGAAAAAGAGGCCGGAAACAACCGATTCCCCAGGAGTCGGAGGATGCGGAGCCCCTGGGGGACTGATCGGCCGCGAATAGAATGGGAGAGCAGGAGCTGTATGTATAAATTCACAGGCTTTACGGAAAAGGCGAATACCGCGCTCAACATCGCTGTGGAAACCGCAGAGGATTTAGGGCACACCTATATTGGAAGCGAACATCTTTTGATAGGCCTGCTGCGGGATACGGGAGGCGTGGCTTGCGTTGCCCTGGCCGGGCGCGGCGTTACCGCAGCACAGGTGGAAGAGCTCATGCGGAAAACGATTGGCATTGGCGCGCAACCGTCCTTTCCCCAGCGGATTTTACGCCGCGCTGTAAACGAATTATTGAGCTTGCAATTTTGGAGGCGCGCGGCCTAGGCCACAACTATGTGGGCACAGAGCATTTATTGATTGCAATCATTCAGGAGGGCGGGAGCTTTGCGGTTCACTTTCTCAATCAACTCGGCGTTTCTCCCCAGGATTTACTGGCCGATTTAACCCGCGCAGTGGGCGGAAGCCTCCCCTCCGGAACCGCATCGCAAACGGCGGCCAAAAAAGCCAAAAGCAACACCCCCACCCTTGATCAATATGGGCGCGATCTCACTCTGCTTGCCGCGCAGAACCTAATTGATCCCGTGATTGGCAGGCAAACCGAAATTGAGCGCGTGATGCAGATTCTCAGCCGGCGCACCAAAAACAACCCCTGCCTGATCGGGGAGCCCGGGGTTGGTAAAACGGCGGTGGCGGAGGGCCTTGCTTTGCAAATCGCGCGTGGAGAGGCGGCGGAGATGCTGCGGGATAAGCGCATCGTCTCCATGGATCTCACCGCTATGGTGGCAGGCACCAAATACCGGGGTGATTTTGAAGAACGTGTAAAAACAGCGCTGGAAGAGGTCCGCAAGGCGGGTGACGTTATCCTGTTTATTGATGAAATGCACAATCTCATCGGCGCCGGCGCAGCAGAGGGCGCGGTAGACGCCGCCAATATCCTAAAGCCCACGCTAGCGCGCGGGGAAATTCAGATCATCGGTGCGACAACTCTAGAGGAATACCGCCGCCACATCGAAAAGGATGCTGCGTTGGAACGCCGTTTCCAGCCGGTTACCGTTGCAGAGCCTTCACAGGAGGAGGCAGTCGAAATCCTCAAAGGCCTACGGGATAAATACGAAGCGCACCACCGCGTGCGGATCACGGATGAAGCGATTCAGGCTGCGGTGAAATTTTCCTCCCGCTACATTGCTGACCGCTTCCTCCCGGACAAAGCAATTGACCTGATTGATGAGGCCGCCTCGCATGTGCGCATGCATGCATATAAGGCGCCGCCTGATTTGAAAGAATTAGAAGATCGGCTGGAAACGCTACAAGCGGAAAAAGAAGCCGCAGTCAATGCACAGGAATTCGAACGGGCCGCCAGCCTGCGGGACGAAGAAAAACAGCTTCGGCTTGATTTAACACGTGATAAAAGCGCCTGGCAGGAGCGCTCCTCCCACACAGCGGGAGAAGTGACCGTGGCGGAAATTGCCGAGATCGTATCTATATGGACGGGAATCCCCGCCCAGGAGCTCACCGCGCAAGAGGGTGAGCGCCTGCTGCATTTGGAGGAAGAGCTTCATCGGCGGATTGTTGGGCAGGAAGAAGCCGTGCATGCGGTATCTCGTGCTATGCGCCGCTCTCGCGTCGGCCTACGGGATCCGGAGCGCCCGCTCGGCTCCTTTCTATTCCTCGGCCCTACTGGCGTTGGCAAAACAGAGCTCAGCAAAGCGCTTGCACAATCGATGTTCAGCGATGAAAATGCGATGATCCGGTTAGATATGTCAGAGTATATGGAAAAACACACTGTTTCGAGGCTCGTAGGTTCTCCTCCGGGATATGTCGGCTATGACGATGGCGGCCAGCTCACGCAGAAGATTCGCCGCAAGCCCTATTCTGTGCTGCTGTTCGACGAGGTAGAGAAGGCGCACCCCGATGTATTCAATATGCTTTTGCAGATTTTGGAGGACGGCCATCTGACAGACGCTCAGGGCCGAAAGGTAAGCTTTAAAAACTGCGTCATTATTATGACCTCCAATATCGGCGCCACCCGAATCTCCAACCAGAGAAGCAGCCTTGGCTTCTCTGGTGACAGCGGCGCCCAAGGGGAGGAGAAGCACATTAAGGATGCGGTTATGGGGGAGCTGAAGCGGACTTTCCGCCCGGAATTTCTTAATCGCGTAGACGATATCATCATTTTTCATCAGCTGACAAAGCCGGAGATTCAGGAAATCGCGTGCAGAATGCTTGCCCAGGTTTCTCGTCGAATGCGGGAGAAGGGGATTACGCTGACCTTTAGCGAAGAGGCAGTTCAAAAAATATCCGATGCCGGGTTTGATCCGATCTATGGCGCGCGGCCTCTGCGGCGCGCGATACAATCACAAATTGAAGATCTGCTCAGCGAGGAGCTGCTCAGCGGAAAAATGAAGGAGGGGGCGCAATACCACTGCTCTGTACAGAAAAATGAATTTGTCTTTCTGCGGCAAAAGACGCAAACTCCAGAAAAAATCAAAAATGAAGATTTAAAAAATATTTAAGATTTCTATTGTATCTATTTCAGGCAGATGATAGAATAGGTTCAAACGAAACCGTTTAAAACATTTGTTATCTATAGAATCCTGGTCAGGTTCTGGATGATAGGGAAAACGGCAGCTCCCATCCACCGTGGGGCTGCCGTTTTCGTTTATCCTTGTGGAACAAAGGCTACTGGAGCGGTCCGCATCTGCTGCCCCATCCGGTAGCATAAAATGCAGTGGTGCGAATGGACGCGCAGGTCTTTTATAAGCTGGCGGAAATCAGCGCCGCGCCGGATTTCGCCACCTCCCAGAGGCAATACACCGGAGCTGAAAAAATGAAAAACACATCGGGCATGCACTCCTGCGCCCACTGTGTATACCTGCGTTCTATCAACCAATAACTGCCGCCCGTTTGCAGGTGAAGGCCGTCCGGCTGATCCAAAATGAGGCGGACGCGGGCGGCGTCTTCATTGAAGCTGAGGGCTCTTGTGTTAAGCTGTGCGCTCATGGCGCCCCAAATCAGCGCTGTAATACACAGGCCGATGATCAAAAACAATCCGTATCTGCGCAGATTTTTTTGTAGTCCTGTTTTAGATGGCATTTCAATATCCCTCTTATTTTTTTATCACATAGTTTTCTAACAGCTGAGCGAGCGCCTTTCCGAGCATCCTGCCGGAATAGGCCGCTTCATCCAATGTATTGGAGTCGCTTCCCATCTCCAAAAGCAGAGAGCAGTGCGACTTATGCATATTATACTGCCTGTTGCAGAAATAAAGCGGTCGCATCAACCCTGGGTAGCTCTCCTCACAAATCTTTTGCAGCTGCGTTGCAAACCGCAGGTTGTAACGCCAATCGGGGAAATCTGTCACGCCCCCGCCTTCACAGCCGGATATAATCATGATCTGCGCGGCTTTTTTCCCATTGATCGTGGCCACCGGCTTGATTCGGGTTGTATCGTTGGTCTGAATCGCGTCTCGGTGAATATCAAGCAGCACCTGAAGCTGCGGGTATTTTTTCTGATAGGCCTCAATTGCATCCTCAGAGCGGTAATACGCCCCATTATAGGTGGCATCATAAATTTTGGTATCGTGGATTACGGCAAACCCAGCGGCCTCCAGCTGCGCAACAATTTCATCCCCAACGCGCACCATATTGCGGGTTGCTAGGTTGCTGCGGGTTTGGTAGCTTTTTGTAAACCAATCGGTATCCAGCATTTGATAGCTTTCCGTTGTATGCGTGTGGTAGATGAGGATAGTGGGCTTGGTTTTATCCTCTATTTTCAAATCTACCGGCTCGGCCAACACTTTTTTAATATCCATTTTTTCGCTGGTCCTGTTTTGAACGGCCACCTTCCCATAAACCGTGGTTGCACCAGAATTATCATATTGCCGGGAGATGATTTTTCCATCGTGGGAGGCGTTGGCAAGCTCCTTCTTTGCCTGATCAATCAGCTTTTGGATATCGCTGGGTGTTTTTGCAAAATCCGCTTCAGCCACCGCTTTCGATGCGCTCTGCTGTGTCTGTGTGGTGCTGCGCGTTGCCTCAGATGGGGCCGCAGAGGCAGGCAGTTCATTTTGCGGGAGCTCCCCTGTTTTGATCTCTTCCATCTGCCCGCGCAGGAGGCTGGAACCTCCCTCTGGGAGAGCCATGCCTGCGCTTGCCAGCACTACCGGCAGCAATTTCTCCCCAATTTTTGGTGCAGCCACAGCGGAGGTGAACACGAGGGTAACGGATAGGATGCAGATTCCAATTCCTTTCACGGAGCTGATCGCGGCTCCGCCTTTTTTTCGATGCGTACGTTTGATTTTCAAAATTGGTTCCTCCGTGGCTCCAAAAGCATCCGGCAGGCCGGTATTCTGGTTGCCGCACGCTCTGTATCGGAGGCTTTGAAAGCTCTCCGTATTTCATTGCTATGCGGAGAACACACGATTTATACACATCCTCAGCTGGTAATGGACAAGAGATCCTCCGCTGAGAGGGTGGGCTGCAAGCGCAGTTGATGCTAAGCGCCACCAAGCGGGCCGCACGCTCTACAAGCAAATCAATCTCACGGGGCGTTACCATCATCGCCGTTCCGCGCGGCTCCATCAGTTCCCGCAGCCTCTGCTCTTCCTTCTCGGCCTTTCCCTCCCCTAAAAGATCGATTGCCAGTGTGGCCGCGTCTACTACCGTAGGCACCCCTATGGCGATCACCGGCACGCCTACGGTCTCCTGGTTGAGCGCTGTGCGGGCGTTGCCGACGCCGGAGCCAGGTGTGATGCCCGTGTTGCTCATCTGAATGGTACACCCCAGCCGGGATAGTCTCCGCGCCGCCAGAGCGTCTACTGTGATCACAGCAGCAGGGCGGACCGCTCGGGCGACGCCGGCAATAATCTCCCCTGTTTCAATTCCCGTTTGGCCCAGTACCCCTGGCAGCAGCCCTGCAACTGGGCGCAGATGCTCCATTCCAATTGATCTGGCAAGCTCCGGGCCAATATGACGGGTTGCCAAAATTCGCTCTCCCGCCAAGGGGCCGAGTGCATCCGGTGTAATATGGTCGTTCCCGATCCCCACAACTAATACAAGCCCCTCCTCTGGCAACAGGGCGCGTAATTCATCCGCAACGGTGCTGAGCCTGCCATCCAACAGCTCTGCATCAGCGGAAAAAGGAGGAACCTCAACCGTGATATAGCTGCCCACCGGTTTGCCGATCGCCTGGGCGCCCTGCTCTGTTTGCACCTCAATCGCTGTAACGCATACACTCCCAGATTGATTGACGCGCGATTTCACGCCTGGGATCTCCCGGTCTGTCAATAGCTCGCGGCGTTCCAGTGCCAAATCCGTCCGAAAATTCAAATTCTTTTCTCCTTTCCTCCGCTTCTTTCTGGGTTTTCTCCTAGCCTTTCCTGCTCTAGTATGCGCTTTTCGCAGTCCATTTATCAGCAAAGTGCAAAACAGCGTTGATTTTGCAAAAAAGAGCTTGCTTTTTATGTGGGTTCATGCTATTATAATTACCTGCATGACAAGCTAAAGGAGGTGTGACGATGCCTAACATCAAATCAGCAAAAAAGCGCGTTCTCGTCAATCGGACAAAGGCGCAGCGCAATAAATCCCGCAATTCCGCTCTGAAAACCGCAATCAAAAAGGCTAATGCGGCAATTGACGCCAATGCGGCGGATAAAGAGCAAGTGGTTCAGATTGCCGTTAAGAAGATCGACCAAGCAGCGGCCAAAAACCTGATCCATAAGAACAATGCTGCCCGCAAAAGTCCGCTCTTGCTTGTAAGCTGAATGCCTCCAAATAAGAACCAGCGAACGTTGCAAACCCGCCAGCCCTCAGAGGCAGGGCGGGTTTTCGGTTTCTTTCTTGCGATTGGCGGTAAATGCCGAAAGATCTGCGGCAAAAGTTCAAATTAATTTCATTGACTTTTCGTACAGAGGCGGTTATAATCTTAGACATACGGAATGCCCAAATTTTTATACGGAGGTGCACAAAAAATGAAAGTTTTGAAAAAAATTTTGAAGGTTTTTGCGATTATCGCGGCGATTGCCGGTGCGGCAGCAGCGATTTATTTTGCCATTCAGAAGCTGACGGGTGGTAAAAGCGCGGCGGCGGAAGACGATTTTGAGAACTATGTCTCCTGCTCCTGCTGTGACGATGATTTCATTTCCGAAACAGTTGCCTAACGGTATCTCGAAACAAAACGAAGCTGCTTTTCTGCTTTTTGGCGGAAAAGCAGTTTTTTTGTTTTTCAGCGAAGGAAAGCAAAAAAGCGCCGCTCATTTTTTATAGAGCTGCTCGGTATCTAAACACGCTCCCCGTCGCTTTTTAAACGTCGATTAGTTTGTGAAAAGGTTGACAATTTAAAAAAAGCTGATATAATGATGCTAAAATGTCTCATATGATACATTTTAGGAGGCAAACAAATGAAAAGGGACCCAATGGAAACAGCAGCCGCCTTGCTGGCATCCAGCCCAATTTTTCAGGGAGCGATCCCTCAAGAGCTCCAGGCGTTTCTGCTGCGCGGCGGCGTGCCGCTCCATGCCTTTCAGCGCGGGGAAACGCTCTGCCTACCCGGGGCTCACAACGATTGCCTCGGTATGCTCGTTGAGGGCAGCGCACAGGTGAGCAAAGGCGGCAGCAACCGCCCTGTGCTAATGAGCACATTACAGCAAGGCGATTTGTTTGGAGCCGTTACCCTTTATGGATCGCGCGATTATTTCATCACGCGGGTGATTGCCCGCTCGCCTTGTACGGCGCTGTTTTTATCGCGGGAGCTTGTTGATGAGCTCCTGATGCAAGACCCCCGCTTTGCCCGGCAATATATCGCCTATCTGTCAGACCGCATTTATTTTCTCAACAGTAAGATCGATGCCTTCACCGGCGGCTCCGCAGAAAGCCGGCTCGCCGCTTATTTAATGGACAATCTCGCGCAGGCGGATACAGCAGAGCCTTGCGTGCATATGCGCACCAGTATGAACCAGCTGACACAATCGCTCGATATTGCTCGCGCTTCTCTTTACAGGGCATTTGAGCAGCTGGAGGAGGCAGGCGCAATCAGGCGGGAGGGCCGGGTGGTTTCGATTCTAGATCAGCAGAAACTGCGCGAATGCTCTGAAGGTTGCGGAGGTTGAATCGAAAGCGTTATTCCCGTTTTCCGCCCGAACGGGCGAAAGGCGTTGGCATAAAGTTTGATACATATGAAAGAAGGAATTTAAAATGAAAAAGGGCATGAAGCTTCTCTCCCTGATGCTGGCACTTTCCCTGCTGTTTGCCTTGGCTGCCTGCGGTACCACTGGCACAGGGGATGAACCCTCTACCGAAGCCGCGCAGAGTTCATCGCCTGTCGCGCAGGACGTTACGCTCAACGTGGCGGCGTTGAAGGGGCCTACCGGCATCGGCATGGTGAAACTGATGAAGGACGCTAAGGACGGCGCCACTGCAAACAAATACAACTTCACCCTTGCAGGTGCGCCAGATGAAATCACAGCAAAATTCGCAAGCGGTGAGTTTGATATTGCAGCCGTTCCTGTGAACCTAGCCGCCGCTCTTTACAATAAAACAAAGGGCAATGCGCAGGTGATGGCAGTCAACACCCTAGGCGTTCTTTATATCCTTGAAAACGGTAATTCAATCCATTCTATTTCCGATCTCAAGGGCAAAACGATCTATGCCACCGGTAAGGGCGCTACGCCGGAATATATCCTAAATTACCTGCTGGAGCAGAACGGTATCGACCCAGAGAAGGATATCACGATTGAATACAAATCCGAGCATGCAGAGCTTGCCACGCTGATGGCCTCCGGCAAAGCGGCGATTTGCATGCTGCCGGAGCCGAATGTAACGAGCGTTCTGCGTGAAAACAAGGAAATCCGCCGCGCATTAAACCTGACCACAGAGTGGGATAAGGCGACGGAAAAATCCGGTGAAAAAAGCACGCTTGCGCAGGGGTGCATCATCGTCAATAAGGAATTTGCGCAAAAAAATAAGGCTGCGGTGGATCAATTCCTCACGGAATACAAGGCTTCAGTTGATTATGTCACTGAAAGTGCGGTAGACGCTTCCCAACTGGTGGAAGAGTTCGGGATCATGCCCAAGGCCTTGATCGCAGAGCTCGCCATTCCGAACTGCAACATTATCTTCCTAGAAGGGGATTCCATGAAAACGACGATGCAGGCAAATCTGAACGTTCTCTTCAAAGCGAACGCAAAATCCATCGGAGGAGCAATGCCTGGTGATGACTTCTACTACAGCCGTTGACAGACGGCCCCGTTTCCCTTTGCTGAAAAAAAGCGCGGCGATCCTTTTTTGGATCGCCGTGTGGGAAATTGTATCGCTATGCGTGGGGCAGGAGCTTCTGGTTCCCTCCCCCGCGCAGGTTTTGGTCCGCCTTTTGCAGCTTCTGCGGGAGACGGACTTTTGGCTTATTTCTGCCGCTTCTCTTCTGCGGATCATGGCCGGCTATCTGGCAGCTGTGGTAGCGGCCGTTTTTCTGGCTGTGCTGACGAGTGCATCATCCTTTCTACATGCACTGGTTAGCCCCCTGCTCGGAATTATCAAGGCTACGCCCGTAGCTTCTTTCATTATTTTAGCGCTTGTCTGGCTGCGCGGCAACCAGATTCCGCCGTTCGCGGCTTTTCTGATGGTGCTGCCAATTATTTGGGCCAATGTCAGCGAGGGAATTCGCAATACGGACCGACAGCTATTGGAAATGGGCCGAATGTTCCGTTTCGGCCCATGGAAACGGCCTGGCGCATCTATGTGCCAAGCATTCTGCCCTATTTCATGGCGGGATGTACCACCGGCCTTGGGCTCGCTTGGAAGGCGGGCGTGGCGGCAGAGGTGCTCGCCATGCCGCGCAATTCAATTGGATTGCAGCTATATAACGCCAAAGTGTATTTGGAAACATCGGATTTGTTTGCTTGGACACTGGTCATCATTCTTTTGAGCATGCTGCTGGAAAAGCTCCTGGTCGCACTGATGCGCCGCCTCAGCACACGCCTGCTGCGCTGCGCGCCGAAGCAAGAAGGAGAGAAACCCTCATGAACCTAGAAGTTTGCCATCTAAAAAAGCATTACGCGGGGCAGACCGTGTTGGAGGATTTTTCCCTCACGCTGCCCTCTGAGGGCGTTACTGCGCTTTGCGGCCCCTCCGGCTGCGGAAAAACCACCCTCATGCGGCTGATTGCCGGGTTGGAAACGGCGGATGCCGGCACGATCAACGGCCTAGACGGCGCCAAAATCTCCATGGTATTCCAAGAGGACCGCCTGCTGCCCTGGTGCACAGCAGAGCAGAATATCGCTATCGCCGCTCCTGGGACAGAAGCAGCCTTTTGGATGGAGCAGTCCGGAATTGCAGATGCGCGCCAAAAGCTACCGGATGAACTCAGCGGCGGTATGCGCAGGCGGGTTGCCATCGCCCGTGCGTTGGCCTACGCAGGCGCCCTGTTTTTGCTGGATGAGCCCTTTAAAGCGCTCGACGACGCCACACGCGCCAAGATGATCGCCTGGACAATGCAGTCGATTGGGAAAAAACCGACGATTTTAGTCACCCATGAGCTCACAGAAGCAGCCGCTATGGCAAACACCGTTTTGCTATTGAATGGCCCGCCTTTGCGGATTATCCGCACGGTTTCCCTCCCGATCCCTTTTTATGAGCGGAGCCCGGAGCAAATTCAAATTTACCGCAATCAGCTGGATCAGGCACGCAGTCAATAAAACAGCCGGATATTTCTAAAAACTGCTGGGAAGCCATGTGTTCCCAGCAGTTTTTTTGCGCCATTTCCCTATGCAGTAAGAAAACAAAATCATTATATTTCCATAGATGTGAATAATATCGCATTTAATATACGAGAATAATGGTTAAAAGTAACGCTTTATCGTACTACAATAAACGAAACGTTACAAGGTGGTGATGAGATGGCGCGCGTTTTGGAGACCATTACAAAATATCGACTGGCCCATAGATGGACGGAATATGAGCTCTCCGTCCGGTCAGGCCTGCCGCAATCTACAATTTCCTCTTGGTATCGTAAAGAAATGACGCCATCTATATCCTCCCTGGAAAAAATCTGTGCAGCCTTTGACCTGACCCTGGCACAGTTTTTCGCGGAAGAAGAGGAATTTTCCGTGCTGACACCGGATCAGACACAGCTTCTAGAGCAGTGGATGACGCTCTCGGCAGAGGAAAAACACCTTTTATTACAGCTCATCAGCCATATGAAATAAAAATAGCCGCTGGACAAGTGTGTGCGGCAAGCTGGCTGCATCATCTCTTTAACCCCATGAGATCGTAATTGGCTTTGCCTTGTTACTCCGCTGCGCTTCGTAATAAAAAATCGCCGGTAACAAACTGCTCTCATAAAGGTTGCGTATCTCTTTGTTCCATGAGGTTGCGGCAGGCTTTGCATCGAAAACGAGCCTGCGGCTGATGCGGGAACCACCATCATCATCCAAATAACCGGTGACTAACTGTGCCCGTAAACGGCTGGTAGCTCTTGAACCTGTGCTATTTAGGCAGGCTCCGATTTGTTGCTCCGTAATAAAAAAGCCTCCATTCAGAATTGAATGGAGGCAAAAATTATTTTTTCTTAGCCGACGACCTGTACGTTTGCAGCGCGCAGCTTATTGCTGTCCTTCGGATCGGGCTCCGTATCAAACGTAACCTTCTGGCCCTCTGTAAGAGATTTATAGCCATCCGCCTGGATTGCGGAGAAATGCACAAATACATCCTCGCCGCCGTCGTCATTTGAGATGAAGCCATAGCCTTTTTCTGAGTTGAACCATTTTACTGTACCGTTATTCATAGAGCTGGTACCTCCTAAAATATTTTGTATCCGATCTTGCACCAAAAAAAAATCACATCTCTGTAAACCATCAAACGGACAATGACTTACAAAAAATGTGAGATCAATGCGTGGTTAGAATACAAATATAGTATATCGCAAGCGTTTGGTAAAGTCAAGATCCTTTTTACAGTTTTCAGGAAGTTTTGTAGAATGGGGCGGCATGCCGGCCGTGCATAAAAAAACCGCTTACGTGTCTCCGCATCCACCTGAAGCGGTTACTGTTTACCAAATATTTAAAAATTATCGCCCTTACTTTACAAATTAACCCTTTTATTCGTCAATTTATGCAAAATCACACGCCATAATATGGGCAAAAGAGAGATATATGATTTTATCACGATTTTTAAGCCGTCGTGATATCATTATATGGTATAATGCGATAAAATTCTACAAATCATGAAATATGGAGGGTTTCCCATGAAAAAAGACAGTGTCCGTTTTACTGTGTGCATTCACAAAGAACTTTTTGAAAGATTGGATTATGTATCACAATTTTATGGATGCTCGAAGTCGCATGAACTTCGCCGAATGATTGAAAGGGAACTGGTCCAGTTCGAGTGCACCTATGGAACCATTCCAGAGCGCCACGATCATAAGCATTTATCACAATATTGACCCAGCGTGTCAAAAATTACAAAGAGGCTGATGCAAAATAGTTTCCTGTTGCATCAGCCTCTTTTCCTTTGGGAGAGCATGTTTGGCAGCCTCCACTGTTCCGCCCCATCTATCCATGCCTCAAAAAATGCCGAACTTCGCAACGCATCGTTTCCCAATTAGGTCGATGAAAGCAAGATCCAATATCTTTGATAAACCTGCCCGTCCTTTACGACCTCGTTTTCCAAAACGCCGCCGCAGCTTTGTATGGTCCGCGCAGAGGCGATATTTTCCTTCCGGCAGGTAATTAAAATACGATGCATTCCACGCTCCCTGCATTTAAGCAGGGCAAGCCGGAGCATCTCCGTTGCATAGCCCTGCCTGCGCTCCCCAGGGCGCACGCTATAGCCGATATGGCCGCCGGATTGGAACAGAACCTCATTCAGCCGGTGGCGCACATCGATAAAACCGACCAGACGATGGTCAGTCAAGCGGATAGCTAGATAATTGGAGGCGGGCACGAGGCCCCGCCCAACTGTTTCTTCTCTGCTGTTAGCCCGCACGGCCTGGAGCCAACGCTCGAAGGAAGGCGCCCGATCGAGCCCTGCGCAGCCGGCCATGTGATCCCCCGCCTCTAAAAATTCCGTCCGATAGGCGAGGATCTGCTCCCGAAACCTTTCCTCCGGTGCGGCCAGGGTCAATCGTATCATAAAAAATCCCCCTTGACTTCTCTTGCCGCCTAGGATATCATAAGAACGGCTTCAATACAACCAAAAGAAAGCGAGGCGGATGGAATGTATCTGCGTTTGATGCAAAATACGGTAAAATCAGCAGCCCTTCTGCCCGCCCTCGTGGAATAAATTGCAGTTATTCCCCTTATATTGCCGGCAGGAGCGCCTCTGGTTTTACCAGAGGCGTTTTTTATACCCAAAAACGCTGCATTGAGGGGATGATTCCGCCTGTTTCCCGCCTGCCATGTGGAAGCATGCGCTCCTTTTTGCAGTGATGCAGGAAAGGATGTTTTTTATGCTCGAATGCAGCCATATTTCAATTGAGCACAGAGAGAGCGGCCGCCCTCTATTGCACGATTTTAGCTTTACGCTGCACCCAGGCGACCGCGTAGCCTCATAGGCGAGGAGGGAAATGGCAAGAGCACGCTGCTAAAGCTCATCTGTGAGCCGGAGGCGATCCGGAGCTATTGCCATGTTAGCGGCCGGATTGAATTGCATGGCGCGCTGCCCGGCTATCTGCCGCAAAGGCCGGATACAGCCCTTCTCAATACACCTGTGCATGAACTATTTCCAGATGGGCCGGATTATAATCTGATCTCCCAGCTCACAATTCCGGCAGAGGCGCCGTTTTCCGAGCGTCCGCTTGCCGCTTTTTCCGGAGGGGAGCGCATCAAGCTGCTTTTACTGCGTACGCTGATGCAGGGGCCGGATTTTCTCGTGCTCGACGAGCCAACCAATGATTTGGATCTTCGTGCATTAGATTGGCTGGAACGGCTGATTTTGTCATCGAAGATCCCAGTTCTCTATGTATCTCACGATGAAACGCTGTTGGAACATACAGCCAATGTGATCCTGCATTTTGAGCAGATACGCCGTAAAACCGCTGCTCAACACACCCTTGAACGCATGGGCTACCGCGCCTATGTGGAGCGGCGAAACGCTATGCTCGCCCACCAGGAGCAGATAGCCGCCAAACAGCGGGCGGACCAGCGGGCGCGGGAGGATCGCTGGCAGCAGATTTATCAGCGCGTGGAGCATGAGCAAAACGTTATTACCCGCGCAAACCCAAGCGGGGGCCGGCTGCTCAAAAAGAAAATGCACGCGGTAAAATCGCAGCAAAAGCGCATGGAGCGGGAGCAGGAGGAGTTCCTCAACTTTCCAGACCCAGAGGAGGCCGTAGAGCTCTTTTTTAACAGGGAGCTGCGCTTCCCCAAGGGGAAAGAGGCCTTCTCTTTTTACCTGCCCCACCTTCAGGCAGGAGAAAAAGCCCTTGCAGACCATATAAAGCTTACGCTGACCGGCCCTGCACATGCCGCGGTGATCGGCGAAAATGGAGCGGGCAAAACAACTCTTTTGCAGGCGATTTGGGAGGAGCTGAAGCAGCGCAAGGATATCCACGCCGGTTATATGCCGCAGGATTATCTTACCCTTTTGGACGGGGAGCAAACGCCGGTTGAAATCCTTTGGGATGGCGGAGACCGGGCCGCCCTCACCTTGGCCCGTACAAGGCTCGGAAGTATGAAATTTACCGCAGATGAAATGGAGCGGCCCGTTCGCACGCTCAGCGGCGGCCAGCAGGCAAAACTCTGCCTGCTTAAGCTATTGCTCGGCGGCTGCGATGTGCTTTTGCTTGATGAACCGACGCGCAATTTAAGCCCTTTGACCGGGCCGGTCATCCGGGAAGCGCTGCGCCATTATGGCGGCGCATTTTTATGCGTGACGCATGACCGCAAGCTGATCTCAGAGGTCTGCACCCAAGTATACCAGCTGACGGAACACGGGCTTGAACGGCAGACATGATGATCGGATCGATCAAACAGATCGTCCAGATTCATACAAATATCCGTTTTTGTATCAATTTGTTCATGATACTGTTATCACTTTGTAACCGTTTCCTGAAAAAATTACGATTTGTAACTATTGGCGTTTCTACGTAATAAAATTGTAGCGATCTGTAATCGAATTCATGTTTATTTCCGCCTGCCTCCGCCCTATAATAAAAACAAGATCAAATGATAAAGGAGCGGAGCTATATGAAAGCTTATATCCAAAGCAAAAAAACGATGATTCTTTCCCTTTCCATTATTGCATTCCTGTTCCTCTCAGCGGTCGTCATTGCTCTGCTTTTTAATGACGTTACGCCAGCCGCCATGCTGGCCGTTTAATGCTTCAAACTGCCCACATCCGGGAGGAGCTTTTCTCCCGTTTCCCCTCCATATCAAAAGCGGCGCCGGGTTTCCACCCGGCGTTGTCTTTTCTTCAGCGGGAGAAATGCCTAGTTTTGCCGACAAAACTGCATTTCGTAAAGCGGATAAAACCCATTGTATATGATAAATCGTTAACAATCTTTCTCCACATTCTGCGTTTTTCGTCGAACCCACCTTGTTCTCCAAAAAAACGGCCCGGTTATCCACACTTTCCACCGAGTTTTCCACACTTTTGCACAAACTTTCAACTATACAAGTCGTATAAAGCAGTAATTGCCAATTCTTTTTCCACCCTCTGCCGTATAAAGATTCTGCTGACTGACCAAAATAGGAGCAGAACAGAATTGGAACGAGGGAGGATGCGCCATGATAAAGGGTGTCAACCGTCAGGTTGTAGAGGTGAGCGATACAGGCAGCGAATACTTTGAACGGATTTTATTTATTGTGAAACCGGAATATGCGACTGTCAGCGAGGGCAAGGTTCGGGAACGGGTAGAACAGATCGCCCAGGCAACAGGTGCGCCTCCTCCCACCAAGGCCAAACGCAGGCCCCTGCTCTCCGCCGCCAAACTAACCGCTGCGGCAAGCGTTGGCGCTGCCGTGGCCACTTTGATCGCGCATTTGTGAAGGAACCGGTTGCATGAGAAGAGCTGCTAAAATGGGTTTGGAATAGAATAGGCCCCAGGCACACGTTAGCTGGGCTCTGCATGAAGCCCAAAAATAAAAATCAATTTTCGAGACCATTGTAAAAAGCACGCTGCAAACCGGGATTATTCCCCTTGCAGCGTGCTTTGCGATTAAAAATTAAGGTTATTACAAACAAAGCGCGCAACAAAGCACATCCTACCAAACGCCGATCGATCCAATTGATTTTTTTCTTCCGCCGCTTAGGAAACGACCCGCTATTTTTCGTTTTGGTAAAAACAATGCCCGCGCAAAATACAAGGTTTCAAGCGAATTGTCCTTTTGCATAAAAGAATTCCCTGATGACTCGATTTCTCTGTTTTAGCAAAACATACAATTCGTTGCAGAAAAAAACACAAAATCTATGCTTGACTTCTATGGGAGCGGAAGGTATACTAAACACACAACTTTTTCCAAAGACACTTTATGAAAGGAGGCGGGTTCAAAGTGACGAAGACGTATGGAGCGTAACGTGCTGCTGGTAGCGTATGTGTGGAATCATACATTTTCCAACGCGTATAGGGGTAATGCGCAAATTTTTGCACAGTCAGCGGTTGTTTTGCCCGCCTTTCTTCTGAATCAGATTTCAATTGGGGAAGTTCCCTCGTAAGGAGTCTTCCTCGCGGAAATCTCATAAGAATCGCGGCTTCAAAGCATCCCTGATTGCTTCAGGGATGCTTTTTTTCTTTGGAAAAAAGAAAAAGGGAATCCAATAAAAAGCGGGTTCCATGAAAGAGAGGAGCTGAATGACTTGAAAAATGAAAAACGGGCAGTAAGCCGAAGGCGCACCGGGCTAATTCTCCACTTTCTACGTGGGAATGCGCATTTATTTTTGATCGCACTGGTGTTTTCCATGCTGAACACGGTTTTTAACGCGCTTACGCCACAAATCATCCGGATCACGGTGGATTCGATCATTGGCGGCGCTCCGGCCGCAATCCCAGGCTTTATCAAGGGAATCGTGCCTGAAGGGATTTTTGCCGGGAGCGGCATGGCAGCGCTGCTCTTGGCTGCGGGCGCGGTGTTGGCGGTATCCATTTTATCCGGAGTGAGCACTGTATCTTTCCCGCATGGGGTTGGCAAAGGGGACGGAGAATTTCCTTAAAGCGCTACGCGACCGCCTTTATGAACATATTCAAAAGCTGCCTTTCGCCTGGCATGTGCAACATCAAACCGGCGAGATCATTCAGCGCTGCACCTCCGATGTGGATGTAATCCGCAATTTTGTGTGCAACCAGCTGCTGGAAGTGATCCGAACGATCTTTTTAATCGCCCTGTATATGAGCATCATGTTCACAATGAATGTGAAAATCAGCCTGATCGCACTCTGTTTTATCCCGGTGGTAGCCGCTTATTCCGGCATTTTCTATGCAAAAATTGCAAAGCGGTTCCGCAAGGCGGACGAGGCAGAGGGCGCGCTCTCCTCCACCGTGCAGGAGAACCTGACCGGCGTGCGTGTGGTGCGGGCATTTGGCCGGGAAGCATTCGAGATTGAGCGGTTTGATCATAAAAACAATCATTTTGCAAACTTATGGATTCGGCTCGGCCGTCTAATGAGCACATACTGGGGCATCGGCGACCTGATGACGGGGCTTCAAATCCTCTGCGTTTTATGCGCCGGCGTAATCACCGCGGTGAATGGGGAGATCACGCTTGGCGAGTTTCTGGTATTTGTCTCCTATAACGCCTCCCTCGTTTGGCCGGTGCGCGGGCTTGGGCGCATCCTCTCCGATATGAGTAAGGCGGGTGTGTCCATTGACCGCGTCGGCTATATTTTAGAGGCGGAGGAAGAGGAAGATCCGCCGCAGGCGAAACGACCTCCGATGAATCAGGAGATCCGCTTTGAACACGCAACCTTTTGCTATGAAGGGCAGAAGCCGGTGCTCGATGATGTGACCTTTACCATCCCGGCAGGTAAAACCTTTGCCATCCTCGGTAGCACGGGCAGCGGCAAATCGACCCTGATGCATCTGCTCGACCGGCTTTATGATCTGCCGGAAGGCAGCGGCAGGATCACAATCGGCGGTGTGGACATCCGGGAGATTTCACGCAGCTACCTGCGCGGCAAAGTCGGCATTGTTTTGCAGGAGCCGTTCCTTTTTTCCCGCACGATTGCGGAGAATATCCGGGCAACCAGGCCAGGCGCATCGCTCGAAGCAATCCGCACCGCCGCCGGAATCGCCTGCGTGGATGAGGCAATCGACGGTTTTTCCTCCGGCTACGACACAATCGTGGGCGAACGGGGCGTTACGCTTTCCGGTGGGCAGAAGCAGCGGGTTGCCATTGCCCGTATGCTCATGCAGCAGGCGCCGATTATGATCTTTGATGATTCCCTTTCCGCCGTGGATGCGGAAACTGACGCGGCAATCCGTAGGGAGCTTCACAGCAAGCTTGGGAATACCACAGTGATCCTCATCTCCCACCGCATCACAACTCTGATGCAAGCGGATGAAATCCTGGTGCTCGACGGCGGCAGGGTGATGCAGCAGGGAACGCATGAGGAGCTGATTGCCCAAGAGGGCATCTACCGTTCGATTTATGAAATCCAGATGAACAGCGACGATAGGGAGCTGTTGGAACAGGCGGAATTCTTTCCGCTCAAAGGAGGGGTTGAAAATGGCTTATGAAGAGCAGGATTATAACAAACGGGCGTTTGAGTGGCCGGTATGGAAAAGCATTTTGCCTTACCTAAAGCCTTATCAAAAAACACTCCTTGTCATTTTAACGCTCAATCTCGCCTGTGCGGCGATCGATATTCTGATGCCATTATTTCAGCGGTATGCAATCGATCATTTTATTGAGGCGCGCACCTCGTCCGGCCTGATTTCCTTTGCCGCGGCCTATGCAGGTGTAATCGTGTTTCAGACGGTCAGCGTCATTTGTTTTACGCGCGGCTGCATGCGGGTGGAGATGGGCATGGGGCGCGATCTCAAGCGCGCGTGCTTTGTGCATATGCAGACGCTCTCTTTTTCCTATTTTAATATAACGCCGGTAGGGTACATCCTTTCCCGCATTATGAGTGACACCAACCGCATTGCAGGATTGATGGCGTGGAACCTGATCGATATTCTATGGGCGCTGTTTTATGTGCTTGGCGTGTTTGCGGCGATGCTGGTGCTTAACCCCGCCCTTGCTTTGCCAGTGATTCTTGTGGTTCCAGTCATCGCAGTATTGACCGCATATTTTCAAAATAGAATTCTACATTGGAACCGTAAAATCCGCAAGGCGCATTCTCACGTGACGAGCGCCTACAATGAGGGAATTATGGGCGCCAAAACCTCAAAGGCGCTTGTGATCGAGGAGCAGAACTATCAGGAATTTCAGGGCGTCAGCAACGGGCTGCGCAAGGCCTCCGTTCGCTCTTCCCAGCTCAGTGCCATTTATATTCCGCTGGTGATGTTTTGTAGCTCATTAGCGACGGCAATTGTCCTCGCACGCGGCGGGCAAATGGTGCAAGAAAACTTGATCCAGATTGGCACGCTCTCCGCCTTCACTTCTTATGCAATCGGCATTTTTGAGCCGATTCAGCAGCTGGCGCGCACCATTGCGGAGGCCATCTCCGTGCAGGCGAATATTGAGCGCGTGACAGGCCTGCTCGATGTGAAGCCGCAGATCGTTGATCGCCCTGAGGTAGAGGAGCGCTATGGCAATGTATTTCACCCAAACAAGGAGAATTGGGAGCCCATCCGTGGGGAGATCGAGTTTTGCGACGTTTCTTTTCACTATCCGGATGGGGAGGAGGAAATCCTCCATCATTTTAACTTAAAGATTCCCGCCGGCTCCACCATTGCAATTGTAGGGGAAACGGGCGCTGGAAAAAGTACGCTGGTCAACCTTGCCTGCCGGTTTTTTGAGCCGACAAGGGGGCGGATTTTGATTGATGGGCGGGATTACCGCGAGAGAAGCCAGCTCTGGCTCCACAGCCATCTGGGATATGTCTTGCAAAACCCGCATTTGTTTTCAGGCACTGTAATGGAAAATATTCGCTATGGGCGGCTGGATGCAACGGACGGGGAAGTGATCGCCGCAGCCAAGGCCGTATCGGCGGACCAGGTGGTAAAAAAGCTGGAAAAGGGCTATCAAAGCGATGTGGGGGAAGGCGGCGACCGTCTCTCTACCGGTGAAAAGCAGCTAATCTCCTTTGCTCGCGCGGTGCTGGCGGATCCACGCATTTTTGTGCTGGATGAGGCAACCTCCTCTATTGATACGCAGACAGAGCAGCTGATCCAGCAGGCAACCGCGAAGCTACTGCAAAACAGAACTTCCTTTCTGATTGCCCACCGCCTTTCGACGATTCGTCAGGCGGACTTGATCTTAGTGGTGAAAGATGGGCGGATCGTAGAGCAGGGAAAACACATTGAGCTACTGCAAAAAAAGGGATATTATCACGATTTATACAGCAGGCAGTTCGAGGAAGAATCCTCTATGCGAATTTTGGAGGCGTAAGATTCTCCCTGTATCTGATTTTCCATTCAGAAGGAGGGCACACTATCGAAGAGATGAAAGATTGAGGGATTGATCATTTATGAAAAAAGAATTTGAATTTATAGAGCGGGAGCCTTCCGTCAGGGTCGTCTGCCGAAAGAGTAGCCGCCAAAGCCTTTTTCAAAAACTGCGAGACGCGCTGGAGGAATCTGCGCCTGATCTTTCTATTGAGGAAATAAAGAGTCAAGTACCGCCAGACCAGATGTTTTCAGCGGCGCTTGCCTGTTTGATCTTTCGCAGAGTACGGCATCAGCGGGAAGAACCGTATAAATAAACGCATGTTAGAAAAAAGCTAAAAAAACGGGCCGGTATGCAATGCTTAACATTGTACACCGGCCCATTGACTATTGATTTTTTGCCGCGACCCCCACAACTACTGTGATGTCATCCGCATGGCCATCCGTTCTTTTGCGCGCCGCTTCTTCAGAGATCCGGTCGGCAAGCGCCTGTGCGCCGCTCCCCTCAAATTGCTCGAGTTCCTCAAGAATCCATCCGGTACCGGCGCCAAGCGCGCCATCAGAGACCAAAAGGATTAAATCTCCCGGCTGAAGCTTTGTTTGAAAATTGGAAAACCGGGCTTCCCGCAAAATCCCCGCAGGCATTGAGGCGCGCTCTAACAGCTCTGCCTTTCCTGCTCGGCGCAAAAAGGAAGCGGCCGCCCCCGCTTTGCAAACGGTGCATGCCCCTGTATAAAAATCAAAACAGGCAAGGTCGAGCGTAGCGAAGGATTCCTCTTCTGATTTTGCAAGCAAAGCAGAGTTCACAATCCGCAGGGCGGTATCAAAGCCAAGCCCCGATTTTACAAGCTTTGAAAACAGGCCGCTCGCCATCGCGGCATCCACGGCGGCCCGCCCACCCGTGCCCATCCCATCGCTGATGAGCAGAATCTGCCGGCCGCGCCCATCGCGGAAGGTTTCAAACGTATCCCCGCACAAGGCAGATTCGCCGCAGGTGCGCTGGCTGGCTCCAGTGCGCATGGTAAAAGGCGCTTTTTCGCTGCATGTGAGATAGAGTTCCCCGCTGATCATTTCCAAGCAGGGTGGATCAAAAGCCCGCCCGCAGGCCTCTTGAAACAGGGAGGGGAGTTCCTTTTGATGGAGCTTCTCTATACCCGGTTGGCCCGTAGCTTCAATATACATCCGTCCATTTGCATCAAGGCGGCATATGGTTTCCTGTATTTCCATTCCTGCCCCTTCTAACAAATCGTGGATACGCAGGGCTGTTTCATCATCGAAGAAAAGCTCTTCCCCATAATCGAGTGATAAATCTTCCAGCAAATCCGCCATCTCACCAAATTGATCCGCGATCACCGCCCGAAGTCGACCCATTCGATTTTGTGCGCCGGCGCGTGCGATATGGGCGGAAAACTCCTCCCGATACCGGTCGAGCAAGCTGGCCATCCGGATACAACGGCCGGCAAACTGTGCGGGAAGTTTGTCCGGAGACAGGGGCTCCCCTTTTTCCAGGAGCGCCCCGATGCATTGCACTGCCTCCAGGGTTTCCGTCTCTTTTTCCGCCCAGCACTGCTCCTTCATACCACACTGGCCGCAGACGGATTCCCGCACTTGGCCATGCAGCGTATGAAAACCAGGGGTGTAAAGCCTTTTTAAGCTTTCCGACACGGCATCAACCGAAGTGGAAACATAGCGCATACCGGAAGCCGCCTCGTGAAGGCGGACGGAAAGCGCACGGGAGGCATCCTGAGAGTGAATTACAGTGGAGGGATTGAGTACAGATTCTATTTTTTCGATCCATCTCGTGGGCAGGAAGACGAACAGGACGGTAGCCGCTGCCGTTTCGATCAACGTATGAACCGCCTGGGCGCTCCCTCCCTCTAAAATAACAACCACACCGTTGGCAGCGGCAAAGGCTGCCGCACATCCGAATTGCCCAAGCGGGGCGAACAATCCGGCCAGCAGGCCGCCAAAAGCATAGGACCCGGTTAGGAAACGGAATCCTTCTCCAAACCCCATGGCAACCCCTGCCACGATCCCGGCAATACTGCCCCCGGCCTCCCGGCCGCAACGCGCGCCCAGCAAAATCAGAAGTACGGCTGCAATCCTGGCCGGCGCGATCCCGCTCACATCAAAGCCCGCAAGCGCAAATAACAGGATCGCAAAGGAAGATACGATGCAAGCGGTTTCCTGGGGAGCAAGCACGCGCAGGGAGCCGAACTGGCTGAGGAGAGAAAAAGAGCGGTAGAAAAAATAGGCGGCGCCGCCAGCTAACAGAGACTCTGCGCCATAGAGGGCCGCCAACGCGGCCGTTAATCCCTCTGACATACCGAGCGCAAGCCCTGTAACCAAGCAGCAAGAAGCCGCGGTCACGCAGGAGAGTGCCTGAGACAGCGTTTCTTTTTTCACTTGCCGGAGGGCGAAACTGATTACAGACGCCGCAACCACGCTCGCTATATACCGAAGTGGCGTCGCTCCATCCGCGCCGGAAAATAAATAACCGAGGCTCGCCCCCAGCGAGGCTGCTAAAATGCCGTCTTTGGGGACGCCGGCCACCAGCGCGACCCCTAGCGGGGAAAAAGAGCCAAAAACGGCCGCCTGAGCGAGCGCAAATCCGGAAACCAACGTAAACGCCTGCCGAAGCAAAAAGCGGGCCGCGGCGGGAATTTCCCGAGGGAATGCGCGAGCAAAAGGAAGCGCCTGTCCTCTGTTTTTCATCATTGACACACCACGCTTTGCAAAAGCTGGGCCTGTCCACCCGCGGGCGGGGAAAGGCTCTCCTGACATTATAGACAGGCCTTTGCAAAATTTGTGTCGGATTGCGAAGCAGAAGAACGGCGCTTTTCTGATCTTTATTATTTTTTCATGCGAAGAAAGTAGAAAAGAACCCATCACAGAGGATTCATTGTGTTATTGTGTGCTTTTGGAAGTTGCCTTATGATTTTCCGCATAGATAAACAACCGATAGTTGAGCTCTTCCGCCTTTTTGCGCAGCCAAAGCGTTTTGGGCGTTTTCACCTCGGTGCCGTCGCTTTCAAACACTTGAATCGTGCGCAAATAGGGTTCCTTCCGGCAGGCCGTGATGGTGATTTTCAGCTTTTGCGTTAAGATGGGCCGGAACCGTGCGATTTTAGAAAATCCAATCACTGTACCGCTGTAAATCTGCTTCCACCGGCTACCGGACAAAACCTCGATTGTAAAGGCCTCCACGCGCTGGGAATAGCGCGTATCCTCCTGAAGGACAATTTTATCAATCAAAGATTCCCGCTTAAAATCAAGCAGCACAGTGTAGCGCTCTGCCTGCACAAGAGGCGAATAGCAGCTTTCGTCTGGCCGCAGGCAGTTTTTGATGAAAAATCCCTCTTTCCCCTCCGGCGCAGTGATGCGCTCGAAAAGCACTTGATGAGAAAAGGCGGAGCGGAGCCTTCTGCCGAGCTCCGCGAGACGAGCGGCATCTTTTTCATGGATGAGCCCACGCTGATCCGGTGGGATGTTTAAAAGCAGCAGCGTATTCCCACCCACCGTGGAATAATAAAGATGCAGCAGATTATCAATGGAGCGCACTCTCCCATTCTCTTTTTGATGAAAAAACCAGCCTGGCCGGATGGAAACGTCTGCCTCGGCGGGGTACCAGATCAGCTCATCGTGCCCTTCCAGCGCCCTGCGGCTTCCAAGATCGCTATAGGCGATATCAGCCCCTTTTTTGCGGAAGGCAGGATCATCCGCCTGCTGAGAATTATTTTCGATCGTCTGAATATCGTATGCAAAACGCGGCACCACATTCCACTCAGAGCGCCGGGTAATTCCGCTTTCGTTTCCAATCCAGCGCACATCCGGCCCGCAGTTGGATATGATACAACCCGGTTGTAAGCGTCGAATGGTTTCATAATAGCGGTCAAAATCATATGCCTGCTTCGGCTTTCCATCAAGATAGGTACCGCATGCGCCGTCGAGCCATACAGTGAAGATCTCACCATACTGTGTTAAAAGTTCCGTAAGCTGCCCCACGTAAAACTCATCATATGCAGGCGTTCCATAACGCTCATCGTGCCGATCCCATGGGGAGAGGTAAATGCCGAATTTCAGCCCATATTTTGCACAGGAGCGAGAAAGCTCCCCCACAATATCGCCCTTTCCATTCCTGTAAGGGCTTAAAGCCACGGTGTAATTTGTAAGCTTGCTCGGCCAAAGGCAAAAGCCATCGTGGTGCTTGGCGGTCAAAATCGCACCGCGCATACCTGCGTTGCGCAGCGCACGCACCCATTGATCCGTATCCAACTGCGTCGGGCAAAAAAGGGATGGGCTTGCCTTGCCGTCACTCCATTCCTTATCCAAAAAGGTATTCATTCCGAAATGGAGAAACGCGTAAAACCCAAGCGACTGAATCTCCAATTGGCGGGTGCTGGGTGTGATTGAGGTGTAAAAATCGAGCCGGTTCATTCAAAAATTCCTCCCCGCATATAGCCTAAAAGGCCATTATGATTGGCTATTGCACCATGCGCATAAAACCTTCCTCTGTGAAAAATGGCGATGCCGCTTTGCGGCAGGAGGCGTTTCGCGCCGACAACCATTTTTCCAATGCTTCAAAGTACAGTTTACAAGGGACTACACAGGGTAACGGTCTGACGGGGGGGTGCCTGCCGCCCGTCAGATTTTCCATGTGATGTTCAAGCTGTCGCTTGTAGCGGCTACGGTGATAATCATCAAATCCACCACCCGCCGTTTGTCGTCAAAGGATACATTCTCCCATGTGTCGAGGTAGCCGGAAATCTGGCTGACCTGTTCCGGGCTGGTGACTTCCACCGTCAACTCTGCTATCTGATTCACAAGTTCCTGCTTGCGCCCGTCCAGTTCCTCTATCTTCACATTCACATAGGAGACAGGACATTGTTTGCGCCCGTCAGACTGTCCACCAGCTTTTCAATCTCGCTGTCCACATGGGCAAGCTCCACTTGCAGGGCGGCAATTTTCGGGTTTGCCTTTGCCGCTTTCTTTCTGCCAGTCAGCGTCTTGTAGCTTGCCAGCTTTTTGACCATCTGCTGATAAACAACTGTTTCCAGTTCTCCCGTGATGATTTTCCCACACCCCGGACAACTCATGTTATCCAGACATTTCGTACAGCGGAGGGATTGCTTGCCGGAGGGATTGAAGATACTCATAAGAGCATAGCCGCAGTTCCCGCACTTGATTTTCCCTGCCAGCCATGTGTGGGTGGCTTTCCGGGCGGACTGGATTTTCATGTTGTTCATCAGTTTCTTGCGGCACGCCAGCCAGATGTCAGAGGGGACAATGCCCTCATGGGGAGCCAGCACCAGCATTTGGTCTTTCAAGTCGTTTTTCTTGCTGGCCTTTACATCCCGCCCCTGATACAGATAACACCCGTTCATTCCCGTAAAGTCGGCGGCGTCATTGACAATGGCCGTCCCCTGACTTTTGAAAAACTCGTACACATCTAAGTCCGCTTGCACATAAACGGGATTGCGTAACATCTGTGCCAGCGTGGGGCGTATCAGTTCTTTGCCGTAGAACAAAATCCCCTGTTCCGCAAAGTAGCGGGTAATGTCCCCGTAGGAGGTTGTAGGCTGTGCGTACATCTCAAATATCAGCTGGATATTGGCCGCTTCATCCGGGTTTACTACCAGCTTCTTTGTGTTGATACCGTCCATTTTGATAGGCTCGGTATGGAAGCCGTAAGGGGCTTTCCCGCCCATTTTGAAGCCCCGCTGACTGCGGGAGTAGTAAGCGTCCGTCACCCGCTTCTGTATCGTTTCCCGTTCCAACTGGGCGAACACGATACAGATATTCAGCATAGCCCGCCCCATAGGAGTAGAGGTATCAAATTTTTCCGTGGAGGACACAAACTCTACATTGTACTGCTGGAATAGTTCCATCATATTAGCAAAATCCAGAATGGAACGGCTGATACGGTCAAGTTTGTAAACAATGACCTTTGCAATCAAGCCCCGTTTGATATCCCGCACCAGTTCTTGAAACTTCGGGCGGTCTGTATTTTTGCCGCTGTACCCTTTGTCTGTGTATTCCTTGCAGTTCCAGCCTTTCAATTCGTATTTGCAAAACTCAATCTGGCTTTCAATGGAAATGCTGTCCTTTTTGTCTACCGATTGCCTTGCATAGATTGCGTCTATTCTGTTGTTCATTTGTCGCTTCTTTTCTCAAACAACGCCTTGCGGCTTATGTTAAAAGAAACGGAGCTGCTGACCGTTCTATTATACCGTCAGCAGCCCCGCAAATCAACGGTGGCTTCGGAAAATCTTACGCCCCGGCTTCCTCGCTCTGCCGCTTATCGGCGTACTTGTGGAACACCTCATAAAGCTGCTGCTCCAGCTCCCGGCGTTTCGCCGCTTCCTGCTCCGGCGTGAACACCGGGGAGAGGTTTTCCAGCGTGATTTCCTTTCCCTGAAAAGTTACGACCTCTGTTTCCTTTTTGTATCTGATACTTATAAAATCACCTTTCCTTTCCATAGTGCCGACCCCGTTTCAGTTCCGCCAGCACCTCCGGCAAGATACGGTCAACCAGCCGTTGAAGGTTCTGCAATTCGCTTTCCAGCTTTGCCCGTTCCATGCGGTCTTTCATCTTGCCGCTTTCGCTGGCTCTAGCTCTCGCTTCCAGCTTTTGATTTTCTTCTAGCAGGTCATTGATTGTGACCTTGTATTTCTTCAACTGCCCGGAGAAATTCTCCATCTGCGGAAATCACTTTTTCAGCATAGCGAGGGCTTCCTCTTTCTTCTTTTCGGCGTTCAGCGGGGTAATGCCGTCCAGCGTAGCTCAATGGCTCTTGCCTATTTGGAGAGATTGACCGCCTGCTTGAAAAGCCGGGTGGGGATATGCTTCCTGCCTGTCTTGCTGGCACTCTCCCCACGCTCCAAATCCGGGTATTTTTCTACCATGTAGGCATGAAAATCGTCCTGCCACTTCGTCAAATTCGCCCGGTTGCCGATAATCTCCTTAGCGCACAGGCGGTTGTCTTTCGTCAGCGGAACAAAGGTTAAATGCTCCTTTCCCCATTCCTTTCCTATCCGGGACTTTTCCACAGGAAAATCCCGCCGGAAATATCTTTGATAGGATTGGAATGGATAAGATATAAATAAATCGTTTTAATCTCTGTATTTCTATATACCGTCCGTTTTTCGTACTTTTCAAGGGCGATTTCCGTACTTCATGGGTACGGTTTTCAGCCCTCCGGCGTTCCAAAACCGGATTTTTTGAAGTCGGCGTTTGATACCGCTTCATAGGATTTGGGGTAAATACAGTTGGGTTTTCCACAGCCCTGCTTCTTAATGTCAATCAACTCCGCATACTGTAACTCCCGCAGGGTGTTGACCGCTTTCTGCCGCCCACAGTGGAGCAAGCCCACCACCTCACAGATGGGATAGTACAGGTAAAGGAAACCGTCCGGTCTGCGCCCCAACGGCGGCAAATCTTTGTATAAGCTATTTTTCATGCGTTCCTCCGTTTTCTTTTGCGTTCTCCCCGAAAGGCTCCCTGTGTTGGCACGCTCCTCGCACTTCGGGACAATTTGTCCCTTAGCTGGCTCGCTGCGGTGCTTTCCCCGCCGGTCATATTTCTTTTGGACGGTCATTCTGTTTTCAAGGTGCGGCTCATCGATGAACTAAGATAAGTCTACACGAAAAAAATGCAATCCCCGGAATTTTGCGAGAATTGCATTTTTGCAATCATTCTGTATAATGGAAGTATGCGGAGGAGGTGCGTATCTATGGCTTTACCCGGAACACCCGGACAGCGGATTTCCGATTTATGCAACGGGAACCACATCACACAAAAGGAACTTGCGGAGAAGATAGGCGTTTCCGCTTCCCAGTTGAGCCGCATTGTCAGCGGCGAAACAAGAACGGTCAGCAGTGATATTCTCATAGGTGTGGCAAAGGAATTTAAGGTATCGACAGACTACATACTGGGCTTGTCTACCGTGAGCGT